>LSQX01086569.1_pt1 | contig 21671 bp, 33 predicted proteins | sample 654561 | NCBI WGS metagenome assembly LSQX01 (sample SAMN04489861, study PRJNA283612) | anaerobic digester metagenome | isolation source: 4 biogas reactors fed with cattle manure at either 37C or 55C with and... | place: Denmark: Kongens Lyngby | collected 2014
AGGAAAAACCAATTGAAAAACCTGTTACAAAAAAAACAATTGACTATCCGACAAACCGAAAAGAACTCATCAAACTTGCTAAAGAAATCATCGAAACAGGCAAAATTGAAGCGTTTCCACTTAACATCAAGAGTGAAGAAATCATTGAAAAATTAAAAGGAGTGAAATAATGCTAAACCTATTAACACGCAACTTAAGACGATTGATTGATGCCTTAAGAACAGACCTGACAACATGCGATACCAGAATTAACAAAACATACGCCATAACTTTTGAAGGCGCAGACGCTAGCAGTGCAACACAAAAACTCGCTATTACAGCAGTAACAGCAGGCGCAACACCCAAAAAAGATGATATTATCGTCGCAATATTTCAAGCTAAAGTAACATCAAGCGGAGCTAATACGACAATCCCCGCAATAGTAGACAAAGCAACAAGTGACGGGATATTAAATAAACTCATCTTAGACGGTGAAACCATAAAAGCACAACAAGGCAAAGGCACAGATTTATCAGCAAATTCGTATTATGCCTTAGTCATTAGCGCATAGGAGGTTAGAAATGACTTCCACACGAACAACCGAAAATCTAAGTAACATAATCTGCCGAGAAGCTGTAGCGGTAACCTACACAAGCGGGGCTTTTTCTCAAGATAGACCGTTTTACCTTTGGGTTGGCACGGCAGGAAACATCAAGGTTGACCTGATAAACGCAACAGGCGTAACTTTCAAGAATGTTCCTGCAGGCTGGTTTAGAGTGTGGGCAAAAAAAATATATCAAAGCGGAACAGTGGCACAGGAATTACTTGCTTGCAGAGGCTAAAAAATGAAAGGGATATCAGTCTTAACGAAAACTCAAAAATTATCACAAAGATTGATATCCCACCTATTCAACAAAGAGGCAACAGATGACTGACAGAGATTTTAAACTTGTTTTAGATAGCATAGAGCGCAGGTTGCAAGAAGGCTTTAACAGTATCAAAGAATTAATAAGCAACATAGAAAACAACAATAAAGAAAAAATAGCTGACTTAAAAGCACGAACAGACAACCACGCCAAACGGATAGGCAAGCTTGAAATCAGCACGGGCAAACTTGCACTCAAGGTGGCTGGGATAAGTGCTTTGATAGGGTCAGGGTTGTCATTACTTGTTAAAATATTGGCAGGTTAAAAATGGACACCACAAAAGAACGGGTTTTATTGGTTGCACCGGAATTGTTTGATTTATTACAAAACAGCAAACAAATAGACTTAATTGAGGTTACAGATGTAGTTAAAGAAACAAATTACACAGTAACAATCAACAATGTTGATTATGTCCATACTACCACAACGACACCCACGAAAGAAAATATTGTTACAGGTCTAATAAATGCAATCACAGCCGACCTTGAACTAAAGAATAACCTTGACGGTAGTTTTAGAGTATCAAAAAACGCTGAATACTCTATTACAACAGGCACCAAACTTGAACTGACCGGGATATCAAGTTACAAAAACGCCGATACATTATTTAACATGTATCTTGACGATGTAAAAGCTGAATTGTCCGATATCGTAACCGGTGCAAAAGAAAAATGTCAAAGATATTTATTGGCGCATTTATTGACATTACACGGACAAAATACAGGCAACGCCAAAAGCGAAAGCGTTGGCAGAGCAAGCGTAACCTATACAGGCGGGGACATGCTTGACCCCGATATGCTATCAAGGACAAAATATGGCGCTGAATTTTGGCGTATTTACAAAAAAAGCAGGATATTGAGAGGCATTTAAATGAGCTTTAAAGAGATAAAATATATTAAAGCAATAAAAGAGCTTGAACAATTCTTTAAAGATGTTCAAGTTCATGCGGGCTTTTTTGACGGTAAACCACATGGTGACGGAGAAACAATCGCCTCTATTGCTGCAAAGAACGAATTGACCAGACCATTCATGAGCAGGGCAATTGACGAAGCTGAAAACGAAATACACACTTTTATTAAAAATGAAATGTCCAAAGAAGGCTATAACAGACAAAAAACTTTTAAAAAAGTAGGTCTAAAACTAAAAGCCCTGATAACCAAACAAATCCAGACCTCACGGACTTGGGCAAAACCGAACGCACCTGCAACAGTAGCACGAAAAACACGCAGTGGCAAACAAGGCGACCATCCCCTAATTGATACAGGAATAATGGTTGCAGATATAGATTTTAAAATTAACGGTGAAAAAGTATGAGCTTATTTTTAAAACACTTGGCAAAAATCCACACTACACTTAAAAAGCTGAACAATGCAACCGGTAAATATGAATCCACCACCAAAACAAGAATGCAAGAACTAACCTTGCAACCTGCCACACCTGAAGATTTAGAAAGATTGCCCGAAGGCGACAGAGACAAAGTCCTAATCCTTGCAATATCAAACAGACCATTACAGACAGATGAAACAATTGAACATTTCAATAAAAAATATCGCATAATCCAAGTTGATGATTTTTCAGGTATGAGCATTTTAGCAAAAGGACGGTTTCAAGCAATTGGAGTTGAGTATGATTAACGCTGCAATTGACAACGCCCTTATCACTTATACCAAAAAAGCAACAGGTATAAATAAAGTGTTATGGGCTTATCCCAACGCCCCGGAAGAACAAGGCGATTTTGTTGTTTTAACATTACTCAATCTAACAAATGTAAACGGCGTAAAAAGCGAATCAGGATATTTTGCAAAAACAGCAACAATCCGATTTGATGTTTTTACCGAAAATGACGACCATATTTTAAGAACAAACGATTTAGTTGACGAGCTTGATAACGAAGACGCGCAACTTGAACTCCATAAAAGCGGAGTTATCGGGATAAAAGAGCTAAACGATGTAACAGATACAACATTCATAGACAAGGCATACCATAAATTCAGGGCGTTTGTTGATGTCCGATTCGGGGTGACATTACAGAAAACTTGGAATTATGGAACAATTGAGCGGATATCAGGGACACTGCTTGACTTGCCTTTTGATGTTGCAATAGAACAACCACCAGAACAGGAGGAAAACGAATGACTTTTGATATTAAAAAAGCTGTAGATGTAACATTTACAGTCCAGAAAATGAGCAGAATGGGTGACAGCTTCGGAATCCCGCTATTCATAGACGATATAGCAACCATAGGTGACAGAGTGCTATCCTTTACGAGCTATGAAGAAGCAGAAACATACCTTTCAGCCGATGCCAAAATAGCGGTAAAATCGCTACTTATGCAAACCAGCAGAAAAGGCAAAAAAGTTGGCTTATTCAGAGTTGGTTACAGAAAAACATCCGCCACAGCCGAAACACTTGCAGAGGCTTACGCTGAAATTAAAAAAATAACTAAAGAATTTTATGCAGTTATCCCCGTAAAGTTAATTGATACGGGTGATGTAACACAAACAAAAGAGTTGGCAGATATGATTGAAATGGAAAATCGTATCCTTGCCGTTGCCACAAAAGAAGCAGATACAAAAGCCGAAGATTCAGGAAGCTCAACTTTTGCCAAAAAAGCTTTTGCCAGTGCACTAAACAACACCTTTACAGTATATTCAAGCGATGCCGAAGCACATGCAGGGGCTGTTATGATGGGAAAGGGCTTACCCGACAACATAGCAACAACCAATATTTGCTATGCGCCACTTGCAGGAATTAAAGGCGAAGAACTGACAACCACAGAAAGAGGGCATGTCATCAACAAATATTGCAACAGAATTGAATCAGACGGAATTGATACCATTATGCCCGCTGTAAGCGATGTTGATTCACAAGGTGGAATGTATGGCGGAATAATGGCAAGCGGGCAGTTTATTGATTTAATTGTTGCCAAGCATTATCTCGAAGAAAAAATAACCGTCGGTATCTATGAATTAATAAAATATCATCCTGACAAGATACCCTTTACCCCAAGCGGTTCTGCAATTATCGAATCTAGATTGAGCGAATTATTGACCGAATACGGACTTGATACAGGAATCATTTCAAGCTTTACAATTAATATGCCCGATTTGGCAACTTACAGCACAACCAAAAAAGGACAACGCTGGTTTGACGGCATTGGCGGAGACGGAGAACTTGCCGGGGCAATTAATAAAGTATCCATTAACTACAGATTAAATATTTAGGAGGACAACATGACACATCCTGTAATGACATTCGACCCTAAGAGTCATGTTTTGATAGTCGGTGGGATTAAAGTTGACGGCTGGAAGTCCTGCGCAATTAAGATTACAAATAAAAGGGCAATAGAAGGTAATGCTGACGGCTCAGCAACTGTTGTAGAAACGACCGTTAGATTCCAGTTTGAGGGCACAATAACCGTTGCAAGCCAACACAGCGGGAACAACATACTTAATACAGCATGGCAAACGGGCTCTTTTGTCCCGATATTATTTAAAAATGCTAAAGGACTGACAACATTTTTTTGTAAAAAAGCAGTTGTTGATTTAAGTAGTTTCGGAGCAGATGACGGAGGCAGTGACACACCGGTCGAATATTCAGTGCAAGGCGTTGCAAATGTTATAATACCGGGGGGTTCGCTTACCTTTGATGTAGATTTAAGCGATATTATGCCACCCGCATTGCCCGTATAAGGAGGAACTATGACTATGTTGAAAAAAAAGGTCGGTGAAGCAACAGTTGAATTTTTAAAAATCCCTAACAGTAAACTGGTTAAATGTTTCAATATTGTAAGTGCCTATATGACCAGATTCGGGAAAGATGATGATGATATGGGAAAATATCTTGTCGCCTTTGCCAGTAGTGACGAAGCCGAAAAAGTAAGAGCTGTTTTTTATGAAAATATCAATGTGATAGATTGCGGCTTTTTGGGCACCGAAAAAGCGTTTGACGAAGCTCTTGAAAGATATGGACTTGCATTCGATATGCAAATAATGTCGGAGGCTGTGAAACACTACCTGGGGGAGTCTTTCAAAAGAGTTACCGACCTCGTAAAATCACAGGCAGAGCAGGCGGATACAGAGACCCCGAAGGCGATAAATTAGATTGGTTCTTTTGGGCTCCTATCCTTAACGGTGACTTGACATACACGGAGGTTGAGACAATGCCCTTTGCTAAACTGTTCGAATATCATGAAATCAAGGGCTATGTGCTTGACATAGAAGAACACGCGAGGCGAAAATGATTCTACGAGACTTTTTAATAGGTATTGGCGCAAAAACCGATTCAAACTCTTTTAGTAACGCCAACCGGTCTATGGAAGATTTGAAAAAGACCGCAATCGGTGTGGGCTCTGTAATAGCGGGCGCTTTAGCAACATCAGCTATGTTAAAAAATTTTGTTGACAATATTGTCCAAGCAGGTGACTCCACAATTAAAACAGCAAATAACATCGGAATAGCTGTAACAGAATTTCAAAAATTAAGATACTCAACCAGTCAATCCAGTATTGCTACCGCTGAAATGGAAACATCATTAAGATTCTTAACACGGGGTATGAGCGAAGCAAGTCGTGGCTCAGGCAATGCCTTGAAATGGTTTCAACGATTCGGTATAAGCTTGAAAAACAATGACGGGACTATCAAAAATCAAACTCAAATGATTGAAGAATTAAGTGGAGGTTTCCAGAAACTTGGTGAAGCCGACAGAGTTGGCGCAAGCATGGACATATTCGGGCGCAGCGGTTTAAAAATGGTCGGTTACCTATTACAAGGCAAAGAAACAATCCAAGCAACAAACAAAGAAGCTGAAAAACTTGGCGCAGTAATATCCAAAAACCAACTGGAAGCAATGGTTGAATACAGTGATGAAATGACACGCCTGAACGCAACAACAACAGCGATTAAGACAGAATTTGCAAGCGCATTAGTGCCCGTATTGCACGAATCAGCGGAAGCTTTGAGAAATACCTTAGTCCCTGCAGTACAATGGCTACGCCAAAACAGCGATACCTTAAAGAGCACAATAAAGGGACTTGCAACAGCTTTAAAATGGATAACCGGGACAGCAATATTAACGGGCATAGGAGCTTTAACAATAGGTCTCCAAAGTCTCGGCACGGCAGGACTGATAGCATGGGGAAAAATATTGGCACCTGCTATATTGGTTGGTGTTGCAATTGCGGCAACAATCGCAATAGTAGAAGATTTATGGCTCACTTTTACAGACCCCAAAGCGAAAACAGCATTAAGAGAGCTGATAAATGTAATGAAAACGGAATTCCCCGATGCAACCCGAATAATTGGTAAAGTATGGGAAGGCGTATGGTTCAGCATATTTGCCACAGCCGAGAAAGTCATCTCAGGTATAGCTGTGCTGATTGGAACAATATTTGGCAACCAAAACCTAATAGATGTTGGTATGGAAACAGTTAAACGAGCAAATTATGTTCAAACCGATGTGTTGAATCGTGGAGTAAGCGATATCAAAGGACTATACAGAGGCGGCACAACCAACACCGTAACAATAAATAAAATTGAAGTAAATGAAGCTAAAGACGGCAACCGTGCCTATGAAAAAATAGTTGATGGTATCGAAACCGTCTTAGAAAGTAGAGATTATTTTCAATAGAGAGACAAAATGGCTTTTTTAATTGTAAATAAAGACTTGAATAAAGACCGTAAAGGCTCGGGAATGTATGTTTTTGGCTTAAAAGTTGAAGAACACAGCAGAGAATACAATATATTTCAACACCCTGTTGAGCAGGGCAAAAGCATTGTTGATTGTATAACTGAAGAGCCCAAAACCTTTAATGCAACTCTGTTTGTGCCCGATAATCCGCAGTCTTATACTGAACAATTTGAATATTGGGGCAAAGTTTTAAGTGGTCAAGATGTCGTTAATTTCAGTGAAATAGTCTTTGCGACACTTGAAAGCTTGAAAGGCTATATCTTAGATTTAGAGCAGTCCTCAGTCGGAACAGTGCACACTCTCACGCTTAAAAGCTTATCCTGTTCTCGGGACAGCATAAGGAAAGGAATGCAAATCAATCTTGAATTAGTTGAAGTCAGATTTGCAAAAACGCAGATTGAAGAAGAATGGTTTGCAGCTGAAGAAGTGAAAGCAACGATAAAACCCACAGAAAACAAAGGCAATGCCCCTACTGAAGAAGTCCACGAAGCCGAAAAACAAAGAAAATCAATGATTTATAAGGCGTTTTTTAAATGAGAAAGATTAAATTACCCACAAATAACACTAATTTTACTACAGATATTACAATTGCCAACCAAGTATTCAATTGGCAATTCAGATACAACAACATCGCAAAACGCTGGAGCATGACAGTCTTAAACGAAAACGGAGAAACAGTATTTTCTAAGATATTCTTGGCAACAGGTATAAATTATGCAGACATATTCCATAAATTGCCCGAAAGAACGCTGATATTTTTTGACGGTGACGAAACAGACCCAAACCGAGTGGAGATGTATGTTCATGATGAACAATAGACAGATACAAGTTAAAATCATGTCTTTCCGAGAAGGCAAAAAGGCGGTTAAAAAAACAACCTACATCGTCGAAAACAGTCATGATATAGAGTTTACTGTTTCAGCGAATACCTCAGAAGCACCAAACACAGCAGATATAGCTATATTTAATTTAGAGGCACCTGATATATTTTCAGGCGATTATTCCAAATTAGAATTATATGTTGGCAACAAAGAAGGCTTATCACTACTTTACAGGGGTGATATTGTCGCCTGTAGAGCAGGCAGAGAGGGAATTGACATGGCACTATACATAACATGTGGCACAGGCACTAAAACAGCTAATATCAACACAGACAAAACCTATACCGAAAACATAGATTTCAGTAAAATAGCAGATGACATGTTGGGAGCTTTCAAGAATGCAGGTGGCGAAGTGGTCGCAGGTATGCAACAGAAACTGTTAGACACCGTCAAAGGCAAAAAAACGCCAAGCTCTTTCGGTGCCAAAGGAGCATTTAAAACACTAAATGAATTGCTGAACAATACAGGTAAAGCCCTGATAAACAACAACGATACCTTGCATTTAGTTGACGGGGCAACCAAACAAATTGATGGCACCGTTATTGTGCTGGACAAAGATACAGGCTTAACGGGCTATATTCAGAAAGGCTTTTCATTAGACGAAAAAGGCAAAAAAACCACAACAATAAATTGTGAATGCCTTATAAATACCGCAATTATACCGGGTCGCAAAATAAGGTTGCCGATTGGTGACTTTATAGTGCAAAATCTTGAAATAAACGGTGGTAATCGCAGTGGTAACTGGAACATGACAATTGAGGCAAGATGATTGGCGATAAAATACTCAGATTAGTTGAACAAATTAAGCAAGAAATCAAGGTAAAAATACCATGCAAAGTAACTAAAAATAACGGGAAAACTGTTGATGTAGAACTTGATTCAGGCTTGAAACTGCCATCAGTCCCGATATTCAATCTTGAGGGTATTGATTCAGGGCTCTTTATCCCCCTTAGAAAAGGCACTCAGGGCGCTTTACATGTTTTTGACAGAGATTTATCGAATTGGCTTTTAGAGACTAAGGAATCCTTGACTAATCGGAGACATGACTTAAGCGATTGTTTTTTTGTGGCTGGTTATAAATCGAACAAAACACGCAAGACAGATGACAATACATTAAGACTCTATAACGACAAAATGATTATCACACTTGATAAGAACGGCAAAATAAGCATTGAAGGCGGGAGTAAAGAGATGTTGGATATAATTATTAAATTCATGGAAACAGCTACAGACACTTTTGACAATATTATAAACGACATAATTGTTACACCTGCAGGAAATGGTTCATTTTCACCCGCATTAAAGGGAGCTTGGAGCTTACCTGTAGTTGGGAACAAGGCAAAACTTAACGGCAATAAAAGTGATTTACAAGGGTTAAAGATATGAATATTAAAACAGACCCAACAGGATATTTAGTTTTTGAAAAGGGCTTACCCGTTATGGTAAAAGGCAAAGAAAGTATTGCCCAAAATATCCGAAGCAGATTAAGAACGGTAAAAGGTGAATATTTTCTTGATACACGAATCGGGTTTGATTATCAAAACGCTTTTGAAAAAGGGAATAAACGGTTATTGCAATATGAAATCAAAAAAGCTATACTATCAACCCCGGGCGTTCGTGAATTGCGGAGTTTTGAAATGACAATTGACGATAAAAGGACGGCAACTTTTGAAGCTGTAATAGAAACCATTGATAACGAAACAATTATATATAGGGGGCTGTGATGGGTTTCAAAGAAACGAAAGACATACTAAAAAACAACCTCAGGGAAACAATAAGCCCTGACCTGAATTTTGACCCCACAGAACCACTTGCTCAAATAGTTGATGTGGTAAGCATAACCGGGACTGAATTTGCAGATTTACTTGAAAAAAACATAAACGATAACTCCATAACGGCAAGTGCCGATAAATTAGACTTACAACTTGCTATGCAAGGGAAAAGAAGATTAAGAGCAACCACAGCCAAAATATACAACTTTACAATAATCTGTGATAATACCTGCACACTAACCAGAGATGACTTTTTCCAAAATGCAAACGGTCTTATGTTCAGACCGGTAGAAGAAAAAGAGTATGTTGCAGGAACGCACCTGATAACAATAGAAGCCGTTGAAGCGGGCATAATTGATACACCAGCAAACAAAGAAATAAATGTAATCGTCAATCCTGTATCAGGCTTAGACAGCATCGAAAACGATTATTCAGCCCCAAACTATACCTTTTACAACGGTAGAAACGCCGAAACAGATACAGAGGCACGCCTTAGACTTGCCCAAGAAACGAACGCAAACAGCTACACAGTCAACGCAATTGAAAGAGCCGTGACATCAATTGACGGAGTAGACAGCTGTATCGTAACTGAAAAACTTGGCGAAATAAATGTAATCGTCAATCAAAAAAATATGGCTCAAGAAGTTACAGATTCGATATTCCAAACAATCGCTTTTGCGAAACCAGCGGGTATAATTTGCAAAGGCACCGAAACACAAATAATTGAAATTGGCAAAAAATCTTATGTCACAATAAAATATACCAAAGCTATCGCTGTTGATATTTTTATAAAAATAACAGCAATGCCAGAACTCACACCAGACGAGAAAAACGCTTTAAGCAATTATATTGCAAAATGGAGTCAAGACTTACAACCTGCCAAAGATTTTATAATCTACGGAACAGGCGGGCTGTTTGATGTTGTTGTTAATTGGGGTAATTTCGATAACTTAAAAATAATGTCAAGAAAATCAGGCGGTGATTGGAGCATGGACAACATTGCCATGAGTAGCACGGAAACAGCAATAATCAAGGTGGGAAACATCCAATATGATTAATAAATTTGAATGTTACATCGGTGAAACCGACACTAAAGAAGTAAAAGTAAAAAACAGTATAGACCAGCCGCCTTATACAACAGTGCCACCCTTAAAGCCTGAATTTTCAGCGGTATTTGACAGACTTGAAGGCAAACATTTTCCCATAAACAAAACAATTTATTTCAACGAAAACTATGGCATTGAAGATGAACACGGCGATTTTATAACAGACGACAAAGGTTATGGCATAGCGGGCACTACAGACGGAGAAGGTAAACTTACGCTAAATTACGCTTTACCGGCTTTATCTTTAACCGCTCCGACAGCCGGAACAAAATATAAACTATCAGAATCTTTCAATGTTACTTGGACAAGCTCAAATATTACACTTGTTAATGTAATTTTAGAAAGCGAATCAGGCGGTTATAAAAAATATTCAGATGTTGATGCTACGCTTGGAACGCTTGCGGTTGCTATATCCGCAAGTGATGGATTCAGCATTAATGAAACTGTTTATATTTATATTGAAAACACGCACCAAACAGTTGAAGACAGTGTTCAGGTTCAAAGCATTGCAACACCTACAATAACAGCACTTACAACTGACCCAGCATCACCCAAACCTGCCACTAATTTTGTGTTCAGTGGTGAGAGCACCTATCTTGTTGGTGAGGAATTGACATTACAGTACAGCACGGATGACAGCACTTGGTTACCTCTTGGGGTTGCCACTGTACAGGGTGATGGTACTTGGAGCAAGGATGATTGTCAGATTGCCGATGCAGGGACTTATTATCTCAGAGCTATATACGGTGCTGAGGTGGTTGTGAGTGCGAGTATAAGTGTTACCGTGGAAAGTGGCTCCATTATTGAAATACTCGCAGGTGGTAGTAACTACGGCATGGCAATATGGGATGGGCTTGCGTATGGCTGGGGAGTTGGTAGTGCTGGAAGGCTTGGCACTGGTAACTCAAATCCACAACCCAGACCTTATCCTGTAGCGGTTGATGTTGCAAGTTCATTAAATGGCAAAACTGTTAAAAAAGTTTCATGTGGGCAACAACACACTCTTTTTCTTTGTACTGATGGCACAGTTCATGCTTGCGGAGACACAGTAAGTAGTGGAGCGATAGGAGATGGTGGGACTACAAACAGGCTCAAACCAGTCGCGGTGGCGGTGGATGCCGATAGCTCGCTAAATGGCAAAACTGTAGTGGACATATCAGCAGGACTGCTTCACAGCCTCGCACTTGATTCAGATGGCGGGTTACATGCGTGGGGAGCCAATAAATACGGGGAAATTGGCGATAACACAACAACAGTAAGAAGAAAACCCGTTGCAGTATCAACGGCAACATCCCTGAATGGAAAAACTGTTATGAAGGTGTTTGGGGGTGCTTACAGGTCATTCTGCATCTGTTCAGACGGAACAGTACACGGCTGGGGAAGGAATCAAAAAGGGATGTTAGGAGACAACAGCACAACCGACAGGTCAAGACCAGTACAAGTATCGACAGCGACATCGTTGTCAGGAAAAACCGTTGTATATGTAGCTCCAGAAGCAGGGTATTCTACCTTGTTCCTGTGTTCAGACGGCACAGTACACGGGTGTGGTGAGAATTCTTATTCAGCAATTGGAGATAATACAACAACGCAGAGAAATCAACCTGTTGCCACCAATGTTGGAGCAAGCTCATCTCTTAACGGAAAGAAGGTTTTGCATATTGCTATGGCTTTGAATGGCAGTACTTCATACGCAGTGTGTGATGATGGCACTATACATGCGTGGGGAGCCAATAGCGATGGACAGGTAGGAGACAACACAACAACAAGAAGAACAAGACCAGTACAAGTATCGACAGCAACATCCCTGAACGGGAAAACTGTTACACAATGTGCAGGACAATTGTCAACAGGACTGTGTGTCTGTTCAGACGGAACAGCACACGGCTGGGGAAAAAATACACATGGTCAGATTGGTGACAATACGAACGTGTCAAAAACTCAACCCGTTGAGGTCGATAAAACATTGGTGGAATAAAATGATAACAACTGATATAACACAGGATAGTAAATGATAAACATAACAACACCCAACAATAGTAACACCTTTTTCGTCAAAGCAGACGGAAGTTTATAGAGGACTAAATATGATAACAACTGATATAATAGTAACAACAACTCCAAAAGGTAAAAGATGACAGCGGTTACAATTACAAATCCGCAGGGGATTTATTACGGAGTTTATAGCGATGGCGGAGATTATACTCAGTCGGATTTAAGCAATCCTCCAACGCACTTTGCCGTATTAGCTGAACCTGTAACAGTAGCGGGAAAATATGATTGTGAAGTTTTTGAAGGTGGTGACAGCTATTTTTCTGAATTATACAGCATATTTAATGTTACATTTACCCCGGAAACAGAGGGGACAATAAACGATACACTTTATACAGAACTACTTTTAGGGGTAGGTAGAAATAAGGGAGATTTAGATTTCCCCGCCAAAAGATTTTTATTAAACCAATATCGGAGCTAAAATGCTGATAAAATTAAGTCAATTTATTTACGGACTCTGGATTAAATTCTTAAACGCTTTAGCTGATAGAGCTGAAAAACTTGAACACGGAAGCGACATAGACTATTCAGATAACGAATTTCTAGGAAATATTGCCGATAAAGTTGGCGCTAAAAAAATCACAGACGACAACGCCAAATTAAGACAGCTGATAAAAGGCAGAATAGCAAGTAAAAACAGTAATGGCACTCTGCCCGATATGGAAGCTACATTTTCACACTTCACAAAAGACGAAGGACAAGTAAAAGAATATCCCTTAACATTAGAGTTTATCGCCCACAAAGATTTTATATTGTTTCCTGAAACGTGTTTAGAATATCTAAGACGGTCTACACCAGCGGGAATCAGGATAAACGGAATAATCTTGGAAGAAGATGACAGCTTTAAGTTTGATGAAAGTATTATGCCTGATATCGGAGAAACAGGCGATAAATTAGCAGATATGATATTTTAAGGAGGAACAAATGAAACCAGATAAACCTTTCAGATGGGCTTACGGAGCCGACGCGGTTAAAATAGACCCTACCGGTAAAGAAGAAAACGGTTACACAAAGGAAATCTTACCCTACGCATACCTGAACGCCCATCTAAACAAAATCGGTGAATGGACAGAATATTTAGACCGATTTGTCAAAACTTATTATGTGCAATGCACAAGCGGAAACGATTCTACAGGCGATGGCTCTGTAACATATCCGTTTAAAACCATTAAAAAAGCCTGTGACAGTATTGAAAATGGTGGATATGGAACGATTAGACTTGATGAAGCAGGAGATTATGAAATAACTGCTGACATTGACCTTATCAATAAGCATATTTTAATTTATGAAAATACTGCCATAAATGTCAACATACTTCATAAAAATTATGTGAGTAGCGGAAATAAATATTATGCTTTTAACTTGTATATGAGTTCTTCAATTAGCATATTTGCAGACACAATAACAATGGAAGATGTTGACACAGGAGAGGCAAGCGGTGACGATTATGCAATAGGCAGTTTTTCAGGAAATAACAATATTAGCGTTTTTACATCAGCAACAGCAGGACACGGGATTATATTTACAACTTCCAGCCCAGCAAGTGGAACACCATCTTATATTAAAAACATTATATCTTCCCAATATACTTGTTTTACATCAGTTCAAATTACAGCAAGGATAACAACAGGAACGAAAGGATATGTAATTGATTCAGCAGGATTACCAATGGTTGTTTATGGTTACGCTGGATTAATAGACAACTCAGATTACTGGTGGGCTGACTACAGAATTTATCAGTTTACAACGGGCAAGGCATTTGACGGAAGTGATACAACTTTTGTTTTTGGTGGCAACGGATGGGATACGGGGACTGGGCTTTATGGTTCAACAGAACATACCATTGATATATCAAACACAGTTCAAGATTATTTTGACGAGGTTTATGGTTCGGGTGCTTATACTGCAACTGGTTCTGGTGTAGGAAACTATGTAATCAGGGCAAAAGGCACGGTATATCCAGAAACAATAAGATTTAAACACGAAAACACATCTGGGCAGACAACAACATACGGAATATGCAGACCTGTTAAATTAGATAAAAATATAATTACCAATCTTTAGGAGAACACAATGAAAGCACTTATTAAATTTCTTATGAAGTTTCTTAACGACAAAGCCGTCCAGTCACTTTTGATTGAAACAGCTGAAAAGCTTGCTAAAAAAACAGCATGCACGCTCGACGATGAACTTGTAAAAGCTTTCAAAGAATTATGGCAAAAACAACAATGATAGAAATAACCAGAGCAATAGTCCAAAGCATAAAATCTAATTTGGAAATTATTATTGTAAATAATAATATCGCCAAACTGCATGAATTACAAGGGCAAATATACGCTTTAAACGGTTATATCGAAAAACTAATTATTTATATAAACGAACTGGAGAAAAAACAATGAAAAAACTAATTCTAATTTTAATCGTGTTGATGATGTCAAGCTGTCTAAGTCAATTCGCTCAAACAGTCATGTTAAAAGACAGCAAAGGCAATCAATATTCCGTCTCTGTCAAATACGAAAATGGCACTAAAGAGATAGGTGTGTCAATTTATTACCAAAACAAAAAATATGAATGTGAAGCAATCCGGGACAAAGAGTTTTCTGCTGACAGTATCAGCTATGAAATAGACTTATCAACACTGGATACAGGGCAAGCGACCATAATCTATAAAGGCGCAAAATACGCCTGCTCTTTCAGATAACTCCTCAGAGAACCTCCACCAGCCTCGTTACTCCACGACGGGGCTGGTCTCTTTGTATATTTTTTTTAAAAAAAACAAAGAATAGACATCAATCATTTCAGAGCATTAGCACCACCCGCAATAAAGAGAAGTTGACTTATAACAAAAAAAAGTCTAATATTGGCAAGGAGGCATTTATGAAATCTTTCTTGAAAATCCAGGAATTACCCAACCCGCTTGAAACTATTGAACAACAAAAACTTGTTAAATTTGTAAGGTATATCTTGGCAAGACATGGACTTGAACGACTATTTTTCAGCATACCAAACGAAGGCATGAGAAATAAACGCAACGCCAGTAGGTTACTGTGTGAGGGGTTAATGTCAGGTGTGCCCGATCTAATGCTTGCCATTCCTGCCAATAACTACCCGGGACTATTTATTGAAATGAAACGCCAAAAGACTGGTAAGATAACCGACAAACAACAGATAATGCACAATTTACTTAAAAAACAGGGATACAAAGTTTGCGTTTGTTACGGCTTTGAAGAGGGTAAACAAGCAATTTTTGAGTATCTTGCGGGCACCGGTCTTTTACCAAAAAGTTACGAACCAAAATCATAACCGCCCAAAATCATTACAAATAATAATTTAAAAATATCTTGACATTCGATTTGTCTCTGTTAAAATAAGCTCAAGGTTTTTTCAGTGGAGAAAAAAACCATAATTTCAGAGTGGAGAAAACAATGAAAATCAGAATTCAAAATTTTAGAGGAATATCCTCATTTGAAGAGGATATCGCAAACAAGGAAATCTCGGGGCGTAACGGCTCAGGGAAAACAACTATCCTTAACGCCGTTGCATGGTTGCTGACAGGCTACACGCTGGACGACAGCGACAGCCCCAAAGTTCAGGAAAACGGCAAGGCACTCGACCTTGAAACAAGGGTTGAGTGCGAAATTGTCGGGACTAAACTTGCACGGTCATATAAAGAGGTATGGCGGAAAAACCGTCAAACCCTTGAGCTTGAGTTTAGGGGCAACGAGAGCAATTATTTTATCAATGACGAACTTGTCAAAAAACAAGAATTTGACGAGCTCACAAACCAATTTGTGCTTGACGGACTCAACCTCAAAGAGTCCGTTTTCAGCTTTATCGAACCGTCTTATTTTTTCCAAAAACTTGAAGAAAAAAAGAGAATGAAAATCGTAAACGACAACCTATCTGTATTGTTACCATGCGATTACGCCAAAGAAATCAACTCTAATCTTGCCGATTGGTATGAAAGCGTAGAGGACACTGAAAAAGAAAGGGCCAAAATGGTTGCAAAATGCAACACACTTGGCAACACACTCAAAGACCTTGAGGCGGCTCAGAAAGAAAAAATTAAAGATGTCAATGTCGAACTTGCCAAGCTCAATAACGAACAAAAAAGGGCATTAGAGGCAAAATTAGAAGATTTAAGGGTTAAGATAGCCACCGACAGCACAAAAGCCCTTAAGCTCGAAATTGAGGCTGAAAAACAAAAAGCTACAGCGGATTTCATGAGTGAGAAAGCAGAATTTGAAATGGCTGAATTTAAAAGAATCCAAGAAGAAGAGAAGAAAGCCAATGCAGAACGGGAAAAAATCCTTGCAGAAAACGAAACAATCAGGGAAAAGAACAGAACAATCAAGCAAGAACACGACAGGGCTGTCAACGATTATCAGAATATAGAAAATGAGATAAAGAGAACCGAAAGCCTGATACAGGGGTTAAGAGACGATTTTAAAGCAGAACTGGAAGTTGTGTTTCAGGGCTACACTTGCCCAATTTTAAAAGAATCTTGTGACATGTTAAAAGAGAATCCCGATATTGAAAAGTTGGAAGCAGATTTCAATCTTAAAAAATCAACCGCACTCGAAACAATCAACGAAACAGGCGTAAAACTAAAAGCCAAACTTGAAGAGCTAAAAAAGCACCAAAAACCGACGGACCCAACTTTTTTAAAAGAAAAGCCCGCCCCGGAATTGATAAGATTGACCCCCCAAAAGTTTGAAAAACAACTTGATTTATCAGAATTTGACAAACGCATAAGCAACATCAAGCCCGACGACAAAACTGACCTAATAGACCAAAAAGAAGCCCTTGAAGCTCAGTTAAAAGAACTGCAAAAGCTCGAATTTCAGCATGAAGAACGAGCAAAAGACATCGCAAGAGTCAAAGAACTACAAAACGAAATAGACATTGTCAAAGAAGATAATTTAAGTCTACAACGCAAAGTTGCATTTATTCACGGTTTCAATATATGGCGCGCTGAACGCTTGGAATCGGAAGCAAAAGAAAAATTTGGCTTTGCTGTAAAACTATTTGAATTTCAGGTAAACGGCACCGCCAAAACTGTTTGCAAATTTCTTGACGAAAAAGGCGTTGAACTTGCAAGCGTAAATAACGCAAGCCGTCTAAATAACGGGATAAAACTTTGTGATATTTTACAGGGCATATATAATGTAAATCTGCCAATTTTGGCGGACAATGTGGAGTCAGTAAATAAACTGCAAAAAACAAAAAGAACGCTTGTTGCTACAAGGGTAACGACAAGCGAATTAACTATCACGAGCTTGGAGGTTTGAGATGAGTAAAGAAAATGTAAAAACAAAAGAAGTGCAAGAGCTGGTTATCGGGAAAATTGCCAGCATGGAACAAAGCGGGGAAATTTCTATTCCTGCAAACTACAGTCCTGAAAACGCTTTGAGAAGCGCCTTTCTTGTCTTACAGGGAGTGCAGGACAAAAACAGAACGCCTGCCTTGCAGGTATGTACTAAAGAATCTGTCGCCAACGCACTACTTGACACAGTTATTCAAGGGCTAAGCCCAAGCAAAACGCAAATTTATTACATCGTGCATGGCAACAAGCTGACTGCAATGCGGAGCTATTTCGGAACAGTTGCAGTTGTTAAGCGTATCAAGAGCGTTATAGATTGTTTTGCACAAGTGATTTACGAAGGGGATGTTTTTGAATTTGGGATGGAACAGGCAAGAAAGGTGGTTAAAAAACATGAACAGACTTTTGACAGTATAAACAAGGCTAAAATACTGGGAGCTTATGCAACTATCGTTTACAGGGATAAAACCGGAAACGAAAAAGAATATTCCGAAGTAATGAGTCAGGAGCAAATAAGCAAAAGCTGGAGCAAAACCAAGAACTTCAAGAACGATGTCCACAGGGACTTCCCTGAAGAAATGGCAAAAAGAACTGTGTTAAGCCGTGCTTGCAAAATGTTTATCAACACAAGCGACGATGAAGGGTTAGAAAGGGTCTTAAAGGCGTTTAACGACACAGAAGGGAGAGACCACGAAGAGCCGAACGCTCAAGAATTGATTATCGAAAACGAACCAACCGAAGAACCAGAAATTGAAGAACCGATTAGCGAACCGGTCACAGAAAATCAGGAGCTAAAATTTTGAACATCATCAATCTGGGTAGTAGTTCAGCAGGGAACGCTTTTATAGTTGAATCAGAGAGAGACCGCATTCTTTTAGAGTGCGGGTTCCCTTACAAGCAACTACAAGAAAAATCAGGGTTCAACCTACCGAAACATTGTCTATTAACGCACGAACACGGAGACCATTCTAAGGGCGCGAAAGATTATATCCGTTGGCACGGCAAGTTGTTTTGTTCTGCGGGCACTATGGAAACCCTGAATCTGGACGGCTTAGCTTTACAAGAAAAAAGACAATACTTAATTGCAGGTTTTTTGGTTGTCCCATTTTGTTTGATTCACAATGCCTCTGAACCGTTTGGATATATTATTCATCACCCCGGGAGCTTGAAAACATTGTTATTTATAATAGACACCTTTTTTACAGGTTATAAGTTCAATAGATTACCTTACAAGCTAACTCATTTGCTTATAGAATGCAATCATGATTTAGAAGAACTTTCCGAAACGGTGAACGACGGACACCTTAAAAACGCTTTAGACAATCACTTGAGCCTGCAAGACCTTAAAGAACTGCTGAACGCAAACAATCTTAAACATGTAGAACAAATTAACTTGTGCCACCTATCAGGAAGCAATCTTGACCCGCACAAAGCCAAAAAAGAAATACAGATATTAACAGGCTTACCGGTTAGAATGTTTTCCCGAAATGGTGGCTATTTTTAAGGAGAAAAAATGAACTTACACGCGAAAGAAAACCTAACTATAAGAGAGGCAAGCTGGTTGCTGGACATATCGGGGAGCACTATCCGTTATTGGATATTGCAAGGACTGCAAACAATCCCAAACCGCAAACCGCTGCAAGTAAAAAAAACAGATTTATTAAACTTTGCCAATCAAAGAAAAAAAGTTGGCAGACCAAGAAAAGGAGATAAAAAATGATTAGAGACTTATTTGTAGCATTCTCAGGAATAATTGCACTCGGCATATTTTATGCAATTGTAAAACTTTTAAAATGGACAAACACCTTTAAAATTGTAAAAAAAGGAAAACCAACAAAACAGAAAGCACTCATCAAACAAAATAGAGAAGAAAACAAAATTGAAAAGAAACCACGAAAGAAACAATCTATGTTGACAGCAGAACAAGTTTTGGAAATTTATTGCTCCAAAGAAAGTCATAAACAAATATCCCTGAAATTCAATATAACTGACGGCACCGTTAAAAACATAAAATCAGGGAAAACTCACGCAAACATCACCAAGCACGAAGGGAACAAGCTCAAAAACACTTTCCAGAACAAAGAAGACGATGTAAAAAAATGTTATCTTTTCTATGCCAAAGGTGACTTAAGCGGTAGAAAAACCAGCAAAGCCTTCGGATTCGGAAAGGATTTTATAAAACACTTGTTAAAGTCCTCTCCTAAGAAAGCATTGGAATATTATGAACAACAAGGGTTTGATATGCCCAAACTAAGAAGTATGTTTGACAAAATGATGACAGAAAAGCTAACACTTGATGAAATATTCGATGAGTTCAAGGCATTACCGGAATTCTCAAGTGACAGATACGGTTGCTTAAAGGCAAAAGCAATAGTAAGGGCTTTCTATAGAAGAACATACTATTTTGATTAAAAAAAGGAGATAAAAAATGATTTTTTTCTGTAATAAAGAATGTGGAAAAAGCGATTTTGACGAACTAAGATTTTGTCGTAACCTAAAGAGAGAACACGGGTTGAGAACATGCCTGAACAAACAGCTGATAAAAAGCAGATTGCTATGTCTCTACGAATACTATTTCCCTGCATTGAGAACAATAGACCATGCAAGAAGCGACGATTGCCAATATTTGTTTTTTTGCAAAAAATGCAATCTATATGGAGACTGGGCTAACTGTTCTTATCGGAAAGGCGACCACTGCGCAAGCCTTGAAAAGCTGAAAGAAACGCTAACTGACCGAATAAAAGAACTATTCCCAAACATATTTGAAAATGAAGCATTCTATGAAAAGGCGCTGTCTATGATGAAAAGCATGGAACCAAAGAGACCCTTCCCACCTAACAAGATTGTAGGAAAAACCGAGATTGGTTTTTTAGCAAGGAGGAAATGATGAAAATTTTAAGCACAAAAGAAATGTTAATCGGATTAGAGGTGTCCAACATCTCACTTTATGCTTGGATAAGGGAGGGAATGCCTGTATTGAGACAGAGTCCCTATCTTTTTAATGAGAAATCTCTTGCTTGGGTGATTGAAAACAAGGAGCGCTTTAAAGAATTAGCAGAAAAAATGTTGAAAAAGCTGGAGGGATAAAATGAATATAATGGAATGGCGTTATCATTTTATGCAGACAGAATTATCAAGTAAGGCAAAACTTGTAGGATTAGCCATTTCTTTATATTGGAAAGAAGGTGGTAAAATTTATCCCTCGCTAAATACTTTGGCGAAGGAATGCAGTTTGTCTAAAAACACTGTTATTTCAGCAATAAATGAATTAGTTGAAAATAAAATATTAAAAACAACAAAAGACAGGGTGGCAAAATCATCTTTTATTACAAATGTTTATACTATCGTTGGTGCAACCACTGAACCGAGCTTTGAACCGAGCTTTGAACCGAGCTTTGAACCGAGCTTTGAACCGAGCTTTGAACCGAGCTTTGATACAAATTTTATTGATAGTGGTGCAACTCGCGGTGCAACTCGCGGTGCAACTCGCGGTGCAACTCGCGGTGCAACTCGCGGTGCAACTCGCGGTGCAGCCATTGAACCCGATATAGATAATAAGATAACAAGAAATAAAGATATAAAAAAAGAAATAAACAAAGAAAAAAAGTTTTCCGAAAGTTTTTCAACTTTCTGGAGTGCGTATGACAGACCTGACAATAAGGGAAGCAAAGAAAACGCATATAAGCAGTGGAATAAATTATCGGAGCAAGAAAAAGAATTGGCTTTTAAAAGTATTGTGCCTTATAAAAACTCTCTGAAAGAGTTGCAGTATATGAAACATGCTGAAAGATATCTAAGAGATAAGGCATGGGAAGGAATTAATATCGAAGAACCAGAAAAACCAAAGAACTTGAAACCAATCGTCGGAGAAAACGTTGACCTGTCAAAATGGAGGCTTGCGGAATGAAAAAGCAACCAGTATTGAACCCTGAAGAAATGCTAAGAAT
>LSQX01005622.1_pt1 | contig 21669 bp, 12 predicted proteins | sample 654561 | NCBI WGS metagenome assembly LSQX01 (sample SAMN04489861, study PRJNA283612) | anaerobic digester metagenome | isolation source: 4 biogas reactors fed with cattle manure at either 37C or 55C with and... | place: Denmark: Kongens Lyngby | collected 2014
TTCTCATCGGCGAAGATGATAGTGTCATAGGAATCGAGATAAGTGCCTGCGCCGGCAGCGTTGAAGTTGTAGTTCTTGTCCCACTCGCCGTTGGCAACGTAGATGAACGGGGTGATGCCGTCGTCGTTCGGAGGAGCTACAAAGATACGGGCGCCGGTAGCGTTGACATATGCATGATAAGTTCCGTCGAATGCCTGAGCAAGGGTAATGTGAGCGCCGTCCTGCGGGATGCCCTTCGAGCCCTGGAAGTTAAGGGTCGGAACAGAGCCGTTGTTGACAAGCTGTCCGCCGCCAAAGCCTCCGAGGCCGGGTGCAGCACCGTAATCGTTGAGGTCAGTATCGAGGTAGCCCTGAGCGCAGATGATGACGGTGTCTTTGTCAACTGCGAAGTTGCCGAACTTGGTGGCAACGCCCTTGGCGTTATCATAGTAGTAATCGGCAACGGAGGATTCCGGTTTGCCTGTAGCGGGATTGATGCTGAGGGTGACATACTTCTGAGCGTCGTTGTAAACTACGCCGTTGGTGAAGTTGAGACCGAGCTTATCCATATTGCTGTATTCAGCATAGTAGGAGAAGTCCTGATCCTTGATATATGTCAGGTGATACATGCCGAGAGCGTCTTTGGTCGCGGTGAAGAGATCGCCGGGGCCATAGCTGTTGGCATACATACCGCCGGTTACGTTGGTGTAGCCGTCGATGGAAGCGATGGAGATAACGGAAGCTTCGGGGCTGTTAACGAACGCAAGAACGTTGGCAGCGCCGGTGGTGTTAAGGGAGTTGATGTGGCTCTTGAATACTACATAGCCGACATCTGTGCCATAGTCGATGAAGCGGAGTACTGCAGAGTACTTCTCATCGAGAATGTAGTTGACGGTGCGTCCCTTAAGGGTGTCGAGGTCAGACTTGTTGGCAACAACGGAGTTGTAGTTACCGCCCGGGAGGTAGTCTACGCCCATAGCGTAGGTCGAGCCGGTGATGTTGCCCTGGTTGTAGCCGAAGTATACCTGGTCGAAGGTTACGGTCTTGGCCGGCTTGTTAACGGTGGAAACGTAGCCGATCTTGACTTCGTAGGTCTTCTTGAGGAGGAAGATGTCGAGTTTGGCGTTGTAAGCATAGAGAGCATACTGGCCGAGAACGTCGGTGGCGGGATCAAGTACATAATCTTCGCCTGCGAAGTACTTATCAACATCGATATAAGCGGTGGTGGTGTATGCTTTGCCCGGATTCAGGTAGGTGCCGTCAACGGTAAGCTGAACCTTGTCGTCTTTCTCGGTTGCAGCTACCTTACCGAAGGAATAGTATACATAGATGCCGCGGTCGTAATCGCCGTTCGAATCATCGTCAAAGAGGATGGTGTCGGAGTAGGCGTTGCGCAGGGTGATCTGGGTATAGGTATCGGTGATAGCCTGGTAAATGGTTATCGTCGAGGGCGGGAACACCTTGAAGTAAGCCTTCGCAGCAGCTGCCCAGTCGTCGGCGGTCGGGTCTACATAAACGTCAGTGGAACCGACGGTCTTCTTAACCATGTAAACGCCGGTCGGAACGGTGCTCGAGATACCGGAGATTGCATAAGGAATGTAGTTAAGAAGGATTTCGCCCTTATCGTCAACGATGTTGAGGCTGAGGTCGCGGAGGTAAGCGGATCCGCCGATAGCGGTGTCGTCGCCCTGGAAGGTGTAGATTATTGCCTCATAGTCGCTGGTGGTCCAGGTGCCCTGGCCGCTGAACAGCGAAGAATAAGACTTAACAGCCTTGTAGGCGTCGGAGTTGATGGTAAGGTCTTTGCGAGCCAAATCGGTGCCGCCGATGAAGCCGTCCTGGTCAACTACTACAGCGTCGTTTTCCTTTGCATAAAGGACGGTCGCATAGTCGTTAACGGTAACAACATCATAGGAATAGCCGATCTTCAGAGAAGCCGCAACGTCATCATCGCCGAGGGTTCCGAAGGCGGAACGGGGCAGATAATAGGTCGGGGTTGTCTGAACGGTGCCGTCGTCATTGAGAAGGTTGAAGCTGACATAGGAGTCGCCGCCGGCAGCCTTCTTGGTGGTGGGCATAGCAGCGTCGGTGAACATATTGCCGCGGGTGGTGCCGGTGATAACAACGGTGTCCATAACGAGGTTGAATTTGGCCTCGCCGAAAGTGGTGCCGTTAGCTCTCGGAGCGAACAGAGCGTTGTAAAGGATTACGACGATCTCTTCACGAGTGGCTTTTTCTTCGTTGTTATAGTCGGCGCGGAGTCCGTCGTCAAGACCAAGCTTTATAGCTTTGTCGACATAGGACCACGGATAGTTGGCATCCATCGAAGCGGAGCCGTAGCCGAGCATACGAACGACCATGGTGAAAGCATCCTGGAATATGATGCCGTCTTCCGGGCCGAACTCGGATTCGGAGTAGCCGAGGATAATGCCGTTTTCTACGCCATAGGAAATGGAGCCGTAGAACTGGTCAGGATTGATGTCCTGGAAGGTGGTATAGTTGGTGGTTTCGTACCAGTTAACGTACGCATCATCAACTTTACCGGTCATGATCTTTGCAATCCAGAGGGCCATGTGCCATCTCAGAACGTCTTCGCCGTAGCCGAAGGTGGTCTCGTCCTTGCCTTCAACGATGCGGAGCTGATTCATCAGAGCGATCTGCGTCTGATAATCTTCTACGTCGTCAAATGCGTAGGAGGAGAGAACGGCGGAGAAGCTGCCTACTACCATAAGGATAGTAAGGATCATTGCAAGAAACTTCTTGGAAGTTCTCATAAATGGGGTTTCTCCTTAAAAATAATTATTTTTACAGCCGTAAGGCCGCAAGGCGGTTTTGACTCAATTTTCCGTCCTCACCCGGGAAGTTGAGGCAAAGAGGCCTTATTAGCCCTCGCCTGTGATATTATGATAACATAACCGAGACGATAAATCAAGGGTTTCGGGCAATTTGTAATGTATTTGTAATGTTACACGAATTCGTTTTTCGTTTAATAATGCGTTTCGGGCGGATAATTTGCGGATAAAACGATTGCGGCGGCGATTTCCGCACTTTATATGTTCATCACCGTTTCGGGATACTCGATATACCCCGGAGCGAAAGGAAGGGCGCGATTCGTTGTGGTTTTCAGCTTGTAAATGCCGTTTTCGTAAAGGATTCCGTGAGCTATTTCAAGCACATGGAGCGCTGTTTTTCCCGAGGCGCGGGGCGGGCGGCCGGAGCGGATCGCGTATGCCATGTCGGCGGTGCCGAGTCCGCGGTTTTCGTCAAGATAGGCGTAGTTGATCGGGACGGGATATTCGGCGCCGGATTTGGTTTTCACGGCGACATTGCCGGTGAATTCGTTGGGGTCGTTCAGAATAAGGGTGCCGTCGCTGCCGAAAATCTCGAAGTGATGGGTGAACGAGGCGGCTTCGGTTGTGGTGAGTATCGGGCAAAGCACTCCGCAGGAAAGCTCTATTGCTCCGGCGGTGTTGTTGTCTGATTCGTTCAGCATCGGCCTGCCGTATTGGGGGTTTGAGGGATTTGCGTACAGCCTGTCTTCGACATGACGGCGCTGTGAAAATCCGCAGACTGCCTTTGCCGGGCCGAGGAGATTGACGAGGGCGGTCAGATAGTAGACGCCGACGTCCTGGAGTATTCCGGCTCCGTGATGAAAAACAAACATGCGGTCGGTCTTATCGGTGAAGCGGTCATGGCGGTAGCAGCGGGCGAGGGTTATGTTCGCCGCGGCGGGTTCGCCGATTACGCCGGAATCGAGGGCGAATCTCGCCGCCTGAAGCCCTCCGCCGAGGAAGGTATCCGGCGCGCAGCCGACATAAAGGCCGTGTTCGTCTGCATAACGCATAATCTCTTCGCCGAGCGCGAAGTCGGTCGCCAGCATTTTTTCGCTGTAAACATGCTTGCCCGATTTAAGCGATGCCATCGTGACGTCGTAATGCGCCGTGGGATAGGTCAGGTTGATGACGAGCTCGATCTCTTTATCCGCCCATATCTCCTCGTTTGTCATCTGAGCGACGTTGTATTCATTTGCGCGGGCAGCCGAGCGTTCGGGAATTATGTCCGAGCAGCCGACGATTTCGACGATTCTGAACTTCTTTGTGATATTGTTGAAGTAGTTGCGGGAAATCGCGCCGCAGCCGATGATTGCGGTTCTGACCGGTCTGAATTCTCTGAGCATGATATATTCCTCCGTTTTTCGTTTGATATCATTATATCATCTTTTGCGGATATTTCAAGTGTTTGTCATAAAAATAAGCCCCCGCGGGGAGGCTTATTTTCAATTTGCATTCATATCGTCCGCAAAAGGCGGCGTGTAATAAACCGGGAATTCAATCCAGAAGGTGGAGCCTTTCCCTTCTTCGCTTTCGACTCCGCAACTTCCGCCTAAAAGACCGGCGATGTTCTTGACTATCGAAAGCCCGAGGCCGCTTCCGACGGAGGCGCGGCGGTGAACTTTGTCTACCTTATAATATCGATCCCAGATATGGACGAGTTTATCCTTCGGTATTCCCTCTCCGGTGTCGGTTACCGTGAATTTGACGGTGCTCGGCAGACCGCCGGCTCCTATCGTGACATACTGGCAGACGGTGACGAGCTTGTCATCTCCCGAATAGGTAATCGCGTTATTGACGAGATTATAGAGCGCCTGGATAATTTTGGATGCGTCGGTGTGCATTATAAGCTCGTCGTCGTAATGGAAAGCGATGAAATATCCGTCGCGTTCGGCGAAGCTGTTGTATCTTGCCAGCAGTTCGCTTACCGCCTTTGTTATATTCGTCTCTTTGATTTCGACAGCGTAATTCCCCGACTGATATCTGGATATGTCGAGCATATCGTTTACAAGCGAGGCAAGGCGGTTGGTCTCGTCTATGATTATCTGCTCGTTTTCCGGGGTGTTTTCGCCGGGGATGTCGCGCATGACTTCGGCATAGCCTCTTATCATGGTAAGCGGGGTACGAAGATCATGGCTGATGTTGGCTATCAGCTCTCTTCTCAGCGCATCTACCTTGCCCAGCTCCGCGGCGGTGTGGTTCAAAGTCTCGGCAAGCTCGGATATTTCACGGTAGCCGGAGCCTTTGAAGCTGACGTCGTAATCGCCCTTCGCAAGCTGCTTTGCGCTTTCGTTTATATTAATGATGGGAGTTGTTATGCTGCGGGAAATTATCGTTGCAAAGAGAATCGCTAGCCCTAAGAGTATGACCGAGATGAACATCAGGAGCAGATTAAGCGTCCTCGTCGTCGCGGCAACCGGGGTGATTATCGAATTCAGCAAAAAAAGATATCTCTCGCCTTTTATCTGACGAATTATGGCGTAGACGATGATTTCATTTTCCGCATGTTCATAGCTGTCGTCTTCGACGCTGTAATAGACCCGCGCGTCGGTGTCGTAACGATAGTGCCGGAGCAACTCGCCGCCGTTGCGCTTTGCCATGTCGTAAAGGGTGAATTTGCTTGCGCGGTCGGTGTTGTGTATCATGCAGTTGGGCAGCGTGTCAAGACTCAGAACCTCGAGCGCCTTGTTTTCATCGAGCATTTTCAGCACCAGAACGCACATATCTCCGCGAAGGATGTAGCTTTCCGCGTCTTCGCGGAAGGTCGGACTGCCAATTCTGTCGGCAAGCGCCCGGGCGCTGATCTTGATCTCGCTGAGCTTGATGGTTTTATATATATCCGGCAGGAAAAGCACCTGCGTCAGCCAGAGCAGAATGAGAATGAAGGCGGTAAACAGCGCAAGATAGAGGAAAAGCTTCTGCCTTACGCTGAATTTGCTTCGGGATTTTTCCGACATATCATCTCGCCTCGAAACGATATCCGACGCCGCGCAGCGTCGTTATAAATTTGCTGTAGCCGCCGAGAGAACGGCGGAGCAGCTTTATATGGGTGTCAAGGGTGCGGTCGTCGCCGTCGAAGTCATAGCCCCAGACTTCGGTTATAAGTTTGTCTCTGGTAAGGGCGATATTCCGGTTTCTGACGAGATAAAAAAGCAGATCGTATTCTTTCGGCGACATATCGGCCTGTTTGCCGTCGATATAGACTATCCTTGCGGTAAAATCGATTTTCAGCCCCTCCTGCTCGAAGACTTCCTTTTTAATATAATCTCCCCCGGAGGCTCTTGTCCGCTTGAGTATCGCTTCTACTCTGAGCATCAGCTCTTTCGGGGAGAAAGGCTTTACCACATAGTCATCTATGCCGAGGTTGAAGGCGTTTATCTTGTCATACTCCTCACCGCGGGCGGAAAGCATGAGTATCGGAGTGTCGGTTATCCGGCGTATTTCGCGGCAGGCGGAGAAGCCGTCCAGCTCCGGCATCATTATATCCATAATGATAAGATCGAAGCCGCGGCTGCGGCAAAGTTCGACGGCCTGCATTCCGTCGGCGGCTTCAGTCACGCCGTAGCCGGAGAATTCGGCGTATTTGCGGATCAATGCGCGGATATTTTCTTCGTCGTCGACTACAAGCAGTTCTGTCATTTTCGGCTCCTTTGCTGTTTTTTAACTGCACATTATACGATTATATTATACAATAACGCGGATGTTTTTGCAAGTATCTTCGGGCGGATAAATCGAAATCCCCGCCGGAGTTGAATACGGCGGGGATCTCTTCAGGAGAGAGTCATGAAAACGCTTGATTAAATCATTCCTGCGAGGTTTCGGGAATGTATTCGTAAAGCTTGACGTTGACATCGACCATCTTGGACTGTGCACTGCGTCCGGTTCCGGTAAGCCTGGCTACAGTTACCTTTACCGTATCTCCGGCGCTGAAATCTTTGAGGATGTTCGTGACATCAACTTTAGAAGAAACCGTAATGCCTTCAATCGCAACGATGCGGTCTCCGTATTTAAGGTCGCCCGAATAGCCTTCCTGATACTGAATGAAGTATACGCCGTAGTCGGTTATATAGTTGATGAGATCGGCGTTGCCCGACTGATAGAGACCGGAGGACGAGGTGTTTGCGTTTACTTCCACTATATATATGCCGAGCATGACGCGGCCCTTGACATAACCGTATTCGATAAGCTGGTCGGATATCTCTTTGGCGGTGTTGATCGGGATCGAGAAACCGAGGCCTTCGATTTCGGTGCCGCTGGATTTGGCGTTTACAATGCCTATCAGATTGCCGCTGATATCAAAGAGACCGCCGCCCGAGTTGCCGGGGTTGATGGCTGCGTCTGTCTGAAGAAGGGTGTAGAACTGCCCGTCGATGGTGACTTCGCGGTCGAGCGCCGAGATATAGCCGACGGTAACCGTTCCGCCGAGTTCGCCCAGGGGGTTGCCTATCGCGATTGCGGTCTGCCCTACTTTCAGCGCTTCGGAATCGCCGATGACGGCTGCCGGAAGGTTGGTTCCGTTTATTTTAATTATTGCGATGTCGTTCTGATCGTCGGATCCTATAACCTGAGCGTCATATTTTGTGCCGTCGGCAAGCATTACCGTAACAGACGAGGCTCCGGCTATAACATGTTCGCAGGTGATAATATATCCGTCGGTAGAGATGATAACGCCTGAACCGGCGCCCTGGGTTACATACTGGCCGAAAAAGCTGCTTGTGGCAACCGACTCGGTCGAGATCTCAACAACGCTGTTCTTTGCCTTTTCAACCGCATTTACTACTGCGTTTTCCGAGTCGGTGGTTCCGCTGACTTCGCTCGGAATCGCCTGATAGGAAATGCCGGATTCGTTACCGGTGCGGGGAGCTGCCGGGGATGAGGTGTCTGTAGTTATTTTACGGGTCACAAAATAGGCACCGCCCATGCCGAACAGCGACGAGAGCACGATACAGACGACGACTGCCAGCGCGAGCGCCTTTCCGGATACTCCGGTGCGCTTGGCTTTCCTTTCCTTTGCCTGATTTTGCGGCTGGGTCTGATAAGGCGCGCCGTATCCGCCGCCCTGATAGCTGGTATAGCCCGGCTGCCCCGAATAGGCGGAGAAACCGCCGCTGCCGCTCGAATAGGGATTGCGGTACTGTCCAGTCTGCTGCGGCTGCTGAACGTGTTGATTGGGATTATAGGCGTATCCGGATTGATTGCCGGGCTGATTCTGCCCTTCCTGCGCGGAAGGATTCATCTGTCTTGCCTGTGCAGAATAGTTCGGGTTGACCCAGCTGTATTCTCCGCTTGTTTTCTGATTGCCGGCGGGAGGGTCGGTCCGGTTTTCGGAAGTGTTTTGGTTTTGCTGTTCCGCCGATGCACCTGCGGCGGTTGAGTTCTGTTCCGGGATTGAATTCCGATCGGTCTTATCATTGCGCTGATTCACATCGCCGTTTTCTGTCGGGATATTGTTTGTGTTGTTGTTATCCATAAAATTTCCTCCTTGAAAAAATCGTTCTTGTTTGCGGGTATTCCGGATTTTAAAAGCTCTCTTATAACTATTTTTCCGAAAAATCTTTCATCTGACACATATATTATAACCCGCCAATGTGAAATTCGCGTGAAGATGAACTGAGGATTCGCCGAAAAATTATGAATTTCAGGCGAAAATAACAATAAATCCGGCCTTCCTTTCGAGAAAACCGGATTATGGATTTTATTCAACTCCGAAAACATATGTGGTTGTTGTATCGTATTTCTCTCCCATGCGGAGTACGGCTGACGGGAAGTCGGGCTGATTTGCGGCGTCCGGCCAGACCTGCGTCTCCAACGCTATCGCATGGAAAAGCCGCTGCGGGACACCGCCGCGGAACGGAACGGCTCCGTCCATCATGACGCCGTTGTATATCTGGATTCCCGGCTGATCGGTGTATACGGATATCTTTCTGCCGGTTTTCGGGGAATAAAGCTGCGCCGCCGGACCGTCTTCGCGGCTCATGTCGAGACAGAAGTTGTTGTCAAGCGGTATCTCTATCCTGCGTCTTTCCCGGAAATCATATTCGGTGCCTTCGACAGGTCTTACTTCACCGGTCGGGATAAGTCCTTCATCGACCGGCGTCATATATACCGCCGCGACAAAAAGCTCGTTTTCGCGGACATCGCCGCCGCCGATGCCTTCAAGGTTGAAATAGCTGTGGTTGGTAAGATTCATTACAGTGTTTTTGTCGCAGACGGCTTCGTAGTGTATCGAAAGAATATTTGCGACGCCCCAGCTGTAAGTGACTTTAATCTCAGCTCTGCCGGGGTAATTCTCCTCTCCGTCCGGGCTTAACAAAGAAAGAATCAGCCTGTCCGGCTTGCCGCCGCCTCCTTCGATCGCTTCAACATCCCAGATTCGCCGGTTATAGCCGATATCTCCGCCGTGGAGATGATTTTCGCCGTCGTTTTTGGCAAGCTGATATTCAACGCCGTTGAGGGTAAAGCGGGCGCCGCCTATGCGGTTGGCGCAGCGTCCGACGAGGGCGCCGAAATATCCGCCGCCGTTGAGGTAGCCGTCCACCGTGTCGAAGCCGCAGCAGATGTCGTCGTGCTTTCCGTTTTTATCCGGCACTATGACGCTTTCGACTATCCCGCCTAAATTGAGTATTTTTACCGAAGAGCCGCTGTCATTCGTAAGAGTATAGGCAAATACATCGCTGCCGTCGGGCATTTTTCCGTAGTGTGTTTTGGTGATTGACATGGGTTCCGTCCTTTCTTATTAAAAACGCTTCATTATATATAATTTATTCTTTGGCAAGTTTAACTATCTTCCAGCTTCCCGCCGGCATATCGAGGAAGAATCTTCCTTCGGAGTGTTCGATATCGCCGTTCATCACCGAGATTATTTTATATCCGTTCAGCTTTATCTCGGTTCTGATATCCGCCTCGGAAAGGAAGATATCGCCTTTGAAGTTGTCGTACTGCACCCCGTCGTTGTTGAATATGCCGACGAGCCAGCCGTCTTCGGTGCGGTTGTAGATTGCATGAAGCCGCTCATCTATACGGCAGGGGAGGAGGGTATCGAATATTTGGCTGACTTCTTCCGGCTTTACGATGTTTTTATGCTTCGCCGCAAAAACAGAGTCGCCGGTCAGGTCGATGAGATATTCGTATTTGTCAAGTCCGGGGGAATCCGCGTGGATTATGTCGAAAACGTCGGGCAGACCGCCGTTCTTTATAACATGGCTCATATTGCCGTGGCTGCCGGTTTCGCCGAAGATGGGACCAAGAGTTTGCGTAATCTGCTTCCAAGTATCTGCCGGAAGCGGGTATGAGCCGTCGATTTCGGGGTAGTCGATATAGTTGTCGCGAAGGACGACATCAAGCACCGGAAGATTTTCCGGCAGGACTATCGCTATCGGGGTATAGGTCTTTCCGGGGCAGGGCAGCTCTTCGGTGAAGTTAAGGAATTTCTTTTTAACCTGACCGTAAATGCTGAGTTCGAAATCGCCGAGATTCCGGAAGGTGTTGCAGACGCCGTATTCCTCGCCTATTGCGGTCGCGCCGGCAAGATAGGCGTATCTGAAAATCCTTGCCTGAAGATTGCGCGAGCTGCCGCCGTTTTCCCTCTCTTCAAAGCTCCTGTCGGCGCCGCTGCCGGCTGTAAGCTGATTTTCAATCCATTCGTCCTGTCCTTCGCGCAGCGAATAAGGGATAGTAAGTCCGTAGCCTTCCGTCCTTCCCCAGCATTCGTAATAAACGCCGAGACGGGCGGAATACGCCTTCGCCATTCCGCGGTAATAAGCGAGCTGGAGGCGCATATTCGGTATCTGCCAGCCGACTTCGGGGAGCAGCAGCCTTGTGCCGGCGGCAAGCTCTATCTTCGGCGCCATATAAAAGCTGTCAGCCGGGATTAGCTGCCCGCCGGTCATATCCATTCTAAGACGGTAAAGCTCGTATATGTCGGCGATGAATTCCGCCCTGTTTTGCGGGATACGGTTCTTTGACCATTCTTCCCGCGTCAGAGCTTCGAGAAAGAGAGCGATTTTTTCGGATATGACATCCTCCCAGAAGCTTTCTTTTGAGCGGCTGCCGTCGACGACGCCGTATTTTTCATACGCTTCGATGACGCGCACGCGGTCGCTGTTGTAATTTGACGCCCACTCGTGCATCTGCCAACCCCAGAAGTTGTCGCCAAGAAGCCTGCGGTATTCCTCTACAAGCTCCGGAGAATAGTTATAATGCCACGGCAGACCGATGCCGCCCTGAAACCGGTCGATATAGAACGGACAGCGGAGTGATTTCAGAGTGTTGTACAGATTTCCGCCGACGGCTCCCATCTCGTTGAATTGATACTCACTCGGCAGATAAGACTTGTGCATCATTTTAAGGCCGTCGCCCTTGCGGAAAAGTCCCTGCCTGAAAAGCCCATCTACGGTATCGGCGGTGTAGGTGTGGATAAAACTGAACATGGTGTTGCTCCTCTGTTATATTATATAATAATGTAGGAAACAGCCGGAATCATTCCCGCCCGAAGAATTTTCTCTGATATTCTTTGACTCTGCCGTTTATCAGCTCAAGCACTTTCCTTGACTTCTCGTCGCCCAGATAGCAGTCACGCATCCGGCAGCCTTCCTCGAAGCAAAGCTCGTCGTGGTGCGGGAAATACTGATCCAGAAGGAAAAGGGTGTATTTTGTCAGGCGGTAAGTGCCTACAATGTGTTCCGGACCGTCTTCGTATGACTCGGTCGCGACGGAATAGCCGCTCCTTATCGCCTCGGCAAAGCCGTCAAATGACGGGGCTTTTGCGAAAATCATCGTTGACGTCCAGTTGAAGGCGCTTTCATAGCTCCAATGGAAATACCGCATGTGCGCATCGTCGACGCCGACCGGACTTATGAAGATGCCGTCGGCGCGCATATCGTTCCAGAACGCCGCCGCCATATAAGCGTCGGGGCAGCCTTCCTCCTGTCCGTGTAGTATCTCCGCCGCGTCGTATATCTTTTCTTTTGCAAGATATCGGAAGACATCGTCGCGGGTGTTGTTGGCGTCCCATTCCCAGAAAGGATGCGCCAGAATGGCGATACCGCCATACTTGTGGATAGTGTCGGCGATCCATTTGCGCCAGGCAAAATCATATGGCTCAATATTTTCGGGAAGGCGGTCTTTATATTCAGCGGCAATTTCTGCGACTTCCGTTTTGACCTTAGCTTCGTTTGCATGGTAATAACTGTCAAGCCCGATGCCGCCCGGCAGCAATGCTCCGACATTGACCGCATGAATATATGCGTTCGGAACATGGACTTCTTCGCCGTAATAAAGGCTCATCTCGCTCGGAATGTCTTTGCTCTTCTCAATAGCAAATACCGAACCGTCAACATTGTGGTGATCGGTTATCGCAAGGAAGTCAAACCCGGCGCGGCGATATGTCGCTGCGGCGAGGTAGGGATCTTCGTGTCCGTCGACCGATTTGCAGGTATGGCAATGGAGATTGCCGCGCATCGGCGTTCTTTTGTAAAGGTCGGCGGCGGCGCAGAAGATGCGGAAGTTGTTGATTATGCGGATTTTTCCGCCGTCGTCTTTGTCGGTAAGGCGCAGAGTATATATCTGCTCCCTTTTGAAGGTGTATTCTAATTCAATTACGCCGTTCTCGTCGGCTGCTGCGCAGATGCTGTCATATTTGGTAAAATCGCTGATGCTTAAAAGAACGGACGAATTGTTTTCTTCACGCGGGATAAAATAAATCGTGTATTCCCGCCCCGGCGTGAGAGCGTTGTCGATTCCGAGTCCTCTTGCCTTAAATGCGGTAAGCCGATTCAGTTCGGCGACTCTCGGGAATATTTCGTAATTGTAAAGCGATGGGCTGTTATTCGGTATTTTCATATGACTTTCCTTTTATGTTGATGTTATAAGAATGATTATACGACTTTGCGCGGGTATTGTCAAGTGTTATCAGTTCGATTTCGGTTTTCGGGGAATATTTTCGTAATATGCAATTTCCCGGTTTGTCTTTTTATACATTATTCACTTGATTTTATATCGAATTGTATTGACAAATCAATAAAGGCATAATATAATGTAGATACAGGATAATCTTTCTTCATTACGATAATATGGAATAAATAGGAGGCTTACAATGCAGCATGGTATATTAATTCGCATAACGGCATTAATCGTCTTGTCGCTTTTGTTCCTCTCGATAATTTCCGGCTGCGGAAAAGATGCCGCAGCTCCGGTTTCCCCGCAGGATACCACCGTAACTGACGAAACAACGGCGGCTGAAGTCACGACCGGTCCCTTTGATGCTATTAAAGAAGCCGATTTCGGCGGATATAACTTCAGGGTTCTGACCCTTTCTGCCGGAATCAACGCGACAAACCGATTTACTCAGGAAATCTGGGTCGAAGCCGAAACCGGCGACGTTATAAACGATGCTGTCTTTCGCCGGAACGGAATGATAGCCGATCGGCTCGGGGTGAATATTATCGCCTACCCAGCAGATGACGTGTATGGGACAGCAAGGAAGTCGGCGATGTCCGGAAGCGATGATTACGACCTCCACGGAATGTACGGAAAATCGGAAGGATTGACAATAGCCTCCCAAGGGCTTGTCCGCGACTGGAATAAAATTCCGGGTCTTAACCTTGATTCTGTCTATTGGAACTCAAACTGCCGCGACAAGCTTTCGGTATGCGGCAGGCTGTATCTGATGTCCGGCGCCATCCTCATAAGCGAGATAGATGATACGCTTGCGATGATCTACAACAAAAAGCTTGCCGAAGACAACGGATTTGAAAGCATCTACACCCTCGTCTTCGACGGCAAATGGACGCTCGACACCTTCGCCGAACAGGCGGCCGCAATATATGCCGATATTGACGGCGACGGTACAATGAAACCTGCGAATGACCTTTTCGGTTATATTCAGGACCCGGCATCGATGACGAACAACTGGCTGTTTTCATGTGATCTTTTTGGCGAAAAAATATCCGACGACGGCATTATTGATATGAATATAGATCAGAATCGTATTCAGACAATGCTGGAAAAGCTTGCGGGCATAAATTCCTGCGACGGAATTCTGATCGGGCTCGATTTGTATGAGGGATTGAATTATTTCAAAGAAGACCGTATTTACATCTACGCAATTATACTTCGGAACATCGAGCTTCTCCGCGATATGGAGTCCGACTTCGGCATTATCCCATATCCTAAATTCGACGAGAGCCAGCCGGATTATCTCAACCATGTCGGTTCGGCATCGCCGATCCTTACCGTTCCGATAACAAACAACACCGATGACGAACGGCTGAGTCAGGTACTCGAAGGAATGGCGGCGGCTTCCTATCAGGTGGTACTGCCCGCTTACTTTGACGTTGCTCTTAAAGAAAAATACTCCCGGGACAAGGAAACTCAGGATATGCTTGATATCATACTGAAATCAAGGACGTATAATCTCGGTTATCTCGGCAGCATCAGCTTTGTCTGGGATGTGGCGTCGCTTATAAAAGGCGTAAAGACCGATTTTTCATCATACTGGGCTAAGTCGGAAAGCTCGATGACAAAAAGGTATCAGAAAGTAATCGACAAATTGCTTGAAATCGAAAACTGAATAAAAAATCACAGGTGATATACAATGTCAGAATACACATTTTATTCCCCTTTTCCCGGCGCGCGTCCTATTATATCGGACGAAAAGACGCGGCGATTCGCTCATGAATCGCTGCTCGGAAAATACGGCCGGGAGACAAGCCTTAATCCTTGCGTTCCGCTTGACGGAATTGCCGGATTTGAGGGACTGCCGAGCTATGAAAAATACGACGCGGCGGTGAATGAAATCGTCCGCCGCTGCCCGATACGCTTTGCGCCGGATGAGCTGCTCTGCGGTTCTGCGACATTGGGCGACGCTGTAGGCGCGCGGCTGCCCGCAACCTTTAAGGGCGAATATCCGCTTGGCGGGATAAACCACCTTACCTCCGGCTTTGACAGAGCGGTCAGGGAAGGGATTGACAGCTATGAAACAAGGATAGACAAAAGGCTTTCGGACGACGGTCTTGACTCAAATCAGATATCAATGCTGAAATCGATGAAGAATACCATTTCTGCGATGAGAATCTGGCACGGCAGGTATCTTTGCGAGATTAAGGCAAATATCGAAAAAACTTCCGGCGATGAGCAGAAGTATTGGTGTGAACTGTACGAAAACCTTGAGCCGGTTCCTTTTAAAGCGCCGTCGTCGTTCAGGCAGGCGATTCAGTCGCTCTGGTTCTGCTTCGCTTTTCTGCGGCTGCTCGGCAACTGGCCGGGGATCGGGCGGATAGATTTGATTCTGGATCCGTATTACAAAGCCGACCTCAAAGCCGGGAAAATCACTTATGACGAAGCCAGGACGCTTATCTGCCACTTCATGATAAAAGGGTGCGAGTGGATACGGCTTGACAGCCGAGGCTCGGGAGACGCTCAGCATTATCAGAATATCGTGCTCTGCGGAGACGATGATGACGGTGGTGAGTTTGTCTCGGACATAAGCTACATGGTGCTTTCGGTGACGGAGGAATTTCCGATTCCCGACTTTCCGATTGCCGTCCGGATGCGCGAGGATTCTCCCCGTGAGCTTTACGAAGCAATAGCGCGGGTGATGCGGCACGGCTCCGGCGTCGCCGCCATATACAACAACGACCTTGTTGTCGATTCTATGGTGAAATTCGGCTATTCATTGAGCGAAGCCCGCAATTTCGCAAACGACGGATGCTGGGAGGTACAGGTTCCGGGAAAGACCTGCTTTACTTACTGCCCGATCGATATCTTCCCTCTTCTTCAGGACAAAACGCTTAATATCGGCGGCGATGAATATCCCGATTTCCCCGATTTCGAGTCACTATATGAAACTTTCAGAGAGGCGATGGCGGTTCAGGTCAAAGAATGGAACGACGGCGCCGACAACTTCGCCCGCTGGGATATGCCGATGTCGGCGATTTCCCTCTTTACCGACGGCTGCATTGAAACAGGTCTCGGATATTACAACCGCGGGGCTGTCTACACCGCATACAGCCTGCATTACGGCGGGGTGCCGGATCTCTGCGACTGTCTTTACGCGATAAAGAAGCTTGTTTATGATGAAAATTTTGTCACCTTGCCGAAGCTCTGCCGGATACTGCACAACGACTGGCAGCCGGAAGACGGCTCGGATGAAGCGGAAGTTGAATTTGTAAATGAATTGCGCGCCCGCGCGCGTTCCCTTGAATATTACGGGAACGACAATCCCGAATGTGATGAAATAATCGGCCGGATAGTCCGGGACTTTACAGATGAAATGGCGAAGATAAAAAAGCGCAGCGGAGTGCTGCGTCCCGCCGGACTTTCGACTTTCGGGCGTCAGATTGAATGGGCGAAAAACCGACTCGCCGGCGCCGACGGTCACGTAAAGCATTATATAAGAGCAAACAACATAGCTCCGACTCCCGGCACCGATGTAAAAGGCGCATCGGCGGTGATAAAATCCGCCTGCAACATTGATTTCTCGGCGCTTGCTTCCGGAGCGGCTCTCGATTTAAAGCTCGATCCGAATTCGGTAAAGGGGGAGGACGGCATAAACGCCCTCGTCGGGCTCATGAAAGCGTTCATACGCTTAGGCGGATTCTTTTTACAGATAGACGTCGCAGACGCCGCCGTGCTCATCGACGCGAAACTTCATCCGGAAAAATATCCGAATCTTGCGGTCAGGATAAGCGGCTGGTCGGCTCGGTTTGTGACATTGGACGAACACTGGCAGGATATGATTATAGGGAGGACTTCGCAGAACAGGATGTAGGGATGAAATTTTAAAATAATACGGCACAAAGATCGGCATAGCATAACGGCTATGCTCTTCTTTGTGCCGTTTACTTTATTCTATATCATCATCGCTGCCCTTCGCTGCCGTCAGCTCTGCTTGCCCATTTCTTTTTCGATGGCATCAACGAGCAGGCGGAGGGTTTTGATGCGCGCGTAGCGCTTGTCGTTGGATTCGATTATATGCCAGGGGGCGAAGTCGGTGTTGGTAAGCCGGAGCATTTCGTTGACGGCGTCTTCGTATTCGTCCCAACGGTTGCGGTTGCGCCAGTCTTCCTCGGTTATCTTCCACTGCTTTTCCGGGGTGTTCTGACGGTCGGTGAAGCGAACCAGCTGCTCGTCTTTGTCGATCTGGAGCCAGAATTTGATGATTATGGCTCCCCAGCCTTTAAGGCTGTGTTCGAAGTGGTTGATCTCGGAGTATGCGCGCTTCCATTGTTCTTCGGTGCAGAAGCCTTCGATCTTTTCAACCATAACGCGGCCGTACCAGCTTCTGTCATATATGGCGATATGACCGTCCTTCGGAAGGGTAAGCCAGAACCGCCAGAGATATTGCCGGTATAGCTCCGGCGCTGTCGGCGCGGCGACGGGATTCACCGCATATCCGCGGGGATCGAGGCCTTCGGTGACACGCTTGATGTTGCCGCCCTTTCCTGCCGCATCCTGCCCTTCGTAGACGATTATCATCGGCGTTTTTGTCTGATAAAGCCAGTTATGCAAATCAAAAAGGCGTTCCTGAAGCCGCTTCAGCTCCTTGCGGTAGAGATCGGGGGCGATGGTCGGAGAAAGATCGACATCGGCGAGTTTCGGGATAGGATTCGGAATAATGGTCTCATCAAGACGCAGAGCCCGCTTCGACTGCGGCTTCGGAGCCGTTCTCATTGCCAGCGCACCCGTCACGAGGTCGATAGTGCAGTTGAGCACCGACAGCGTGGCGCGGCGGCGGTCTTTCGAGTCGATCTGAACCCAGGGCGCGTAGTCGCGGTCGGTTCTTTCTACCATTTCGGTAAATGCGTGCAGATGTTCGTCATATCTGCGGTGGTGTTCCCAGTCGGCTTTGCTTACTCTCCAGGAGGTCGCCTTGTTGCGCTCGAGATTTTCGAAGCGTTTTCTCTGCTCCTTCTTTGAGAGCCGCAGGAAGAATTTGATTATGAGATAGCCGTCGTCCGCCAGCTGCGATTCGAAATCGAGGATTTCGCGGAAACGGGCGTCGATCTCTTTCTTCTCAGGTTCTTCCTCGAATCGCGCGATAGTGACATCGCGGTACCAGCTCCGGACGAAAAAGGACATTCTGCCGTATTCCGGTATCTTCTCCCAGTAACGCTTCATAAGCGGATAGCGGCGCTCATCCGCCGTTCTCGGTCCTATCGTATATACCTTGAATCCGCGCGGGTCTATCTCCTCGATAAGCTTGCTGATCATATAGCCTTTGCCGGATGCGCCCCAGCCTTCAAAGAGAATTATAACCGGCAGCTTTGCTTCTTTGATTTTCTGCGCGAGCAGTCCGAGCTTCTTCTGAGCCTCGCTTATCTGGCGCCTGAGTTCCGCCTTCTCAAGTTCCTTGTCGGAAATTGCCGGTTCGCCCTGATTATCATTAATATCCGGGTCATCATCCCGATCGGATTCGTTTGTAAGATTAGCTGCGGGGGCGTCCTCCGAAACCGTTTCTTCAGAAACAACGGAATCTTCTCTTTCGTCAAGCTTTCCTGCTTCGTTTTCTTCGTTAATGATAATTTTATCGGCCATATTTTTCTCCCCCGATTTGATCGTAAATCTTTTTTGTTTTTATAATTATATCACAGATATAAGAGTAATTCAAGGATTTTTAGATTATTTTATCATATTTTCTTATTCGAATAAAAACCGCTTTGTACAAAAAGTCGGGTTTTTCACAAAAAACAGGCTTTGCACAAAATGAGGATTTGCACTTGACAGACCGCTTAAAATAAGATACAATATTAGAGGAGACAAAAATTTCGAATTAATATCCGAAGGGAGATAATCAACATGAAAAACCGCAAAGGAATCGTTCTTGACTGCATCTCGGCTTCCTCCATCGAGGAGAAGATGAAAATAGCGAAAGAAGCCGGATTTGCCGCCGTTGAAGTCACTGCCGTCGAAACGGACGAGGAAAGAGCCGCAATTGCCGCGCTCCTGAAGAAATATGACCTTGTCTGCCCGAGCATTATGGGAGCCGGCGCATGGCAGAATCCCGCAACATCCCCCGATCCGGAAGTTCAGAAGCGCGCCGCTTACTGGTTCAAACAGGGTATTCTCACCGCCAAGGCACTCGGAGCCGACACCCTGCTTGTCGTCCCCGGCGCCGTAACTCCCCAGATCGACTACGAAATGGCATGGGAAAACTCGAGAAAGGTTATCAAAGAAGTGCTCCCGCTGGCAGAAGAGCTCGGCATCTATCTCGGCATCGAGGAAGTATGGAATAAGTTCCTGCTTTCCGGCAGAGAAATGGCTCAGTTCATCGATTCGTTCGATTCACCGTATGTCCGCGCCTATTTCGACATCGGAAACATCCTTTTCTACGGCTATCCGCAGCACTGGATCAAGTCTCTCGGCAAGCGCATAACAAAGATCCATGTCAAAGGCTTCAAGCAGGAAGGCCTTACCCTCAAGTGGGTTCAGCTGCTCGAAGGCGACATCGACTGGAAAGCCTGCATGGATCAGCTCCGTGCCATCGGCTTTGACGGCTATATCACCGCCGAACTCGGTCCCGATGATCGCGGCTACAAGGGAATCGCCGACGATCTCGACAAGATTCTTTCGCTCTGATTAATGCGGATTTGCCGGTAACTTCTGTTTGGAAGTTACCGGCGTTTTTTATTCATTTGAATCGATATCAGACAATGCTTTTTCGCGAATCATTTCAAGCTGCTGTTCTTTGTAAAGTCCGCGGACCCTGAATAAGCCTCTTGTTACGCAGATAAGCGAATAAAACGAGAAAATGAGATAGGTCATCTGTTCCGGATGCACCTTCATCGTTGCGATGTTAAGGAATATGCCGATTATTCCGTTCGGCAGCATCAGCCAGGTATATTCAATGAAAGCGAACATCGTCAGAAACGAGATGAGAATGCCCATCAGAGAGGAAAGCGAATCGATGAAACTGTAATCGGATTTTAACAGTTTTAATATGAACATTACCGCCGCGACCGAAATGACAAACGCCGCCGACACGACTATCCGCTCCATTGCCGTCATTTTCCGGAAGAGCGTCGACGAGCCGTATTTTCTCTGATTCCAGCGCACGAAGGTGACAAGCTGAACCGGACAGGAAAAGAGGATGGCATACAGCGCCGAGGCGTAAAGCCCCAGATAGAGATAGACAAGCGCATATAATATCGAGTTTATTCCGCCCAGCAGGCTTGCGACGCGGTTTGCCTTCGCCTGAAGCGCTCCGATGACGAGCGACACATAAAGCGGAAGAATGTGTAAGGGATGCTGCTTGTAATAGATGCCGGCTGCGGTTATCAGTACCGCCGTTACCGCCATAAGAATGATCGAGGGAATGTCCGCCCGCCGTTTTGCCGGCGGGTGGTTTTTTTCCGGGATTTCGGAAATATCGGGGAGATTTGTTTCCGTTTTAATCAATTCAAAGCTCCGATTTTTGGATTTTTATTATTTTATTCGAGTCGAGGTTTCTGTCTTTGCCTTCTAGCACATAATATGTGATTAAGATATAATCGCCGCCGTCGAATATCGACGGATAGCAGTAACCCAGATCCGGATCGTCTTCGAGGATATGCACCGCTTCAAGCGGTTCAGTCGGTGCAGTAGTTGTCGTAAAATTCGGCGAATTCCGTTTCGACGCTTTCCTGTATCTTCGCCCATTCGGAGGCGAGGACGTTTTCCTTCTTTGAAAGAACCCTGTTTAATATCGCATTCGATTCGATCTTTTTCGAAGGGCTGATATATCGGGTGAAGTCGTATTTTACATTTGTATTGATAAGCCGGTACATCTCGATCGAATGTTCGTCGCGGAGGACTTTCTGCTCGGCGTAGTTGCTGATAAAGGCGTCTACCATGTATCTTCCGGATGAGGAAAATAGAGCTTCGAGCGCGGCACCGACAAGCTCGGGACGCTGTATCGTGACGGGAACGGTGGTTATTCCGGCGCACATATATGATACATAGTTCTCCTGCGCTTCATCGTATTTCGGCATCGGCAGCATTCCGAAGTCGAATTCGAGCTGACGGAGCTTGGGAAGGCTGGAGCCGTAAAGCAGCATGAGCGAATTGCCGGCAAAGAAGTTATCCCATTCCGCATCATAATAATAGGTGTCCGGATTGCTTCCGAGGGCGAGTATTTTATCCAGCACCTTTGAAGCTCTTTCGTCGCCGTAATCGAACTTGAATCCGCCGCTTTCAAGCGAAACTCCGTTCATTCCGCAGCCGTAATACATAAATGAAAGCATTGTCGGATAGACGGAGGTGAAGCCGTAGAAATCCTTGTCGTTCTTCTTGCCATCGCCGTCAAGGTCGATATATGTGTCTTTTATTACGGTATCGACATAATCCATTGTCCACTTGCCGTCGTATACAGTCTGATAGGCGTCGGCGATGCCGCGGTTTTTCCACTCGTCCTTGTTGAACAGCCAGTATACGGAGCTGTAAAGCGGATAGGTGTAAGCGCCGGTGACAAGATAGTTTTTGCCGTTGATTCCGTAAGTCTCATATGAGTTTTTCGTGTAATAAGACTTTGAAAGATCGACATACGGCAGCGATGAAAGGTCATACAGCATATCCGAAATGATCAGCTTTGTCAGAATCTCGGTCGAGAAGGGTATTGCGATGTCGTAGGCATCGTCTCCCGCGGTGACTGACTTTGCCACGAGATCTACAACTCCGCTGCCCTCGATGCACTCGATTTCGATATTGAGGCGGGTCTCGACTTCCATATTGCGCTGAACGGCGGCGTCGTTCAGTATCTCGCCGGTCGACTCGTCCATGTCGATATAGCAGCACCAGCCGTCGCTCGGATTGTTGCCGTTTTCGAAGATAAGCACTCTCACTTTCTCGCCTCCGAAATCGAGGTTTTCGGGGAGATCGTCGCCGT
>LSQX01035624.1_pt1 | contig 21668 bp, 18 predicted proteins | sample 654561 | NCBI WGS metagenome assembly LSQX01 (sample SAMN04489861, study PRJNA283612) | anaerobic digester metagenome | isolation source: 4 biogas reactors fed with cattle manure at either 37C or 55C with and... | place: Denmark: Kongens Lyngby | collected 2014
GACAGGAGAAAAAAAATAGTCAAGGCGCTAGAAAAAGCAGGGGCGCTGGTAGAATTTCCCTCCCTCAAAGGGGTATCTTTATCGCGATGGATAAAAAACGAACTGCTGCTCCAGGAAAAGCAAGTTGAAGAAGATGCCCTGATTGAGCTGGTTGAAAGGGCCGGAGATGACCTGCGCTTTCTTAAAGGCGAGCTGGAAAAGATTATTACCTATATGGACAAAGAAAAAACCGTAACCCGCTCGCTTGTCAGGTTTCTTGTACCGGAAAGCAAGGAGGACACTATCTTTAACCTGGTTGAAGCTGTGGGGAGAAAGAATGTACAGGAATCATTCTTTCTCCTTGCTAAAATGCGCCGGCAAAATGAGCATCCGTTGAAGATCCTGGCCCTGATAATCCGCCAGTTTCGCCTGTTATATCAAATTTACCCTATGCAGCAGAGAAAATTGTCCCAGCGTGAGATGGCCTCTGCATTAAAAGTGCAGCCCTTTGTGATTGGTGGGCTTTTAAAACAGGTAGAAAAATATAATGAGACTGCACTGTCGAAGGTTTTTCTTCTTTTAAAAGAAACTGATCAGGAGATAAAAACAGGGAAAAGGGAAGGCGACGAAGCGCTGGAACAGCTTATTTTAAAGCTATGCCTGTCGCCCTGAATAAAAAAAAAGAGAATCCCTAATTTATGAGCGGATTCTTCTTTTTTTCCGGGGTCCTGCTCTATCCTACCAGTTTGTTAAGCTTTTGGGAGAGCCGTGACTTTTTTCTTGCCCCGGTATTCTTGTGTATTATACCCTTTGACACTGCTTTATCAATAATTCTCCCTGCTGAAAAATAAGCTTCACGCGCTTTATCCTGATCATTTTCTTCAAGAAGAAGAAAAAAATTCTTTTCAGCTTTTTTTATATGACTTTTAACTCTGCGGTTGCGCTGGCGATTTAATAAAGACTGTCTCATGCGCTTAACTGCGGATTTTGTATTCGCCATTTGCTATCACCTCCCGATTTGAATACCAGCCATAATTTTACCACGACTTCATACAAAAAGCAACTGTGCCGGCGCAAAAAGTGTGTGCCGGCACAAGAAGCTCAAAAACTCAAAAATGTGTTAGCGCAAAAATCAGCAGTTTCGCAAATATTATCCCCATAAACAACAACTTATCAGGGATTAATTTTAGGCTATTTCGTTATCCCGCAATGCGGCGCGCAGTTTAAACCGCTGGATTTTTCCGCTGGCCGTCCTCGGCAGTTCTTCGACAAATTTTACCCAACGGGGGTATTTGTAGTGTGCGGTTTTGCTGCGCACAAATTCCTGCAGCTCACGCTCAAGCTCGGCGGAAGCCTCGTAGCCCGGGCGGAGAACCACAAAGGCCAGGGGTTTTTCCAGTTTAGATTCATCGACATGTCCTACCATAGCACATTCTAAAACGGCAGGGTGTTGTAGTAAGATATTCTCTACTTCTACCGGGGAAACCCAGATGCCTCCCGCTTTCAGCATATCGTCAGCACGGCCGCTGAACCAGTAATACCCGTCGCTGTCCAGGGTGAACTGGTCGTTGGTGTTAAACCACTCACCGATGATCGATTCTTTCGATTTTTGGTGCTTTCTCCAGTAAAAAGGTGTGCTCCCGTCATTCTTGATCCAAATTGTTCCGATTTCCCCCTCTGGTACATCATTGCCCTCATCGTCAGCAAGCCTGGCTTCAAATCCCGGTATTAGAACGCCGCAGCTTCCGGGCTTTACTTTTCCTTTCATGTTAGAGATGTAGATCCCGCCCACATCTGTGGATCCGATTCCATCAAATATTTCTATGCCAAATTTGTTTTTCCAGCGATCGAAAATTGTCTTTGGCAGAGCTTCTCCGGCTGAAAGGCATACTCTTAGTGATGAAAAATCATATTTATCCTTTTCCTCTTCCAGCAGGTCCAGTATTCCTCTGTAAGAGGTGGGGATACCGTAAAAGATGGTAGGTTTATACCGGGTAATTACCTCGGCAACTTTTGGAGGTCTCGGCAGTTCCGGTTCCAAGACTACCGCGGCACCGACGACAAAGGTAGATTCAACCGATGCATTTCTTCCGTAAGAAAAGTACATTTTTGAGGCGGCATAAACGATATCATCTTCTGTGATAGTAAGAACGTGTTCGCAATAAGGAGGCATAAAATGCAGTACATCGTGATGAAGGTGCACAACGCCTTTGGGCTGTCCGGTCGTTCCGGAACTGTAAAGCCAGAAAGCCATATCGTCTTTGGAGGTAGCCGCTACTTCTAAGGATGTAGATGCGTCTTTTACCAACTCTTCAAAGCTGAGCTGCCCCGGCACCGGTTTCCCGGAGACAATAAAATGGCGCAGGTATCTTAGCTCGTCAAAAACTTCCATCATATTAGGGGCCAGGTTTTCGTCGGTTATCAGTACCTTGGCGCGGCTGTCATTTAAGTAATATTTGTAATCCCCCGGAAGGGCCATGGTGCTTACCGGTACCGGAATCGCTCCGATCCGCATAGCACCAAAATAACTGTAGAGGAATTCCGGACAGTCGGGGAGGCAGATTATCACACGGTTTTCTTCTTCAACTCCCAGCTTTAGCAGAGCGTTTCCCGCTCGGTTCGCTGCTTCTACAAACTCCTGAAAAGTTATAACCTCGTCTTTGTAATAAATAGCCGCTTTATCACCCCGCCCTTCCCTGATATGCCGGTCAAGCAAATAATCCCCAAGGTTGAATTCATCTGGAATTTCTGGAATGTTGTACATATTAAAATTCCTCCTCAGTTATGAAGTTTTAAATAGTTCACCCAAACGACTCATTGCGAAGATTTAAACCAAACATTCGTTTTGGAAAGAAAACAACTATCTTAATATCCTTACTATTAAAGTATTCCACATCGAGCCTGCCATTGTCAAGATATAATTTTGATGAAATTATTATAATTTTTGGCGCATGGTGTCGATAGCTGTTAATTATCGCGTAGTGCCATTGTTTTGCTTTTGTTTTTAAATAAAAAGAACTTGCAGGTAAAAATGAGATATATGGAGATGAAAATATATGTGTATAGGTCGCATGTTTAGATTATAGCCTAAATTTAGATGAAAATAATTAATGGGGATGAATATATGCTTATCATAATGAATACATGCTTATTAATATGGTTATGCTATTTGTAACGTGAATAATTCTAGTGACCGCATTATTAAACATTAGTTTTTGGGAGGTGAGTAAATTGCAAGCTTCTAATCTGGTTGGAGTGATAGTGCGTTTTATTGTCTCTGCACTCGTCTTAATGCTGGTAAGCTTTCTTCTTCCGGGATTTGCCCTGCTAACTTTTGGTCAGGCCCTGCTGGCAGCATTAGTAATTGCTGCGCTGGGGTTTGTGGTAGAAAGCCTTTTCGGGAAAAGAATTTCACCACAAAATCGCGGTATTGTAGGTTTTATCACCGCAGCAGTCGTGATCTATATTTCCCAGTTTCTGGTCCCCGGTATGACCATTTCTATTCTGGGAGCACTGCTGGCGGCTATTATTATCGGTGTAGTGGATCTTTTTGTTCCAACAGAATTGCGTTAGGGATATTAAATGAAGAAAAATTAGATTGAGCATCAGATATGTGCCCATAGGGCACTAACCAAATTCGTGGGTTAAAAAATATTGGTAACAATAAACCACAGCAGATAAACCACAAGGCATGTCGACCTTGTGGTTTATTTGTCTTTTGACAGGTAATGGAGGGGTATGCTATTATCGCAACTATAAAGGTTTAAAAAGAGAACGAGGTGGAATATGAATACCCGGGAACGTAAAATTAAACAGCGGATTGCCCGGCGCAAAGAAAAGGTTCAGCGAATGATCGGGGAGCAGGAAACCCGGATATCGGCCCTGAATTCCGTGGCCTTTCTGCGACAGGAGGACTACCGGCGTGCACTGGATCATGCCATGAATAAGCTATACCGTCTGCAGCAGGAGTTGCAGGCGTTGGAGGCAGGGATCCTGCAGTGGAAAGAATGAGGTTCAGAGCGTGATAATGATTTCTTTTTTTCCTATAATAGGGGCGTTTTCAACTTGACTTATTTTTCAGGGACATATAAAATTAACCTATAATTATAGACAAGTAACTATAGCTAGTTACTGGCACGGGCAGTTTCGATATCGGGGTATTGATGTGTAACGTGCGTTACATTTTTTTTTGTACCTCGTTACGGCTGCTTCCAATCTTGTTTCTATTATTATATTTAAAAGTAAGAGGAGGAACCGGCTATGAAAAAGAGAGTATTGTTTCTGTCACTTTTGTTCATTTTTGTCTGTTTTTTGTTATTGTGGACAGGATGTGGTTCGGATGAAGGCGCAGGTGCAGGTAAAGGCACAGATGAAGGCGCAAGTGCTGGTGTAGATGATGTAGATGGTGCAGATGAGATTACTATCGGTGCTTTGCTTCCGATGAGTGGCGACCTGGCGGTGTACGGACAGCATGTGCAGAAAGGGATTAACCTTGCTGTGAAGCAGATCAATGAGGCCGGCGGACCTTTGGGTATGAAATTGGATGTGGTGTTCAGGGACTGCCAGACCGACCCCACCGCGCTGCGGGATGGCGCCGAGAAACTGGTTAATGTGGACAAGGCTCCCGCCATTATTGGCCCCATGATACGCACTGATGTTGCTACTCCGGTGACGGCACCCAACCATGTTGTCGTAATCTCTCCTTCCAATACCCCTACCTGGGTGACTACGCTGGATGATGATGACTATACCTTCAGGACAACGGCATCCGATGCTATTCAGGGCAAAGTGCTGGGCCAGCTTGCCTGGGAATGCGGTTATGAAACTGCTGCTATTCTGTACATAAACGATCCCTATGGCGGAGGCCTGGCTGAAAGTACCAGCGAGTGGTTTGAAAATTCCGGAGGCAAAGTGCTGGGTATGGCTGCATATGATCCGGGAGAAGTCGCTTACAGGATGCAACTCAATGAGTTGGCCAAGGGAGACCCCGATGTGCTGGTTTTAATTGGCTATCCGGAGAGCGGTGTTGTAATCCTCAGGGAGGCACTTTCAGCAGAGCTGTTTGATGAGTTCATGTTTCCTGACGGAATGCAATCCGACCAGATTATCACAGATGTCGGCGGGGATTATCTTGAAGGAATGTACGGCACCGGCCCAGGTGCTGCCGAAACCAAATCGTACGAGAATTATTTGATTGCATATGAAGAAGAATACGGTGAAAAACCTGCTACCGCATACACCGAGAATGCCTATGACGGAGTGGTGGCTGTAGCTCTGGCTATGGCTGCTGCCGGTGAAGAAGCACTGAAAGAAGATCCTGGTATGGCCATTCGGGATAATTTACGCGTTGTTTCAAATCCTCCCGGCGAAGAAATTACCGCCAGCGTAGATGGATTCAAGCAGGCTTTCAAATTGATCGGGCAGGGTGAGGCGATCAACTACGAGGGCGCTGCAGGATCTATCGATTTCGATGAATACGGGGATACGGTAACGCCGATACTTATCTGGAAGATCGAGGGCGGCGAAATCGTGCCGGTAAAATCGGTTGTTGCGGACTAACATGGCGATCGGGTTTTAACGTGCTTTAATAAACCGGGTTTGTAAAAAAAAACAGGGAGGTGCGGGGCCATGGCGGATACTAATCTTCAAGTAGAGGGACTAACCAAGAGATTCGGTGGGGTTGCTGCGGTGCATAACTGCTCCCTTTCAGTGCAGCGCGGTTCCATAACCGGGTTAATCGGTCCCAACGGGGCGGGGAAAACGACATTGTTCAACTTGATCACCGGGTTTCTCCGCCCGGATACCGGGAGAGTTTTTTTCAAAGGTAAGGATATTACCGGATTTGCCCCGCACCAAGTTTTTAAGAGCAGGCTGTTCCGCAGCTTTCAGATAGCCCGTGACTATCCTGAAATGACCGTGCTGGAAAATCTCCTGCTTATACCTGAGGAACAAATGGGAGAAAACCTGTTCAACGCTTGGTTCAGAGCCAGGCAGGTGAAGCTCCAGCAAAACAGTTTTGTTCAGAAAGCTTTGGAAACCTTGCGATTTATTGAACTGGAACAAAAGAAGGACCTGCCGGCCAAGTATCTATCGGGCGGGGAAAAGAAACTTTTGGAAATAGGCAGAATGATGATGGTGGACCTGGATATGGTGCTCTTGGACGAGCCGGGAGCGGGGGTTCCCCCTGCGCTTCAGAACAAAATCATGGGCTACATTCGGGGCCTCTCCCGGGAGCGGGGGTTAACTTTGTTTATTGTGGAGCATGACATGGATATCATTATGAATATTTGCGATACAATCATTGTTATGGTAGAAGGGGCCACGCTCACACAGGGAACGCCCGGGCAGATACGTTCTAACCCAGCGGTAATCGAAGCTTATTTGGGCAGGGGCAAGGAGGCACAGGTATGAACAACATCATGGAAGTACGGAACCTGGTAGCGGGTTATGGTGTTCAGGACGTGCTTTTCAATGTTTCAATAACTGTTGGCTCCGGTGAAATCGTGGCGGTGGTTGGTCCCAACGGTGCCGGTAAAAGCACTTTGCTCAAGGTGATGGCGGGTATGATCACACCCCGAAGCGGAGATATTTTGCTCAAGGGCAAATCCCTGCTCGGCTGCCATCCCTGGCAGGTTACCTCTTCAGGAGTAAGCTGGGTTCCACAGGAGGATAATGTTTTTTCCTCTATGTCTGTCAGAGAAAATCTGGAGATGGGAGCATATCTGGTGCGTGGCGATATTTCTGACCGGATCGAAGAGGTATGCGATATCTTTCCGCAGCTGCGGGAGCGTATGGGGCAGCTGGCCGGAAGCCTTTCTGGCGGCCAGAGGCAGATGCTGGCCGTAGCACGCGGCCTTATGAACCATCCTGGCCTGCTGCTTTTGGACGAGCCTACCGCCGGCTTGGCACCCAACCTGGTTTATATGATGCTGGACCAGATCAGGGAGATTACTTTGCGCTTGAAAAGCGCAGTGTTGCTGGTGACTCAGACGCTTGATGCGGTTAAGCTGTCCGATCGGGGTTACCTCCTGTCGGCGGGTGTGATCAAATACGAAGATAGTACTGATAAATTTCTGGCAAATCAGGATGTGAAGGAGCTTTATTTCGGGGGACAGATATCATCCGCGGACGTATGATTTAAAGCGGAAGGCGTGTTCTGCAGGGCAGTTTCCCGTTAAACGGAGGTTACTATGGCGGATCTGGCGGATCTTTTGATTAGTGGTATAGTCTATGGTAGTATCATTACCGTAGGAGCGATTGGACTTACTCTGATGTCCGATATACTGAACTTTTTTAATTTCGCCTATGGTGATTTTTTTACTCTGGGTGCTTTCAGTACCCTTGCCTTCCTCTCAGTAATCCCTTGGCAGGGAACTTTTCCCGGCCTCAGCTTTGGTTGGGCGATGGTGTTTGCGGTTTTATTGGCAGCATTGGTGACCGTGTCGGTAATGTTGCTGTTTGACAAACTGTTTTTTCGCAGGCTTAGAAATATGGGGGTTTCCTCCTTGTTTATGTCCATCGCTTCCCTTGGGGTTTCTTTTGTAATAAGGTCGATCATTTTTATGATCTGGGGTCCCAAGGTGCGCTACTATTCCAGTGAGGTCCAACTGAGCAGAAAATTTTTAGGTATAAGTATCAGGCCGGACAACCTGGTGATCTTGATTTGCGCGCTGTTTCTGGTGGCGCTGGTGTTCTACTTTTTGCAGTATACCAAAAACGGCAAGGCCCTGCGGGCTGTATCCGACAACAAGGCGCTGGCCCAGGCCTCCGGCATGCAGACATCACGGGTGATTATGTGGACCTGGATTATTTGCGGAGTGCTGGCTGGGGTGGGGGGTACCCTGTACGGCATACAGGTGCAGTTGAATCCCAACATGGGGTGGAATTTTTTGATCCCTCTTTTTGTAGCGGTAATCATGGGCGGTATAGGCAGCTTCTGGGGCGCCCTGCTCGGCGGTATGACGATTGGCATTGCTGAGGAGCTGGTTACAGGCCTGCTCCAGAACCTGGCGAATGCCATGGAAATACAGGCTAACATTTCTGTATACAAACCCGCTGTTGCCTTTGTTTTTGTTATCGTGATTCTGCTGCTGAAGCCGTACGGCTTGTTTGGGAAGCCAAAGTTTAATCTGAAGCGCTGACGGCCCTTCTTTGATTGCAAGTTTCAGAGGGAAAATACAAATACTTTAATGAAAGAGGAATATTGTTATCATGATTAGTTATCTCTCCTCGTACCTTGTAATGGGAAGCATCTACGCGATTATGGCCCTCGCGCTTAACCTGCAGTGGGGATATACCGGGCTTATGAACTTCGGAATTGGGGCTTTCTATATGGTGGGCGCATATACCTCCGCCATTCTCTGCGGGTTGCCTAGCCCCGAGCATTTAGGAGGTTTTAGCCTGCCGGTTCCCCTTGGAATGGTTGGTGCGGTCTTTATGTCAGGCTTAATTGCTTATTTAATGGCTTTTCCCGCGCTCAAGCTGCGGGGAGGCCCTTTTGCCATAGCGCTGCTTGCCATTCAGGAGACCATGTTCCTGATTATTAAGAACGAATCCTGGCTTACGAACGGTGTGTGGGGAATCAGGGATATTCCAAGGCCATTTTTTGAGATGGTAAATCCCCGTTACTACGTATTTGTTTTCCTGATTATTGCAGCGGTGTTACTTGCACTGACTTATTTTGCCATAGAACGGGCGGTTAACTCGCCGTGGGGCAGGGTGTTGCGGGGTATTCGCGAGGATGAAACGCTTACTGATATGTCCGGAAAGAGTTGTTTTTACTTCCGGCAACAGAGCTTTGTGTTCAGCTCCATGGTAATGGGTTTAGCGGGAGCTCTGTATGTTCATTATACCGGGTTTGTAAGCCCGCAGACCTTTTCGCCGCTTATGTCTACTTTCCTGGTCTGGCTGATGGTAATGGTAGGAGGCACGGGAAACAACAGGGGCGTAATCCTGGGGGCATTCCTGGTGTGGGGCGTCTGGGTGGGCAGTGATTTCATTACCGACCTTGTTCCCGCGGGCGTAGCCACTCAGATCGGCTTTATAAGGATGTTTTTTGTGGGGATTATTTTGACGGTTACCGTTTTGACCAGGCCTCAGGGTCTGCTTACCCAGAAACTGCTTAACATACAACTTTTTGAGGAGGGGAAACACGGATGATACGGATCACCAGAGATAAGATTACTTACGAGTTCAGCCCGGAGATGGCGCCGGTTGCTGTGGTGCAGCCAGGCGAGGTAGTTGAGCTTCAGACGCACGATTGTTTTACCGGGCAGTTGCAGAGCGAGGAAGACCTGATCACTGCTGTGGATTTTTCCCGTGTGAATCCCGCAACCGGGCCGGTCGCGGTGGAAGGGGCCAAACCCGGTGATCTGCTAGTCGTGGAGATCCAGGAGATAAAGCTGGGAGATAAGGGATTTATGGTTACCATTCCCAGTGAGGGAGCCTTTGGTAGCCGGTTCAGTACACCTGCCACCAAAATAGTGCAGGTAAAAGAAGGTAAATTCCACTTTAATCGTTCTCTTTCTTTTCCTGTGCGCCCCATGATCGGGGTCATCGGGGTTGCTCCGAAGCACGGCCCGGTTCCCTGCGGGGAAAACGGCGATCATGGTGGTAATATGGATGCCACAGTGATTACTGCGGGTTCGAGGCTTTATTTTTTAGTAAGACAGAGCGGGGGACTGCTTGGACTGGGCGATGTTCACGCGGGTATGGGTGACGGGGAGTCAGTAATCTGCGGAGTGGAAATCCCGGCAGTTGTGCGGATCAAGCTTGGGTTGGTTCCCTCGCCTGAATACTCGCCGCTCCGGCCGGTGGTTGACCTGGAGGACCGGTTCATTACTATTGGTCATGGGCCTACCCTGGATGATGCAGCCCAGCAGGCTCTGGACGATATGCTTGAACTGGTGATGTACAAGACAGGCATGCAGGTGCCGGAGGCAGCAATGCTTATCAGCGCGGTGGGTGACCTGAAGGTTTGCCAGATTGTCGATCCACAGAAAACGGCGCGGGTGGAGATGCCGAGGTCTGTTCTGCCTGACCCTTTGGCCCCGCTGTGGAAACCGCAAGTCTAATCGGTACAACTGATTCCAGTTCGCGTTTCCTGCGCGATTACATTTGATCTTTGATTTTGGGCGGTGGTAAATATCTTTATCGATAGGGATACACTCGGTTTTATCCTTTGTCATGCGGATCTTAAAATGAAAAATAATCTTCTGCGAAAGATAAAGTCTTTTGAGATCACCACTGAACAATGGATGATCCTGAACCGATTGTTTGAAGAACCGGGAATCAATCAGAAGGAGTTGTCGGAAAGAACTTTAAAAGACCAGGGATCCTTAACGCGAACCCTGGATAGAATGGAAAAAAAAGGTCTCGTCAAGCGGCAGGTAAATCCTACCGACAGGAGATCATTTTTAATCTATTTAACGGATGAAGGTCATGCTCTAAGGAACCGGATTGTGCCTATTGCTGTGGAATGTATCGAGGATGCGGTAAAAGGTTTTACCGAAGAAGAAGTTGACACCCTGGCAGCCTTACTAAAAAGGTTAATACTAAATCTCTGACGGGATTTTTTTTACAAAGATACTTGACCTTGCAATAATAGCTAAGGTCAAGTAATAGAGTTATTTTTCAAGGGAGAAGGAGGAAGTATTATGACGCTAACAGGCGAAAAACCATCTCGACCTGCGATCAGGCTCACCGTCAACGGTGAGACCCGCTCTTTCCTTGTGGGAGAAGGTCCCCACGAAATCCCACCCGCGCACACCCTGGCGCAGACCCTCAGGGAAAGGCTGGGGCTGACAGGCACTAAAATTTCCTGTGATCACGGTGCCTGCGGTTGCTGTACCGTGCTTATGGACGGGAAAGCGGTCCTTTCCTGCATGCTCTTGACTCTGGAGTGTGACGGAAAGGAAATTGTCACCATTGAGGGCCTGGGGGATCCCGTAACCGGCGATATTGACCCCCTGCAGCAATCTTTTATCGATTATACGGCTTTTCAGTGCGGTTTTTGCACCCCGGGGATCATTATGAGCGCTAAAGCCCTCCTCAATGAGAATCCTTCTCCTACAGAAGACGATGTGAAAGAAGCCCTTTCAGGTAACTTCTGCCGGTGCAACAGCCATTACCATGTTTTAAAAGCAGTAATGGACGCAGCGCAAAAGGGGGGTAAATAAATGGCGAAAAAAGACTATCGCTATATCGGCAAACCTACACCCCGCAAGGACGCCCTCGATATCGTGACCGGGAGGACAAAGTTTATCAATGACCTCAGCGTTCCCAACATGCTCCGCGGCAAGGTACTCCGAAGCCCCCACCCCCACGCCCTTATCAAGAGCATCGATACCGGGGAGGCGTTGCGCCTCCCCGGTGTGAAAGCTGTCCTTACTTATAAAAACGTACCCGACTGGAAAGGAGGGGGAGTGCCCTTTCACGTTCGGGTCCTCGACAACAAAGTTCGTTATGTCGGTGAAGCGGTTGCCCTTATTGCTGCCGAGACAGAAGAAATCGGTGAAGAAGCCCTCCGCCTCATCAAGGTCGAATATGAGCTTCTGCCCGCGGTCTATGATGTGGAGGAGGCCATACAACCCGGTGCGCCCCAATTGTATGAGCAGTTTCCCGGCAATATTATCCCAAAGGGTGTTCCGGCGTTTGGGCAGCATGCCCTGCAGGAGGTTGCCTTCGGTGATGTGGAAAAGGGACGCGCAGAGGCTGATTTTATTGTTGAAGGAACCTATGCCTACGAAAATATCCCCAACCCGCTGCCCCCGGAGCCCCCTGGAGTGATCGCCTCCTGGGAAGGAGCGGATACCTTAACCATTTGGTCGGCATCGCAGGGGCCCCATATGATTAAAGTTGCTCTCCAGAGGCGGATGGGATCGATCAATCTGCATTCCCTGGGCAGCCCTGTAGGGGGGAGCTACGGTTCAAAGTATATGTCATGGCAGTATGTTCTGCCTGCCGCCGCCCTGGCGAAAGCAACGGGGAGGCCTGTGAAGCTCTGTTACGAAAAATCCGAACACCAGGCGGCCTTTACAGTGCGGCTGGGGTCCCGTATTCACGGCAAGGTAGGGATGAAGAAAAGCGGTGAGGTGACTTTTCTCGAGGGTGACTGGCTTGTAAATACCGGAGCCTTTTCGGAAACATCCCAGGCCATGGTCGCTGTAGGCTGCGGCGAGGTGCAGCTCATGCTCAGGTGCCCCAACTGGAATCTAAAGCCCAAAGTAGTCTGCACCAATCGAACGGCCTCGGGGCAGGTGCGCGGTTTCGGCGGCCAGGAACTGAAATGCGCCTTTCTTCCCATCCTTACCCTGGCTATGGAGAAGGCCGGTATTGATCCCGTTGAATTCTTTAAAAGGAACTATGTCAAACCGGGTGACGGCTATTACTGGCGTGATGGAAACTGGTGGGTATGCCGGGGTGTAGATTATTCCAAGGCTATCGAACAAGGGGCCGAGAAATTCGGATGGAAGGACAAATGGAAAGGCTGGCTTAGGCCTTCAGCTGTCAGCGGCGTGAAGCGGAGGGGTGTCGGGGTCGGAGTGCACGGGAATGCCGATATTGGCGAGGATGTATCCGAGGCCTATGTCCGCCTTGATCCCAACGGCACGGCCACAATCCACTCCGGCCTGGCCGAACACGGCACAGGCCAGCGGAGCAATATCTGTAAGATGGCGGCGGAAATACTGCAGCTTCCCCTGGAGCGGGTTTTCGTATCACCGAACGATTCGCGGGTAAATCCTTATGAGATGGGGCCCGTCGGTTCGAGGGGGACCTATGCCATTGGCAGCGCTGTTATAGCCGCTGCCGAAGATGCGAAAAGACAGCTTTTGGAGCTGATAGCCCCGAAGTTCAAGGTAAAGGCGGAAGACCTGGAGACGGAAGATGCGCTAGTCTATGTGAAAGGGGAACCCGCTAAGAAGCTCCCGTGGATCAAAGCGATCGGTTATGATCAGACCGTCACTGGCTACGGCCGTTTTGAGCCCGATTTTGCCATGCCCAACTTTATGATGATTTTTACCGAAGTGGAAGTCGATACCGAAACAGGCAAGGTTGACCTCATCCGGGTGGTGTCCGCTACTGATGTTGGACAGATTATCGACCCTCCCGGCATTACAAATCAGCTCGACGGGTGCCTGGGTTCTGCCGGTATTGACTCCGCCCTCTTTGAGGAGACGGTTATGGATAAACGGCTCGGGCGCATTATGAACCCCAATATGATCGATTACAAGTGGCGTACCTTTGCTGAACTTCCCGAGATGGAACATGTGATCCTGGAGACACCCTTTTCCAGCCACCGTTTTCATGCTATCGGCGTGGGTGAGATCGCCACGGCCCCGGGGCCCTCTGCTGTCCTCATGGCTGTATCCAATGCGCTGGGTGTGCGGATACATGATTACCCGCTCACGCCCGATAAGGTTTTAAGCGCCTTGGGGAAGATAAGCGCTGCGAAGAAGGGGGTAAAATAAATGAAGCCCTTTGTCCATATTAACGCCGGCTCGGTGGATGAGGCAGTAAAAATGCTTGTAAAATACGAAGGAAAGGCCAAGCTTAATGCAGGGGGGACGGACCTCCTCGGTGTCTTAAAGGAGCGTATTCTCCCTGCATATCCGGAAGTGATCATCAATATAAAGAGTATTCCCGGTCTTAATACGATCGAAGAGCACGAAGAGGGGATTAGCGTAGGTGCGCTGACCACCCTTGCAGAAATCATTAAATCTCCCATCATTGAAAAGTACTATCCCCTCCTTAGTGAGGCCGCTAAAACCGTTGCCTCCCCCCAGATTCGGAACATGGCGACCATCGGCGGCAACCTCTGCCAGGATACCCGCTGCTGGTACTATCGTTCTCCGGATAAAATCGGGGGTATGATCGATTGTTTCCGCAAAGGGGGCAAGGTATGCCCTGCCGCCTCCGGTGAGAATCAATACCACGCGCTTATAGGAGCGAGGAGGTGTTTCGCGGTCTGCCCCTCCGACACGGCGATAGCCCTTACCGTCCTTGACGCAAGGGTCAGCGCGGCAGGCCCGGAAGGCACGCGTAACATTCCCGTGGAGGAGCTTTATACTCCCCTGGGCAATGCACTCACATCCGGGGAGATAATTACGGCGGTTTATATCCCGAAACCTTCCCCTGCTGCCCGGCAGAAATTCCTCAAGTTTACCCTGCGGAAGCCGATCGACTTTGCCGTGGTCAGCGTTGCCGTGCTAATTACCCTTGACTGGGGGATCTGCAGCGATGCCCGCATTGTCCTGGGGGCGGTTGCCTCCGCTCCGCTCCGTGCCCTTAAAGCGGAGGAGTATCTGCAGGGAAAGGAGCTTTCTGCAGAAGATGTGGCTGAAGCAGCGGAGATCGCCCTGGCCGGGGCAAAACCCCTGGCGAAGAATGCCTATAAAGTGGAAATTGCCAAAACACTGGTCAAAAGGGCGGTAAGAGGCAGCAGCGGTGAACTATGATTGATTAAAACAAACAGCCTGAATTTGGTGGTGGTTTAACCCCAAAAGGCCATTTTCGAGAAGATGAATTTTCATATTCTCATTCATATACACAATTTCTCAAATATATAAGAACGAGCGTGTGAGCTCGTTCTTATATATTTGAAGAAATATCAATCCAACCCCTATAATTTTTCTTGACATATATAGTATAGGGGGGTATCCTACTATTAGGAGGTGCTTCCACAATGGACAGACAAAAACAGGAGCATTGCCATAATTGCAGAAACACGGGTAAAAGAAGCTGGGATGACGAAAAAACTTTACAGGATCTCATCCATCGTTTAAACCGGATTGAAGGGCAAATCAGGGGCATTAAAAAAATGATCGTGGAAGGCGTTTATTGCGATAATGTGTTGAACCAGATCGCTTCAGCACAGTCCGCTCTTAACGGCGTTGCCAAACTGCTGCTGGAAAAACACATGAAATCCTGTATTAAAGAACAGCTGCAGGCTGGGGATGATGAGGTCATCGATGAAATAACGAAAACCGTTTTCAAGCTAATCAACAGGGGGTAGCTAAACAGAAGGGGTTGGTTTTGTGGGAAAAGTTCTGAAAACGAATATTGCCGCTGCCGTACCCGAATCCAATGGGGAAGGTGTAAAGATCAGATTGCCCATTTCCGGTATGCAGTGTGCAGCTTGCTCGGCCAGGGTGGAAAGGGAGTTAAACCGCCTGGGAGGAGTCTTGTCGGCAGATGTTAATCTTGCCACGGAAGTAGCAGCAATAACTTATGATGCGCAGACGATCTCGCCTGAAGGCATTGTCACCCGGATCCGCGCTGTCGGTTTCGATGTTAAGAACGAAACCCTGGAGGAAGAAAAGGATAGGTCACAGCAAAAAGAGCTACGTATACAGACAGCGCTGTTTGTTCTGGCAGCGGTTCTCACTCTTCCTTTCGGGATGATGATGCTGGGTATGCTCTTCGGGTGGCACCAATTTATGCTCGGCCCCTGGGTTCAACTGGCTCTGGCAACCCCGGTTCAGTTTGTGGCCGGCTGGCAGTTTTATCGCGGAGCTTATCGCTCCCTGAAAAGCGGCGGGGCAAACATGGATGTACTGGTGGCCCTCGGCACCTCAACGGCCTTTTTTTACAGCCTGTTTTCCCTGATGCTCGGCTGGGAAATTTATTATTTTGAATCTGCAGCCATGCTTATTACTCTCATCCTCCTGGGGAGACTACTGGAAGCAACAGCAAAAGGGAAAACGTCTGCTGCTGTAAAAAAACTGGTCAGCTTGCAGGCCAAAACTGCCCGTGTCATCCGTGACGGGAGCGCAGAAGATCTTCCCATTGAAGAGGTCCAGGTGGGCGACATTATCTTGGTGCGGCCCGGGGAACGAATTCCGGCGGATGGTCTTATTCTGGAGGGAAACTCCAGTGTGGATGAGTCCATGCTCACCGGAGAAAGCCTGCCCGTGGAAAAACAGCCCGGTGACAGGGTTGTAGGAGCTTCTGTAAACCACCAGGGAAGCTTTACCTTCAGGGCGGAGAAGGTTGGCAGTGATACCGCCCTGGCGCAAATTATCCGCCTGGTGGAAGAGGCGCAGGGGTCCAAGGCGCCTATCCAGCGTCTGGCGGACAGGGTATCCGCTGTCTTTGTACCTGCTGTGCTGGCCATCGCGCTGCTTACCTTTGCGGGCTGGTATGCAAGCGGCGGGGGATTAACCGCAGCTCTGATGCACATGGCTGCGGTGCTGGTTGTAGCCTGCCCCTGCGCGCTGGGGCTGGCTACACCTACGGCTATCATGGTGGGGACAGGAGTTGGAGCCGAAAGAGGCATTTTAATCAAGGGAGGAGAACATCTTGAGCGGGCCGGCAAGATAGATACGGTTGTCCTGGATAAAACCGGAACTATTACCAGGGGCATCCCCTCCGTGACTGATTTGCGGGTCTTCCCTCCCTGGGAAAAAAAGGAACTGCTGGGGATACTGGCCTCTGCGGAAAAAAAATCGGAGCATCCCCTGGGGCAGGCCATCGTCCGCCGGGCTGAGGAAGCCGAAGCTCCTCCGGTTGAAATCAGTGCTTTTCAGGCCATCGCCGGGCAGGGAATACGCTTCGAAAGAGGGGATGAAATCTGGTATATCGGCAATGAAGCTCTGGCCAGGGCGCAGGGGGTAGATCTGCTGCCGGCAAGGGGGCAAAAAAATCGCTGGGAAAAAGAAGGTAAGACAGTCATGCTGGCGATGACGGATAAAAAAGTGGCGGGGCTGATAGCTGTGGCGGATATTGTCAAGGAGCAAGCCACCCAGGCAATCTCGGAACTCCAGGGGATGGGGTTGGATGTCTGTATGCTGACGGGCGATCAGCGCCAAACGGCGGAGGTCATAGCCCGGCAGGTGGGTATCAAAAATGTCATCGCCGAAGTCCTCCCCGATAACAAGGCGCAGGAAATTCAGAGGCTGAAAAACGCTGGCAAAACGGTAGCCATGGTGGGAGACGGCATTAATGATGCTCCGGCCCTGGCTACGGCTGATGTGGGGATAGCTATCGGCACGGGCACCGATATTGCCATCGAAAGCGGCTCCATCATCCTTATCCGCGGGGATTTGCAGGGCATAGCCGCCGCAATACGCCTGTCGCGCCGGACCCTGCAAAAAATACGGCAGAACCTTTTTTGGGCGTTTTTCTACAATCTCCTCTGTATTCCGCTGGCAGTTATTGGTGTGTTTACACCGGTTATGGGGGGCACTGCCATGGCCTTCAGCTCGGTATCGGTGGTAAGTAACTCCCTGCTGTTGAAGCGTTATAATCCGGAAAACAATAATGCAAGGCACCACAAAAAGCACCACAATGGAAGCAAATTGAAGGGGGCAAAAAAAATGAAGCAAACCATCCTCAAGGTTAACGGCATGAGCTGCAACCATTGCAAAAATGCTGTGGAGAAAGCTGTTAAAAGCATCAGCGGTGTTGAAAGTGCCCGGGTAAACCTGGAGCAAGGGCAAGTTGTAGTAGAAGGTTCGGCAGATCATGACCGGCTTGTTAAAGCCATTGAAGAAGCCGGCTATGAAGTAATTCGTTAGCCAAAATTTGAACTCCATAGAACACCATAAAAGGAGAGCCGGGAACCTGATTGTCATCGGGTTGCCGGCTTTTCGGTCTAGAGCATAAAGCAATGTTAGGCATACTTACTATAAAGTTTGCCTAATTATATTGACATCACCTTAATTGTCAGCTATAATATGAGTAATAAATACCTAAACTGGAGGTCTGATCATGATCGTCTCCGCGACAGATATTCAAAATAACTTCGGTAAATATCTCCAACTTTCGCAGTACGAGGAGGTTACTATTACCAAAAACGGAAAAAAAACGGCCAAACTGGTGGCATACACAGAAAATGAGCGCGAAGGCCGCTGGCTGGTGAGTGAGAGTTCACCTTCATACAGCCCGCACGGTATTAAAGTAAACTATGAGGAGTATCTGAAGATCGTTGAAGAAAGCGAAAACCGCTATGAATATATCGATGGAGAGATATTTATACTGGCCTCGCCTTTATACCCCCACCAAAAAGCGGTCAAAGAAATTTTCGGTGCATTTATTTCATGGTTTCAAAATAAAGATTGTGAACCGCTGGTCGCTCCTTTTGATGTTACTTTATTCCGGCTGGAAAATGAAGAAAAGATCAATGTGGTTCAACCCGATATACTTGTCATCTGCGACCCGGAAAAGATCGACGAAAAAGGTAAATACATGGGAGTCCCCGCGCTTGTGGTGGAAGTACTTTCGGATTCCACCAGGAGCAGGGACATAGTAAAAAAGCTCGATCTTTATATGGAAAGCGGCATTAAGGAATACTGGGTTATAAATCCTTCCCAGGCCGAGATCTATATCTATGTCTTTGCAGATAATAAAATCGAAAAGATATTCTCATTTAAAGGCGACGACAGGGCTCAATCAGCAGCCTTCCCGGGTCTGGAGGTGGCCTTAAAGCAAGTTTTTACCATCAAAAGATGCTGAGATTGTATTTGACTTAACAACACTCTCATGGGGATGCCTCAGCTTCCAGAATTTTAAAAGGTGCTGCTATTGTATAGGATCCCTCTGGTACTGTTTCTGACCGAATACCGTACTAACCATGCCCACTATGTCAACCATGCAGATCTATGATCGAATACACCATTGACAAAAGGACTGTATACCATCCTTATTTTAGGTTAACCTAAAGGGGATCAGGCTTGCATAAATGCGTTACTTATAATCGCAAACTCTAAGTAAAAGGGAGGGAAAGCCCGGAATAAATTATTTCGGGCGTGTTAAATGGTCTTTCGTTTTCCCGAGGGGGATGATTTTTCCGGATTTATTCCCGGTTACAATGTCCGTACCGATCTCGCGCTGGAGGCGCACGAGGTTCTCAGCGCCCGGGAAGAGCTGCAGGGTGTTGAGCTCGAAAAGGATGGCGACCAGGATATCGCCATCAGCCGTGTTGCTATTACAACGGAGCAGGGCGCCCGAAGTATGGGAAAGGCTATGGGGAATTACATTACCCTGGACGTTCCGGGCTTGCGGAAAAAGAATACTGCTTTGCAGGATAAAGTTGTGCAGTTTTTTTATAAAGAGATCCGGCGCATGCTGAACTTGAACGGGGAACAGAATATCATGGTAATTGGTCTGGGCAACTGGAATGTTACCCCCGATGCCCTTGGCCCCCGTGTTGTCCAGGAACTCTTTGTTACCCGGCATATTATGCAGATGAAGCCGGAGATACTCGGCGAAGGCTACCGTTCGGTCTGCGCATTTTCACCTGGTGTGCTGGGTATCACCGGGATTGAAACAGGGGAGATGATCCTGGGGATCGCGGAGCGTATCCGTCCCGATATTATTGTCGTTATAGACGCACTTGCCGCTTACCGCATGGGCCGCCTGTTTACCACCATTCAAATCTCCGATACCGGGATTGTACCCGGTTCCGGCGTGGGCAACCGCCGATTGGGGATTAACAGGGAGACAATGGGGATACCGGTTTATGCCATCGGGATCCCCACGGTGGTAGATGCGGTTACCATAGCGAGTGACAGCATGGATGCGCTTGCCGAATCTTTAAAGAAGGAATCGCCCCAGGGGAATGCCTTTGCCAATGCAGTGCAGGGGATGGAGTGGGGTGAGAAAAAAGAGGTGATCCAAGAAGTGCTGCAGCCTTTTGCCGGAGACCTGATTGTAACACCAAAGGAGATAGATACCCAGGTAGAGGATATCGCGCTGGTAATAGCCGCGAGTCTGGACGCGGCCTTTCACCCTCAGATCGCCCGGGAAGAGGAAGACAGAGCAAATGTGCATTAAATATTATGCGTTGGGACGTTGGAATATTTGTTTGAGGAAATTACAGAAGTGCTCCTGGGTTGCAGGTTTGGTGTAAATCTTTAGGATCTTCCTGTTCCGATGTTTTTCTGCACAAGAAAAAATATTATAAATTATGCAGGGTAAATGCTGAAGCATTGTGGCTTTTGCAGCAAAGTTAAAGTTGTTTATAAAACTTGGAGCAGGGCATTATCGCTGTATTATATATAGCGTTATCATATATAACGGAAGAAAGAATAAATCATGATTATTTCTATGATGATCTCCTGACTTTATGAGATAAAGCTTAAACAAACACTTTCCTAAAAGCCCGAAACGCTTGGAAACAGACGGTTTGCGGGTTTTTCTTTGCAATAAAAATATAATATATTTTGTCCTGTTATGTCGTGTTTTTACCTTGTCAAAGCCTGCCACTTTTGGTATAATAGATCCAGAAGCAATCTTGTTCCCCTGGAGGTTTATATGTATGTAGCCGTAACTGGTTCCGGAAAGGCCAAAGTCGTACAGTTCAGGGAAGATAAACGCATCCCTGGTACTAACAAAAAATCAACAAAGGTCATAAAGACTCTGGGTAACTATGAGCGTATGGTGGCTGAAGACCCGGATATTATACCTAAACTTAAAGCGCAGGCCAAAGCCCTGACCAGGGAAAAGAAAGAGTCCAGCAAACCTTTGTCTTTGCAGGTAACCTCCGCAGAGATTACTGAGCCAGATGATGTGGTGCCATCTTATTATTTTGGTCATTCCTTGCTCAAACAACTCTGGAATCAGATGCAGCTGGATACTTTCTTCACAAACCAATGCGGTAGAAAGAATGCCGAAACGGTTGCCCAGGCCCTGTTTTATCTGGTCTCCCATCGCTGTGCGGCACCAGACAGTATTCGTGCCTGTGCCCTGGAACAATCCTCTTTTGCCGGGTTATCACCCCTGGGGCTGGATGTGTTCTATGGTGTGCTGGATGTATTGGCCGAACAAAAGGAAGCTGTCATTGCCCATTTATGTACCTTTTTTAAAAAGAAAACAGACCGAAGGGGACCGGATACTTACCTGGATGTGACAACCTACGCCTTTGAAAGTACCCGCTGGGGTGAGCTTCGCATGTTCGGCTTTTCCAAGGATCACAAGAATAATGAAGTTCAGGTTGTCATGGCATTACTGTTGGATAACAATGGCATTCCGATTACCTATGAGTTGTTTCCCGGCAACACCATGGACCAGAACACCCTGGTAGAATCTGTGGAAAGGCTAAAGAGTATCTATTATCTGGACAAGATTACCGTTGTGGCAGACCGGGGTATGAACGGTGGGGAGAACCTGGTCTATCTGGATAGAAGCGGATATGACTTTGTCATCAGCTACACTTTAAAACGCTCAGCGGACGCCTTCAAGGAACTTGTTTTTCAGGCGGACGGTTGGCAGGACACCTGGGATGATAAGCACAAAGAAGTGGTCTACCGAGAAAAAACTGTCAGGCAAGCTCTGAAGGTCAAAGTACCCATTTCACAAGAAGCAACCCAGGCCGCCGGCAAGAAAAAACGTGGCAGGCCCAGAAAATATGAATTAGTAGAAATCCCTGTGAAGATCCATTTGACCTGGTCAGCCAAGCGTGCCCGCAAAGACAAAGGGGACCGGGAAAGGATACTTGAGCGGCTCAAAAAACGGCTGGACAAGCCATACCAGCTTAAGGCTTCCATCAAAAGGGGTTGCAACCAGTATTTGCAGATGGAAGTTGACACAAAGAACTGGACTCTGGATGAAGAAAAAATCAAGCAGGCTGAACGCTTTGATGGATATTATGCCATCGTCACCAATAACTTGAATTTGAGTACGGAACAGGTTTGTCAGACATACCGGGGAATCTGGAAAATTGAGGAAAGCTTTCGCATTCTGAAAACAGA
>LSQX01167501.1_pt1 | contig 21667 bp, 9 predicted proteins | sample 654561 | NCBI WGS metagenome assembly LSQX01 (sample SAMN04489861, study PRJNA283612) | anaerobic digester metagenome | isolation source: 4 biogas reactors fed with cattle manure at either 37C or 55C with and... | place: Denmark: Kongens Lyngby | collected 2014
AAGGGCGGCTATTAAATGACCGCTCTTTTTTTTGAAATCGTTTACTCTCGTTCACTATGCAGCAATACCATGATCTTCTGAAGCTCGTCTTGGATAAAGGAACATGGACCTCCAACCGAACTGGAGTTAAAACGAAATCTTACTTCGGTGCCCAGGCTCGTTTTCCGCTGGCAGAAACCTTCCCTCTGCTTACCACTAAAAAGGTTCACCTGCGCTCTATTATTCATGAGTTACTCTGGTTTCTCCGTGGTGATACTAACGTTCAATACCTGCATGATAATAGGGTAACTATCTGGGATGAGTGGGCAAGGCCCGATGGAGACCTGGGCAGGATATATGGCGCCCAGTGGTGTGATTGGCGTACACCAGAAGGCAAATCCATCCATCAGATTGATACGGTGATTGAGCAGATCAAGAAAGACCCCACGAGCCGACGCTTGATTGTCACCGCCTGGAACCCGGGCGAGCTCGAGCAAATGGCGCTCCCCCCCTGCCATGCGTTTTTTCAGTTTAGCGTCCACGCTGACCGGCTAAGCTGCCAGCTCTATCAACGCAGTGCTGATCTTTTTTTGGGCGTCCCTTTCAACATCGCCTCTTATGCTCTCCTGACTCTGATGGTCGCACAGATAACAGGCTTAAAGCCGGCTGAGTTCATCCACACTTTTGGGGATATTCACCTTTACGAAAACCACATGGAACAGGTGAAGCTGCAGATGAGCCGTGATTTTCGCCCACTGCCGGTGATGAAGCTTAATACTGAAAGAAAAAGTATTCATGACTTTTGTTATGAAGACTTTTCTCTGGAGGGTTATGATCCTCATCCTGCCATCAAAGCCCCGGTCGCGATCTAGCCTCTTATTGGCAATTACTGCGGGCCACAGCAAAAGCACCTTTTCTTCGCACAGATTCCTGCGACTCCACAAAGCAACAGTCAAAACAAGAAAAACTGTTTGTCATCTTGATTTTTTGTCTCCCAAAACGCTATAATCCCTTCTGCTGTGAATGGGGAGGAACGTATATAGGCGTGATACCTGCAGGGGCAGATTCAATAATAAGTTTTATAATCAAAACTATCCGCCTTCCCTCAGCCAAACAATAAAAGAAGATACTTGCATATGATTCAAACAGAAGAAAGTATTCGCAAAAAGGCGGCATTGGAAATTGCGGAAAAAATGGCTACAGCCGCCCGCACAGCACCGAAAACCAGAGGACGTGACAGTTTAAAAATCGCTATTGTGAGCGGTGAGGACCTCCAGAAGGTTGCAGACAAGATGGCTGAAATCTCACGCAGAAACTCCCTGCCCTCTTTTGAACGCGATGCGCAATGTATCCGCAAGAGCCAGGCTCTGCTTTTGATCGGCACCTCCGTCCTGCCTGCCATGCTCACTTTTTGTGGTCTCTGCGGGTTTGAAAACTGTAAGGCGAAGATGCAGGTTCCTTCTGCCCCATGTGCTTTTAATACAATTGACCTGGGAATTGCCGTTGGCTCTGCTGTCGGCATCGCTGCCGATTGTCGTGCAGATTGCCGCGTGATGTATTCAGTTGGCATGGCATCAATGGAGATGAAAATTTTGGGTGATCTTCACAAAATCCTGCTGGGAATCCCTGTTTCCATCTCTGCCAAGAACCCATTCTTTGACCGATAAACCTATAGAAATCATAAAAACCGGGGCAGCCCGCCCTGGCACACCCCTTACTGAACGTTTTTTGGCTCCGCTGGTTATGGTCGCCATGTTCGGTTATCTGGGGCTGTTTTTGGTTTATCCGGTCTGGGTAATGCTGAGCGGTGCTTTCTCTGGCACCGAAGGCTTCTCCTTACAATATTTTAGTATTCTTCTATCGAGTCCCCTCATCAGGGAGGCCTGTATCAATAGCTTTCTGATCGCCCTGGCAGCCACGGCAGGAGCTTTCCTTTTGGCTTTGCCGATGGCGCACATCATGACGCGCTATGTTTTCCCGGGCAAATCTCTCCTCAGCGCACTCCTGCTGCTGCCGATGGTGATGCCCCCATTTGTCGGGGCCATCGGATTGCAGCAGATACTTTCCAAGTACGGAGTATTGAACAGCTTTCTAATGAAGATCGGTGTTTTGGGCTATGACCAACCCATCAACTGGCTTGGAATGGGTGGTGTCGCGGGTATTGTAACTTTGCAGGCGCTGCATCTTTACCCCATTTTATACCTGAATCTTTCGGCCTCCATGTCCACTTTGGACCCATCTCTTCGTGAAGCGTCCCAGAATATGGGTGCCTCTGGCTGGAAAACTCTCCGCTCGGTCACCCTGCCTTTGATTATCCCAGGGCTTTTTGGAGGCTCCTTCATTGTGTTTATCGGCTCTTTGACCGATCTGGGCACTCCGCTGATGTTTAACTTCACCCGCTGCATTCCCGTGCAAATTTTTGATGGAATCAGCGATATGAATACAAACCCTATCGGCTTTACACTCGTTATCTTTACATTGCTGGTGACAGCCCTGCTTTTCATCGTTGCACGAGCCCTCTTCATGAAGAGGAGCTATGAAGCAGTCTCCAGAAGCGGTCACACGGGCGGCTTTGAAGTGCAGGCCAGCCAGAGACAAAAGCTGTTTTTTTACCTCTTCTTCGCTTTTATTATTTTTCTGGCCGCAATCCCCAATATAATGGTGATTTTGCAATCATTTGCCGGCCCCTGGTTCATGAGCGTCTTGCCGGTAAACTGGACTTTTGAAAATTATACTTTCCTTGCCTCTCACTCTCTCAGTGTGAGCAGCATCCGCAACAGTCTCTATTACAGCTCACTCAGCGCCATGATAGATGTCGTTTTCGGTGTGGGGATTGCCTGGGTGATTACTCGCTCTCAGGCAAGGTATGGCTGGCTTTTGGATACACTGGCAATGCTGCCGCTGGCGCTGCCGGGCCTTGTGCTGGCCTTCGGCTATATGGCGGCTTTTGATGTGAACATTCCCTGGCTTAATCCACGGGTCAACCCGGTCATTCTGCTCATTATCAGCTATAGCATCCGTCGCCTGCCTTACATGGTGCGGGCAGCCGTAGCAGGCTTTCAGCAGGCAAGCATTACGCTTCAGGAAGCCAGTACCGGACTGGGGGCCTCCCCTATCCGAACGCTGCGCAAAATCACACTGCCGTTGATTTTAGGCCATCTCATCGGCGGTTTTATTCTTACCTTCTGCTTTGCTGTTCTGGAGGTGAGCGATAGTCTGATTCTGGCCACTCGCGAGCCGTTCTACCCGATCACCAAGCTAATGTGGGATCTCATTTCCCGCATAGAACCTCAGGCCCCCGCCTATACCTGCGCTCTGGGCGTGCTGGGGATGCTTATTTTAATTATCAGCCTCTGGATTGCCTCTAAATGTATGGGCAAGAAGTTGGGCCAGATTTTCAGAATATGAAGTTAAGTCGCTCGATTTTCATTCCCTCCAAGCTTACGTTGGCCGCTGTCTTCATCGGGCTGCTATTAGGGTTTGCCTTTCCGTCTCCTGGAGCTGCCAGTTTGGGATGGGTGGCTCCGGGCCTCCTGGCTCTCCTTCTCATACGCGGCGGGCCACTTTGCGAGCCAAAACCTGCCTCAACCCTTTTTCAACATAGCGCTTCCATTCCCGCTTTCAGGTTGGGCTGGATTGCTGGCTTCTCTTTTTGGCTTCTCACTTTACGATGGCTCCTTTTTATGCCTTTCCCCAGTGGTGCCATTCTGGGGTGGCTCTCGCTAAGCGCTTACCTGGCCTGCTACATGGGGCTCTGGAGCTGGCTCCTCCAAAGGGCGGCCAATAGAATGCGGCTCTTCCGGCTCTCTCTCTTTGGCGCTTCTGTGTGGATCGCTCTGGAGTGGGTACGCGGATGGCTCTTCAGCGGCTTTGCCTGGAACATGCTCGGCGTTTCTCAGTACGAGAATATCCCCCTGGCCCAGATGGCTTCCTGGAGCGGCGTTTATGGTATCTCGTTCCTCATGGTCGCCTTCTCCATATCCTGGATCATGGGAGCCTGCGACTGGATTTACTCACTCAAAAGCAGTGGTGCGCTAAAGGAAGATATGCGGGAGCGCTTTCTGGGCCTCTTTTCAACCCGTTACTTCAAAGAGGGAGTTTTTTGGCTCCTGCTCCTCTGCCTCTTAATTGCCTGGGGGAGCCACTCCGTCAAAAAGAAGAGCCACCTCTCTCTCAGCCAGACTCAAATGAAGTTCTCCATTGCCCTGATTCAACCAGGCATCCCGCAGACACTTCTCTGGGATTCGGAGATAAATGAAAAACGTTTTCAGGAGCTCCTCCAAACCACAAGAGACCTTGTGGAAACCAACCACATTGACCTTCTTGTTTGGCCTGAAGCCGCCGTTCCGGGCTACATTCGCTACGACTTGGAAGTCTCCAAACAGATAAGCCAACTGGCCGTTGATTTGCGAGCTCCCATTATTTTTTGTTCAGATGATATAGAGCCCGACCCAAAAAATCCCGAAAAAAACCGGTATCTGAACTGCGCCTTCCTGATGGATGAAGAGGGAAACCTCATTGAGCGCTATGCAAAGAGACACCTGGTTATTTTTGGAGAATATGTCCCGCTTTATGACTACCTCCCTTTCTTGAAGTTTTTCACCCCTATTACGGGGAATTACTCCACCGGCAAGCAGGCAAAGGCTTTCCCCTGGCCCAGCCAACAGCATCCGATTTCTCCGCTCATCTGCTTTGAAGATGTCTTCCCTGAAGAGGTGCGAAAACATGCTCTGGGCTCTCCCAGTGCCCTGATCTACCTGGTCAATGCCGGATGGTTCAAAGAATCCAGTGCCCAGTGGCAGCATCTGGCCAATGCTCAGTTTCGCAGTATTGAAAATGCTCTTCCCGCTATCCGCTGCACCCAAAACGGGATCAGTTGCTGGATTGACCGTGCTGGAAGGATACACGAGATTTTTCAAGACCCCACAGGCAATCCTTACGGCTCTGGCGGACAAATCATCAGAGTCCCTGTGGCGGAACTCTTCGTGGATACCCCCCCAACCTTCTACCGCAGAGCCGGTAATCTCTTTGTTTGGTGTTCTGTTCTGTGGGTCCTTCGGGAAATGAGCTCTTTGTTTTTGAGACTTCGCAAGAAACAAAGTTGAGAATAAATGCCTCTTCTATTAGAATTGACCCTTGCGATGCTAAAAAAGTTATTCTTCATGTTGTCGCTGGCCGGCTTGCTGTTCATCTCTGAGCAGCAACTGGCGGCACAAGCGGAAAATCAAGCTTCACTGGGCCTGGCTCCCACCGGACTGCGAGTGGATTTATTGGAACACACAGACCGCGTTTGGCAAGGTGGACGCCTCGTCAATATCGCTCTGGCAGAAGCGATGCCGAAATCCTCCAGCTATCAGTTCGCCAATATCTTAAGTAAAAAACCTTACTTCTCCTGGGAGCTGCAAAGCCTGGAAAGTGAGGTGCTACAAACCGCTTCTCAGGTTAGAGTCGCCAGCTCTCCTGCCCTGCTCAAGGAGGAAAAACCCGATCTCTGGGATAGCGGAAAACTGGAAAACGATAATGAACTCTCACTGATTTATTCCGGTGAAGAGCTCCTGCCGGGGAAGGTTTACTACTGGCAGGTACGCTCCTGGAACAATGAGACCCCCAGCCACTGGTCTGAGCCAAAAGCCTTTCGAATGGGAGAGGAGCTTTCAAGCGATTACGAGGCCTCCCGCTACCCCATTCAAAAAGTGGATGAGCTGCCCGCAATGGTTTTCAATCTCAGCTCTGAGACCAATTCCCTCTACATGGTCGATTTTGAAAAAGCCTCTTTTGGCACCCTGTGTTTGACTTTGACAGCGGATACCGATGGCCAAAGCGTTATCATTCGCCTGGGGGAAGCGATGAAGGAGGGACGTGTCGATAGAGCCCCCGGCGCCACTATTCGCTATGCTCAATACACACTCAGCCTGCTGAAAGGGACGCATACCTACTCCCTCAAACTCCGTCCGGATGGCCGCAACACCGGCCCGCAAGCCATTAAGATGCCCGATTATATCGGTGAGGTTTTCCCTTTCCGATACTGCGAAGTCGAATCCCCGAATGCTCTTCTGGGCTCACCCTTTTCCCTGACCAGAGAGTCTGCCTACTACCCTTTTGGAGACGTGGGAAGCTTTGAAAGCAGTAACCATATCTTGAATCAAATCTGGGAGCTTTGCCATTACTCCATAAAGGCGACCAGCTTTTGCGGTATCTATGTGGATGGTGACCGCGAGCGCATCCCCTATGAGGCTGATGCCTTGATCAACCAGCTCTCCCACTACGCCGTGGATAGTGAATACAGCCTGGCGCGTATCTCCCACGAACATCTGATGACTCACGCCACCTGGCCCACCGAGTGGATTCTCCAATCGGTACTCATCGCCTGGTACGACTACCTTTACTCTGGCGACCCTCGATCACTGCGCCTTTTTTATACTGATTTAAAGGCCAAAACCCTTTTACCGCTCGCCGATGAAGAGACCCTCTTCATCAGTACTCGGACAGGAAAACAGACGCCCGAGCTCCTCAAATCAATCCATTACCATACCGGCAAGGAGATCAGAGACATTGTGGATTGGCCCCAGGCCAACAGCTTTGGCCAGGACCAAAAGCCGGGAGAATCCGACTACTTTGTTTTCAAGGAGGTAAACTCGGTGGTCAATGCTTACCATTATGAAGCATTGAAGCTCATGGAAAAAATAGCAATCACCCTGCAGGAAAAGAGCGATGCACAATTCTTTGGCCAGCGCGCCTCGCAGCTCAAGGAGAACTTCCACAAACATTTCTTCCTTCCTGAAGCCGGAGCTTATCGGGATGGAATCGGTACAGACCACACGGCACTTCATGCCAGCATGTTCCCCATGGCTTTTGGGATGGTTCCCGATAGCGTCAAAGCCTCCGTTATGGATTTTATTCGCTCTCGCGGCATGGCCTGCAGTGTTTATGGCTCACAGTTCCTCATGGATGCCATTTATGAGACGGACGACGCGGAGTATGCTCTGGAGCGATTGGTAGCAAAGGATGATCGCGGCTGGTTTAATATGATCGAGCTGGGCAGCACCATTACCTTGGAGGCTTGGGATAATAAGTATAAAAACAACCTTGATTGGAATCATGCCTGGGGCGCGGCTCCGGCCAATATTATCACCCGCAAGCTGGCCGGTGTTGAGCCTCTGGAACCCGGCTTCAAAAAAATTCGCATTAAACCCCAAATAGCCTCTCTGGATTGGATTAAGGCAGAAGTTCCATCCATCCGTGGCACAATCAGTGTTACCGCCAGCCAGGTGGCAAGGAGAGAGTTCATCCTTCTCCTGGACATACCGGCAGGAATAACTGCCGAGGTATGGTTGCCAACCCTGAGCGAAGGGGAAGAGCAGCTTGAGCTCGATGGTAAAGAAATCCATCCCACAAGATTAGCTTCTTTTTATGTGGTGAAAGAGGTTGGCTCCGGCCCCAAAGCCTTTCGAGTATTTAAAAAGTAGAGAATGCCAAAAAACCATTCCTTTTTCTGCAATATCCCGAGATGGCTCCCCTTCCTCGGATTGTTTCTCCTGTTCCTGGGTCAGGCTCTGGCTCAAGATATCCAAGCCTACCGGATAAAGATGGAGAATATTCAAACGGTTCTTTTTGATTTCCCTTCTGTGCGGACAGCCAGTGATATTCAGCGCTTTCCTGTACGGATGGAAAATGGAGAAACCCGGGTAATGGGACATCGTGTCGTACTTAAACTGAAAGAAGGAATTGAGTTTTCCCTACTGGCACCACTCCTGCCCTGCGACTACAACCTGCAAATTCATCCTCTCCAAATAAAAGGGTATACCCTTCTGGAGACCAGGTCAGTTCGGCAGGCAGCAGAGCTGGCCGCCCAGCTTTCAGCTCTGGAGTCAGTGCTGTATGCGGCCCCTGAGTATGAAATTCAACTCAGCTCAAAGAGCACCTTTGCACCAGAGCCCAATGATAAATACTGGCCCTGGTGCTGGCATCTGGACCGCCGGGATGAAAACGGCAGACAGACAGGCTGGGATATGGGAGCCCGCTCTGCATGGGCAGTGACTCTGGGAGAAGGAATCGGCATCGCCATCATGGATACGGGAATTGAAACACTGCATCCTGACCTGCAGGAGAGAATGCAACACTCTCTTCATTACAACGTATTCACCCAGGAGAGCTCACCCGAACCCAACAGCTATTCGCTGAGTCACGCCCATGGAACCGCTATTGCCGGTCTGGCGGCTGCCTCCGGCTATAATGGCATCGGAGGCTTGGGCGTAGCTCCCCGAGCCATATTGGCAGGCTGGGTAATGCTGGGAGCCAGCCGAAACATCACTGATGCGGAGCTTGCCGAGCTTTACCTGAGGAATCCCTCCGCGCTTCGCATTCAAAACCAAAGCTGGGGAGAAGACAAACGGATGGTCTCCCTCTCGCCAATTGTTAAAGATGCCCTGTTGGTGGCCACTCATCAAGCCGTGGATGGACGGGGAATCATCATGGTTCGCGCTTCGGGTAATGACCGCTCCAAGCTCAATGGCAGGCCAGATTTTGGCGACTCCAACAATGAACCTCTCAATAACTGGGATGCCGTTGTCGTAGGCTCTGTCGATAGCCACGGCAGATATGCCTCCTACTCGAGCCCAGGCGCAAATCTTTTAGTAGCCGCCCCTGGAGGAAGCTCGGGAGACGAGATGCCCCTTTTCATGACTGATTTCACTGGTACACAAGGCTATAACTATGCGCAGTACAGCCCACCACTGGAAGATTTCAACAACTATGCCACAGGCAAAATGATTCAGGGGACCTCGTTTTCCGCTCCTCTTGTTTCGGGTGTTTGTGCACTGATTCTTGCAGCGAATCCAGAACTCACCCTCAGAGATGTTCGCCACATTCTGCTGCAGTCAGCTCAATACCTTGATCTTGAAGAGGCTGACACGCTCTTCAATGGAGCCGGCTTACCCGTTAGTCATAACGTCGGCTACGGTGTGCCCCATGCCGGCCATGCTGTCACGCTTGCCAAAAACTGGAGTAACCTGCCTGAAGCCTCAACCCTGCAGTATCCAGCAGATATCCAGAGCGCCTTAAATATCCCCGAAGAAGGCTACACCCTGCAGATACTGGGGGAATCACTCTCAACCCCTATACGGCTTCCCATGACTGTCTCCGATACTCCCTTTGCCAATGACTCAACACCACCCGCCGGTATCGTCAATCTCGGGCTTGTTGAAGGCCCTGTCAGGGAGAATCTCGAAGGGAGAATCGCTTTAATCAAACGCGGTGGCATCACTTTTCGCCAAAAAATAGATTATGCGTCAGAAGCTGGAGCAGCTATTGCCATTATTTATGACCATGAAGAATCCGAAGAGCTGGTAAACATGGCAGAGGTGGACCGCTGCCGTATTCCAGGAGTTTTCATATCCAAGAGCAGTGCAGAGACGATTGAACAACTGCTGGCGGACGATTCCAACCTTCAGGCCCAGCTTGTTCACACGCCTCTGGTCTACTCTTTTGAAGTGGAGGAGAGCCTGATTTGCGAAGACGTCTCCCTTTTCGTCAAAGCTCAGAGTCCAGATTGCGGGACTCTCAGGATTGCCCTGGTTTCTCCTTCAGGCACTCGCAGTCTCTTGCACCGCTATAACTTTGGAGCAATACAAAAGCTTGACTGGGAGTTCTTTTCCACGCACTACTTTTATGAGCCGACGCGAGGAGTCTGGCAAGTGGAGCTGTCGAACCTGCCTTCCCCAACCACCGGTATCTATCCCACCAAGCCCCTGCTTAACGATTTAAAGCTCAGCATTCGGGGAATCCCGATTGTTGATACAGACAATGACGGACTGTCGGATGAATGGGAGCTGGCCCGTTTTAACAGCTTGGAGTACTCGGCCCAGGATATCATCTCCCCTTCCGGCTACTCCAACGCCCGTTGGCAAATAGTCGGTGATAAAACGGTGCAGGAGGCCTCTGATCTAAAAATTTCAGTCGATCTTCTGGCACTTGGAAAAATCAGACTAGCCTGGCCCGGAACGGAAGAGAGTGTTTATGAAATTCTCGAACGCAATTCCGAGCACGAAGAATGGCAAAAAATAAAGACGCTACAAGGAACTTTCCCCATCACTGAATATGTGCTCAGCTCTCCTTCGCAAACCGGCTCAACCTTCTTCTGCGTGAAAAAACCTTGAGCTTCAGTAGAAAAACAAACCCTTCCTTCTTTCCTGTATTGAATAGAAGGCTCTAAATCAGTTACACTCTTCTTCAGGTATTGCCCTGAATCTCAGCGGGACCTCACAATTGCGCGAGTGGTGAAATGGCATACACGCCAGACTTAGGATCTGGTCCGAAAGGGTGGGGGTTCAAGTCCCCCCTCGCGCACCAATTCATCAGTCCCACAAACCCAAAAATTCAAAAAAATTATTGAGGAATTTCTATTTTCTTACGCCCTATCTTGAGATATTTTATCTGTAATTGATAGGGAATCACCAGTCGTGCCTGTGCCGTCGTCTTCTTTATCTTTCCCCCTTCGCTCACAATACCAATGGTGCTGATTTCGTTTTCCATAAAACGGAGCATGTAGACTCCCAGTTCTTCCCCATCACGCCCCAGAACCTTCACCGTATCATCATCGGCAAAATAAGGATTTCTGGGAAGCACCAGATTCGATAAGTCTTGCTTCGTATAGTGACACTCACTGATTTCATAGCTTGGGAAGAGGCTTCCCTTGCGGTGAATGGTCATATCCAGAAAGCCCTCGGTATAACGTTTTTTATAGAGAAGAGGGTCTGTCATGGAGAAATCATCCTCGGCGAGGAACCCTTTCGTCCCTGAACATCCGCTAAAACCCAAGGCAATACAGAGGGTGATCAGTGATAAAATTACCTTTTTCATTCTTCGATTTTCTCCGGTGTTTCATCCGGTTTTTTGTTTTCAAAAAACCCACGCCCCTCCAGCCAGAAAAGGAGATCGCGGCTCCAGGGGTGAAAATCTTTCTCCTCCATCCCCTGAGTAGAAGTCCAACGCTTACCTGCCAGAGCCAGTCCGTGAATCCCCTTCTCGTAGATATGTAAATCAAAGGGAACCCCGGCTTTCCTCAGAGCGGCTGCTAAAAGAAGTGCATTCTCAGTAGGCACCACTTCATCCTCAAACGTATGCCAGATAAAACAGGGCGGAGTGTTTTGATTCACCTGCTTTTCAATGCTCAGAAACTCAGCAAGGCCGGCCGTATAGTTGGGCCCCAAAAGATTCTGGATAGAGCCTGAGTGGGCGAACTCTCCCGATGTAATCACTGGATAGCAAAGAATCGCAATATCGGGACGGGAGCTGAGCCTTTCGATGGGGTCCGCCAGAGCACTGTTTTCCAACTGGTAATGGGTCATTAATAGAGCTGCCAGGTGCCCTCCGGCCGAAGAGCCCATGATCCCAACCCTCTGAGGGTCTATACCCCACTTTTGGGCCTGATGGCGCACAAGCTTCACCGCTCGGTCGGCATCCAGTAAAATTGCCGGATAGTGGTACCCGCTGGAAGCCAGGCGATAGCGAAGCACAAAAACCGTCACACCGTGTGAACTCAAAAAGCGTGCATAGCCTGCACCCTCAAACTCATAGTCGGTGAGGCCCCAATAACCACCACCAGGGCAAACCACAATAGCCGCTCCATTGGATTTACCTTCATCGGGTTTATACACCGTCAGTGTAGGTATATCTTTATCTTCCCTGCCCTGTGCGTAGGGAGCATCAGCCTCCCAAAGCCGTAAAACGACCTCCTGCGCAGAAACGTTTAGCCCTATCAGAACAACTGAAAGTGCCGTCCATCTCAAAAATCTTTTTATCACTATTTCCATACGCCCAGATATGATAGGAAATTTGGGTCTCAAAGAAAAGAGCATCTTGAAAACAAAACTGCCGTTCATCTTTCGACAAACGGCAGTTTTGAATATTACTCAGAGTATTTTAACTCTGAACGCTTTGGGTTAGCGCACCAGGCGGTAGAAACCTGAGCCCACATTGCCCAGATCAACTTCGTAAACGTAGTTTCCATCAACCTCTGCAGGCAAGCCCGCATGGGTCCACGGACCTTCTGCCGTCGGGGCAACTTCCAGGGTTGCGCGAGAGGTAGTGGCCCAGGTAAAGACCAGCTTCCCGGCAACAACGCCGTAAGTCAGTTCAGGATCAGTCAGAGTACCATAGAGACCTGCTTCAAAGATTTCCTGAATTTGATCTGCACTCAACGCATAGTTGAAAAGCGCAGGTTCGTCCAGGGCACCCTTGAAGAGCCTGTCAGTACCGTCATTATCCTGTCCACCCAACGTGAAGAGACTGTCTATTTCAGTCGAAGCATGAGCAACAGGGTTAACTGCACTCTTCAGACCCTGCTCTTCATTACCCAAGTAGAGGACGGCTTCATCGGAATTGACAACCAAAGCCGCAAAATACCAGCTTCCGTCATCAAGCGTCAGACCGCTGTTGAAGGACCAGGCGGCCGGCTGGCTTCCCCAGCTGTAGCCCAGCGCATTCCCGCGGACGAAGGTCAAACCGGTGAACACACCCTTATCAGTGCGATTCACCATCATCGGTGTGTAGTCGACCTGCGCACCATCTCTCTTCACCCAGCAAAGCATGGTTGCTTCGGAGACAGTTCCCATACCGATAGAAGGAGCCACCATGGTGCTGTAGAGCTCTGTGCCCTTCAAACCACCACTGAAAGCTACTGCGGTATTTTCATCCCTGGCAATAGCTCCTGGAACCTCCATCACGTTGCCCGAGGCATAGGCTGCATTGAGCTGGTTAGCATAATCGGCTGCCAGTCCGGCACCCTTTGCTTCACCCAGTCTCCAGTATGCCCAGGGGCTGTAGCTCACGACCACAGCTTCATAGTCACTTGCAGGCTCACGGAAGCTAATCGTTGCGGCATCAGAAACCGTAAAACCAACGATGTTGGTGATACGGGCAGTCCAGCTGCCAGCATTGTCCGCCGTCCGTGCGACTTGAACAGTATTACCGGTTAAACCTGTCTCGACACCATCCTTCAGCCACTCCACTGCGAGGGGCTCGGTACCCGTAGCTTCAACGCTCAGGGTCAGATATCCATCGCTTGTGTAGAGAACCTCAGGGTCTACAGGCTGTGTAGTAACCTTTGGCAGATGGCCCACAGGGATCGGCTCACCCACGTAAGGACTCAGGAAGCTGGCTTCCATCGGCAGTGTTGGGAGAACATCACCTTCTGTTGGGGTACTCCAAGCCACAGAGAGATTATCTGCCTCTCCATCCACTGAGTGGTAGAGCTCGAAGTAGTAGCTTTCTCCGGCTACCAGTTCGATATCAGCAGACTTCTGCTCAGGGTTCTTGTCGTACTCACGGCTTGCTGTCGGCTCGGAAACCAGAGCAATCGGAGCATCGCTCAACCCTGCAGGGCTGTCAGTCGTGCTCAAGTAGAGAGCGCTCTCCTTATCAGAGGCAACGTAGAAGTTATACGTTCCACTCTCCTCAGGAGTAATCAGACCGATTATCACCGAACCATAGAGAGTGCCATGGTCTTCCGGAGTCTCAAAGAAACCGTCAGCATCCAGGAAGAGCACTTCATCAGGCGCAGTGAAGTTTTGCAGGTTTTCAATGAGGGCTCCAACAGTGTTGGCTCCGTCATAGTTCCATACCTGGACTAAACCAGGCTCCGGAGACTCCTGAACGATCAGTTCCACTTCATCAGAAGTCAGAACCGCTCCTCCCTGAATCACGTTGACATAGTAATCACCGGCAGTTTCTTCAGTAGCGAAGAACGTACCAAGCGTATTGCCATGGCGATCAGGAACGATGAGACCATCGTGGTACCAGTTGTAGCTGAGTCCAGAACCAATAGCCAGGACACTAAAGCCAGCCACAGAACCTTCGGGCACCATCGCTGAAACCGGCTGCACAAGAATCTCTGCAGGTACGAAACCTGCCGCCACATTGTAGTTGGAGAACACAGCGACGCCATCATTGCTCTCAGCATCACCAGAGGTCGTCCACATTCCAATGAAGAGAGGCAATCCGGCACCCAGCGGACCATCGGCCCAGACAGAGGTGTCTTCTTGACCTAAGAGTATCCAGTTTTCACCGTCGACGCTGTAAAGACCATAGAGAGTGTTCTCAGTACGGACTATACGCTGCCAGTGCGGATATTCAACTTCCAGGTTCGAAGGAGCGATGAGGCTTTCCTCGGCAACTGCAGAACGCGTAGCAATGCCTGCTGCAGCCTGGTCCGTATCAACGTTCCAAGCCAGCGTGCTGAAGAAGCGAGCGCTTGCCGTCTGTAAACCAAACGCAAGATCAGCTTCACGGACCATCAGACCCGCTTGAGCCAACCCCGCTCCGGAGCTCAGACTATCTACCTGTACGGTGACATCAAAGTCACCCGCAGGAGCCTGTTTGTAAACATAGAAGAAGGAGTCTTCCGTTCCAGCAATGCCTTCGCCACTACCCTGAACCGTGTAAGTTCCCTTAGGAGCTTCCACTAAGCTGCCAGGAGCTTCGCCGTCATAATTGACATCGCCGTAGAAATACGGAGGCTGCGGCAGGGCCGGAGGATAATCAAGCTGATTTATACCGAGCACACCCTTCCACAGGGTAATGCGGTCAACAGTACCGGTGACAGGTAATCCACCAGCCAGTTCACGACCGAGGCAACCGCTCAGGTCAGTTGTTTGTGCATTGAAGTTCACTCCGCCTGTGTAGGCTTTGGAGCCAGCAAACTGGCCGTCAATGTACACATAAACAACACCTGCAGCAGCATTGTAGGCCACTGCGATATGATGCCAATCGCTACCAGCAGGAATCTTGACTCCGGTATTGAAGTCAGAAATACCCATGGTTGTGAAGAACACTTCACGGGCAGGGCTGATGGAGAACGAGAGTCTCGGGCAAGTTCCATCCTTGTTGCCAAGGACCTGGAAGAAGACCTGACGACTCGAAGAAACCTTGATGTCCTTAATCCAGGCACTCATCGAGAAGCTCAGATCGCTCCTGTCACCAAAGTTGATTCCATCAGTATTAAACGGAGCGTAACCCTCTCCCTTGAACGTGAGAGCATGGTCATACCCACCAGACAACGGTCCCTCAGCCCAGACAGGCTTTGAGGCTGCGGCCATCACTTGTGCACCATCCAACAGTTCAATGGCACCCAGGCCTGCACTCGCATAAGGAGTGTGACCTTCATTGAAGCCGTAGCTCAACAGAGTTACGTTTTCAATGGGCTCCTTAGGATTGGTTACACCCAGGTCAAACTGCGAAGGCGAGAGAATGCCTGCATGCAAGCGCATACGGTCTAATCTGCCCTGGAAAGGCGAGCCACCAAAGTTGTTAGCTCCAACCGAAACGCGGTTGTTTGCATAATCTTTGGGCATTGCCGTCACAGGAACAGTGGCGATCTCAGAACCGTTTTTGTAGAAGACAACCTCCACTCCCGGCTCCCAGGTACAGGCCAGATGCACCCACATATCTGTTTCCACGACTGATCCGGAATTGATATCCACGACACCCAGGAAGGTTGCCTGGAAAACGTGATCCGTATTCATACCGAACTTGATCGTGTCTCCAATGCGCAGGAAGTCCTCATAGGTCTTAGTGCTCAGCGGATCTCTCCATACCCAGGCTTCCCAGGTAAATGGCTGATCCAGTGCGACTGCAGGACCGTCAATAGTCCCCAGAAGCCAGCCCTGTCCATTGAACTCGGCGGCAAAATCACCCAGTAAACCAGAAGGAGCAGAAACGCCTCTGACCACAGCGTTGGGATCAGCATCATAGCCAAACGTGGCAAGTGCATTACCCACCGTGCTGTAGGTCTCGGGGAATTGTCCTTCGTCCATTTGGAAGTCAACAAGCTTCTGCAGTTTGGCAGGATCAGAAGATACCACCAAAGTTTCAGCATTGCTCATCGTTGTTCCGGCATTATTGCTCACACCCACCGTGTAAATGCCACCATCGGCAGCGCCTGTCTGACCAATAGTGTAGGTCGGAGCAGTGGCATTTTCAATGGCTACTCCATTCTTGTACCACTGATAGCTCAGCTCTCCAGCTCCCTCGGCTTCCACCGTAAGGGTTGCGCCGCTGCCTTCTACAACAATAGGCACTTCCATACCAAGAATGGCAGGGGGTGCTCCCTTGTAGGGCTTGAGATACTTGGCTTCAATCGGAGTGGTCGGGACCACATCACCCATGCTGGGAGTTGCCCAGGCAACAGAGAGGTTGTCTCCGCCAGCGCCTTCTGTGTGGAATACTTCAAAGTAGTAATCCTTGCCAGCAGTCAGGTTAATGGCAGCAGACTTCTGGTTAGCCTCATTCGTATAACCACGACTTGGAGCCCAGCCAACCACTTCGCAAGTGCGGGTGCTGCCCAAACCTGCCGGAGTGGAATCAGAGCTCAGCCAGAGTTGGCTTTGATCATCCGAGGCAATGTAGAAGTAATAAGTGCCAGTTTCCGGAGGTGTCAGTATGCCTGCTATCGCAGTGCCGTAGTAATCTGCACGGTCAGGGGGAATCTCGAGATACTCAGTCAAATAGAAGACTTTGTTCGGATTCACGTAGTTTTCAAAGGCAGCTATTACAGCATTCAGACTTCCAGGGTTAGGATTGTCATATATCCAGGCCTGTACAGCATCAGGTTCAGCCGCCTCTTCAACAGTCAGCGTAACCAGATCGCTCAGCAATACTACACCATCTTGATGGAAGGCCACCTGATACTCGCCCTCATCCCAGGCAGTAGCATAGCAATAGAATGCATTTCCAGTGAAGTCTTCAAGCAGCTCTCCGTTCTTGTACCATTCATAGGTAACACCTGAGCCCAAAACCATCGCACTAATCGATGCTCTGGCTCCTGCCACAGTCGTAACGGAAACCGGCTGAGTAATGACTTCTACAGGAACTAAGCCCACACTCAGACTAAGATCACTGAAGATGGCTGTAGCATCATTGCTGCCAGAATTGTGCGAGGTAACCCACATGCCCACATAAAGGGGCTTGGAGGAACCCAGAGCGCCTTCACTCCAGTCTTTGGTATCTACTGCAGCAATTAGGTTCCAAGCTGAACCATCAGTACTGGCAAAGCTGTAAAAGACACCATCAACACATACAATACGCTGCCACTGTGGAAATTCTATTGTTCCAAAAGTAGCCGCGGTAGCGTCACTCACAGCACCACCCGTGCTGGAACGCCATGAAGACCAGAACGATGTGTGGCTCGGGCTCTCCTGACGCTGAGTCTGAGTGTTAAAATGGCGAGCATTGCCTATCTGCTGGCCTTCTGCATTTCCTTCACGAACCATGAGACCCGCTTTGGCCCAGCCATCGGAAGGAGCATCGTAGCTGTTGATCTTGGCAGAGAAGTCAAAGTCTACATCGCCACCAATGGGGTTATAAACATAGAAGAACTGATCGCTGGAACCCCAGACATCAGCTCCCGACCCTTTAATGGTATATGCATCTTCTTCCTCATCCCAATCCACGCTACCCTTGAAGTCTCCTGTATAGTTGACATCGTCGTAGTAATAAGGAGCCACCGGATCAGCCGGAGGATAATCGATTTGAGCTTCACCCAAGGCGCCGCTCCAAATGCGAACGCGGTCCAGCTTGCCATCAAAGAAAAGGATAAGTTCTTCAGCATGCTGATCCGCAGGCACGGGCTCCACCTTATAGCAACCAATAGCACCGAGACCTTCCTCAACAACAGGGAAGAGGAAAATATCGCCATCATATTGGAATCCATCCACCAAGACACCATCCAGGTAGACATAGAAAACCATGGCGGAGGCATTGTTGACCAACACCAGATTGTGCCAGTCATTATCTTCGGGCATGGCAATAGGTGTGCTGAACTCAGTGTAACCCAGATAGAAAGCAAGATAACCTGCATCATCCACATCAACACCGACCACAGGGCAAGTGCCTCTGCTGTTACCATAAATAGCGAGCATCTCCTGCCACGTTCCAGTGGGTTTAGCTCCCTGGAACCAGAAATCAATGGTCATACTCGGGTTGTCCGGGTCAATCTCAATGGTTTCTGTGCTGAAGATGGCTCCGGAGTCACCAGTAAACTGAAGCGAGTAATCGTAAGCAGAATACTTGGTTCCAAACTCTCTGGAAGGAGCAGAGTTTGACCAGACGGGTGCCGGGTCTGTAAACACGGCAGCTACGTCAGAAACAGAATCAAAGGCTGCATCTCCTTCACCTTCATCAAAGGTAAAGTTCAAAAGAGCAACCAGATTTTCCGGATTGGAAGAAACAACAACTACCTGAGGTCCGCTCGCGTCGTCTCCCTGGCTGTTGCCAACAACGACAGAGTACGCACCTGTATCGGCAAGAGAAGCATCTTCAATCACATAGCTCGAGCCTGTGGCTCCATCAATGAGCACGCCATTCTTGAACCATTGGTAATTCAGAGGTTCGGTTCCGCTTGCAACAGCAGTAAAGGTAAGAGTATCTCCCTCTATACCACTCTGCACCGTCACTCCTTCAAGGGTCGGGGCCTGCACGTCGCAATACATGAAGACTTCAGCAATCTGGAACATTGTTGAATTACGAACCTTCGTAAAGATAACCTTGTATGATTTGTAGGCATTGCCGTTGGCAAAGAATACAGGTTCCGTATTGCGGAAGCGGAAAGCGCTGGGGTCAAGCACGCCTGTTCCGGCTGCAGTCCAGGTTTCTTCTCCGTCAATCTCATCATTCGTCCCAAAGACCTCGAACTCCACGGGGTCTCTGTCATTGAAGTCATTGGCAGTTGTATACTTGAAGTAGTTGGCCAGGAATGCTTCTCCACCAGTTGTCACGATGAAGCCTTTGCCAGCGCCGCCAAAGTTCAAATACTTAGTACCCACAACACCATCAAGGGCGTATTCAGGGCCTTCTTTTTCGGGATAGTCTTCACCCACAGCCAGCATGGTGTCGCCAGGCTGGATCAGGCTAACCGGTGCAGCCTCTATGATCTCACCAAACAACTGAATTTCAGCAATTTGGAAGGTTTTGCCTTCCTCACGAAGTGTGGGGAAAATAATCTTATAGGCTGAGTAAGCTGTCCCTCCGGGGATTGCAACAGGGTCGGATGTCGCTTTGCGATCAAGAGGTAAATCCAAACCGCCAGCAGCAATCAGAGTCCACCCTTCAGCATCTCCATAGCTATAGTCTTCACTCTTAACTTCTTCGTTGGTTCCGTAAAGTTCAAATGAAGCAGGGTCACGCTCGGGAGCATCGTTGCCAGTGCTAAGGAACAATTTCTTGACAACGGTCTTTGAATTACTCGGCAGATAAATAACTCCTGAGTAAGAGCCCAGACCGTTGAAATACTTGGTTCCCACATCACCGTCTATAGTATGCTGAGAGGATTCCTTCTCGCCCGAAAGGTGTTTCCAGCCCGCAGGCTGAACGGCAATGATGAAATCACTCTGACTGAAAATACCCTGAGTCCCTTCGGCATCCGAATAAAACTGGATATCAGCCAACTGCATCATTGAAACGCCTGCATCCTTCAAGTTCGGGAAGAGCACCTTGTAGGAGGCATAAGCTGCACTGTTGCTCACACTGACCAGCGGACCGGCAACCTGGCGATCAGCCGGCAGCGCCACCGTGCCAGATTGGATCAGCGTCCAGTTTTCAGCATCACCAAAGCTATTGTCCGTGGAAACAATTGCATCCATGGTGCCGTAGATTTCATAGGAAGCCGGGTCACGCTCAGGTGCATCGTTAGCCGTCCAGGCTTTGAAGCTCTTGACAGTGGTGTTGCCCGAACCAGGAGTTACGATGAACCCGGTATTTTTCCCACCAAAGTTCAGATACTTGGTCTCCACATCGCCATCAAGCAACATAGCCGGAGCTTCTGCACCGGGATAGGAGCTTTTGTTTGCAGTCTTAACCGAGTTAATCGGTATGGCGATATCACCAGGCAGCACCAGTTGCTGATTGTAATCGACGTTTTCGACCACGACGGGACCAAAAGCACCATCGATTGTGTCACCAGTTTCATAGGCATAGAAGCCCAGTGCCAGATAAACAGGGGCTTCACAAACCCAATCAGCACGCCCGCCATAGACACCGTCCAGATACATCTCAACGGCAGTGCCATCATAGACAAGACCTATTTGATGCTCCAGACCATCGCTCATTGGCTCAAAGGCAGCAATCGGTGTTCCTCCACCAATTGAGTCTATGCTCCAAGACCAGCCTTCATCGGGAAATCCTTCACCCAGAAAGAAAAAGTTGGAACCATCTTCGTTCGTCAAGAAAACACCGCTCTTCACGGCAGTCCCTGAAACAAAATCCAGGTAAGGACGCTCGACCGTTGCCTTCAAAGAGGTTGGGCCATAAGAGAAGCCAACTGCTGTCTGGATGCTTCGACCAGCCCAGAAGTTTTTGCTCGACTGACCCACACCGGTAAGCAAACCGCCTCCCGCTTCAACTACAATGTCTGTCGGCCCCGTCTTTGAGTGAATCCATTTGGTTAAATCCAGAATGGTTTCAGCATTTGTGAAATCATCCTGAAATTTAACTCCAACTTCTGGACTCAAAGGAGGCAAAGCCGCCAAAACAACTTCAGACGTTCCCGAGAGAACTCCCCCGGCAACATCCGCCGTAATACCCATGGGTGGAGTTGCCTCCGCCCCCCCTGCGTAAAACACTCCTGGCTGCATCACGAATGCTGCCGCCAGTAGAGCTGCAGAGAAAGTTATTTTTTTACTCATAACTATATGTTGTACAATTCATTACGTATAACTGCCACCGAAAACCTTTAGCCGCCTCAAGCCAACGTTCACTAACTCGTGAATCGTTCTTATTTGTTAGTATGAACAGCAATAAGCTTTTCCACAGCAAAACACACACTTCACTTCTAATCGAAAACACCCAGAAAATCAAGCCCTTTTTGAGTCTTTCAGTAAAACTTTTTTATTTTCCTGATTAAAAATGCTCAACACGCTTTTCTAAGAGAGTTTGCAAAAATCAGTGTTTTAATTTTGTCTCTCCAAAGTTTAAAGTCCGATGAAAGCATAGTTGTAAGGCTTGCGCATAGGACGAGACAACATCGCTAGCGCCTCCTTATCTCCCACAATCGTTTCAGCCACAGGGTCCCACTTAATCTTGCGGCCCAGTCTGACCGAAATCACGTTTAAGTGCGCTACGCTAATTGAGCGATGCCCAATTTCTGCAGTACAAATCGGCTCTTTACGGCTTCTGACACACTCGATGAAGTTGCCCATATGATGATTGCTCCTGTAGAGTCTGATATTCTTACTGTCATCAAATCTCACCTCTTCCAACTCTGGATGGCTATACTTAGTGCTTCCACGCTCCACATAAACCCAGCCGTCTGTCCCCTCAAAGCGAATACCGCAAGGGGCGCGATTGGTCGTTGTCATGGTTACGCCGTTGGCATACTTCGAATCAATGTGGTACTCCGCCGCAGCAGTGTAGCCCCCTTCAATCATCGGCTCACCTAAAGCGCGCCCGTCAAATTCAATGGGTCCGGTCAGCTCGGTTCCATTGCCCCACTGAGCAATGTCGTTATGGTGCGCACCCCAATCGGTCAGTTGACCACCGGAGTAATCATACCACCAACGGAAATGGTAGTTGGCCCTGTTTGAAACGTAATCCCGGGGACCGGTCTGCCCCTGGTAAAAATCCCAATCCAGAAAATCAGGTACCGGTTCTGTTGCAAAGGGACCTTCTCTGGGACCAGTAGGCAACCCAACCAACATATGCT
>LSQX01198722.1_pt1 | contig 21663 bp, 19 predicted proteins | sample 654561 | NCBI WGS metagenome assembly LSQX01 (sample SAMN04489861, study PRJNA283612) | anaerobic digester metagenome | isolation source: 4 biogas reactors fed with cattle manure at either 37C or 55C with and... | place: Denmark: Kongens Lyngby | collected 2014
GCACCAGGTGGGGTTTACATAGCCATAAAGTCACCAGTATGCTGGTGAGCTCTTACCTCACCTTTCCACCCTTACTAATCTTACGATCAGCGGTATCTCTCTGTTGCACTATCCTTAAGGTCACCCTCACTGGGAGTTACCCAGCACTCTGCTCTACGATGCTCGGACTTTCCTCTCCTGATTAAAATCAGCAGCGATTATCTGACTTACTTGCTTAATTATCATAGCAGAAAACTGAGGTTTTGTAAACAAATCCGCAGAATCCATAATTCACATTTTTTTGATAAATCCTCTAAACGAAATGATATGGATCTTTCTCCACTTCACTAAAGAAATACGGAACATCAAAGTCCTTATTAAATTCTTTAGCCATTTTTTCCATAATATGATTATATACATTCTTCTCACTTAAAAAATGACCAGGGTCCACGATGGCTACACCTTGTTCTTCAAACTCTTGAACAGCATGGTAGGTTGTATCAGCTGTTAAAATACAATCCGCACCTAGTTCTAAAGATTTTTGAAAGTAGCTTTGACCACTGCCATTAATAATTGCTATCCTTCTAACGGTTTGGTTTAAATCTCCTGAATATCTTAGCATAGGAACACTTAAGACTTTTTTTGTTTTTTCGATAAAATCTTTTAATTTTATTGCTCTTCTTAGATAGACAATTCTTCCTACACCAGAATCAAAATCAAACGGACATTGTTCGATAATATCAAAATCTTTATAATCAAACATTTTAATAATAGTATCATTCATTCCATGCTTTACTGAATCTAAATTTGTATGGGCTGCATACAAATTAATATGATTTCTAATCAATTCAATAATCTTTCCACCTTGCAAAGTATGTTGAGTAATGTTTTTCGGTTTCACAAAAAGCAGTGGATGGTGAGATACAATAAGATTAACTCCTTTTTCTTTAGCTTCTTGGATTACTGCATTTGTCGTATCCATAGAAAAGAGAATACCCTTTAATTCCTCTTCTCCATCCCCCACCATAAGACCCACATTATCATAGTCTTCTTTATATGATTTAGGCGCATGAGACTCCACTAGTTTCATAAAATCCTTAACCTTAGCACACATTTCTAATTCTCCTTAATTCGTCTATTTTAGTTTCTAAGTCTAATCTTCTAAGCTCTCCATATTTACTTGTTGGTTTAATTTTATCAACAATTTCCCCTAGTTGCCTGATTTTATAATCAATAAATTCATGGATTAAAGGATGGTTTTTTTGAGGTAGAATATCTCCTACCCTAAAAGATATAACCTCTTTACCATCTTTTATTTCACTATCATCAAATTTTATTAGCATGTATTCGTAAAATCTTCGATCTTCTTTTATAATATCTTCATCTATAACCTTATAAGGACCTGTGTAAAGATACTCCCTTAAAATTTCTGGGTTTTGAGCCGGTTGTAAAAGTACGAAATCCAAACTCCTAACTATATCCATGGAAGCCTCCAATATATCTTTTATGAGTTGTCCTCCCATTCCTGCCACTATAACGCCATTAACTTCACCCGGTTCTAGAGTTTCTAACCCATTTCCCCTTCTAAATGTTATAGAATCGATAACACCTTCAGCTGTAGCATTTTTCCTTGCTTTTTCTAATGGTTTTTTCTTATTATCTGAGGCAATTCCATTCTTGATTCTATCTTCTTTAATTAGAGAAATTAGTGCGTATCCGTGATCTGTTCCAATATCCGCTACATTGTCGCAGATAGGTACCATTGTTACAATTTTTTTTAATCTGGGCCGTATATCCATAAAATGCCAAAAACTCCTTTAAATAAAATTTACTGGTCAATTTGATTTTAGCATACATTCTAAAGAAAAATTGAAATAAGTGTGTTAGATAGAGAAAGTAATAACAAGAAGGCGATAATTACCGGAATTAGCATGAGCCTATAAAAATAAATCTTATCATATTTGGCATAAATTAGAGATAGTGCATAAAAAATAACTGATAAAATAAATGCAATAATGGCATAACCTACTATTCTATCGAGGTAGATTTTTGTTGGGACAAAAGACAACATATTATTTCCGATTTGGGTGGATAAGATATATTCCGGTAATTTTCTCAAATAGTATAGCGTTATAGGAACTCCTACTTGTATAAGTATAACCACCGTATTTAGTAAGAAAATTTGATTTAATTTCATTTTGCTTTCTGTAACATCCTTATGCAAAACATCTCTATCTTTAATCTGCTCTTTAATACCATATCCCTTTAAAAGTTTGGAAAATTCTTCCATATTTGCAGGTGATATCGCATAATTAGCTTCTTCAGTCACTATGAAAATGGTTTTTTTAGAACTCGTAATATACATATCAACTTTTCCCATACCCTCAATATAGCCTGTGCCTACAGAAAATCTTTTACTAATAAATCCTGCAAGGCCACTTTGATTAAGTAATGTAATTTTTTCTGTATAGTAAAGTATCTGTGGGATTGGTATTAGGATATCTAAAAATGAAAATATAGATCTAATCTTAAGAATCTCTTCTTCTATCTCATAATATAAAGTCTTTAAAAAAGCAAAGAAGAAAGCACTCACCACTAACAATGTCCCAATTAAAATAAACATTAAGCTTTTCGTGAGGATATTGTCCGTAGTTCTTAAGATAATATACATAACCATAATGGCTAAAACTACTGTAGCAATAATCCCATTTACTGTTTTAGCTTTTTCTGGTATGAACTTCATCTTTATCCCCCCTATCTTCTTTACTGTGACATTTACTAATACATCCTTCCTCATCCCATCATATCAAAAGATTATAACATCTGGAAATCTAAATCGTAAAGTTACTATGAAATGAAAAAACGAGGAGATAACTTAGTTTTTCTAAGATATCCCCTCGTTTATTATTCTAAACCTTAATCAAGATAGTCCTTTAGTTTCTTACTTCGCGAAGGATGTCTTAGTTTTCGTAGCGCTTTAGCTTCAATTTGTCTGATTCTTTCTCTAGTTACATTAAATTCTTTTCCAACTTCTTCTAATGTTCTAGATCTTCCATCATCTAATCCAAACCGTAGTCTTAAGACTTTTTCCTCTCTTGGAGTTAATGTATCAAGTACACTAATCAGCTGCTCTTTGAGCATAGTAAATGCGGCTGCTTCTGCTGGAGCTAGAGCATCATCATCAGGAATGAAGTCCCCTAAATGACTGTCCTCTTCTTCTCCAATAGGAGTTTCTAAAGAAACTGGTTCTTGAGCTATTTTCATGATTTCTCTTACCTTCTCTGGAGTCATTTCCATGATTTCGGCAATTTCTTCTGCTTGAGGCGTACGTCCTAACTCTTGTAGTAACTGTCTTTCAACTCGAATTAATTTATTAATAGTTTCCACCATATGAACTGGAATACGTATAGTTCTGGCTTGATCCGCTATAGCTCTAGTGATTGCTTGTCTAATCCACCAGGTAGCATAGGTTGAGAATTTAAATCCTTTGGTAAAATCAAATTTCTCTACGGCTTTAATTAAACCCAGATTACCTTCTTGGATTAAGTCTAGAAATAGCATTCCTCGCCCAACATAACGCTTTGCAATGGAGACCACAAGTCTTAGGTTGGCCTCAGCAAGTTCTTTAGCTGCTAATTCATCACCAGCCTCAATTCTCTTAGCCAGTGTTACTTCTTGTTCGGAAGTAAGTAGTGGTACTTTACCTATCTCTTTAAGATACATCCTAACAGGGTCATCTATCGCTACACCTTCTGGTACAGACAAGTCAGCTTTCTTTGATTCTTCCTCTTCGTCTGTATCCCCAATGATGTCAATATTCAAGCCTTCAAGAGTTTCATATATCTGATCGATTTGTTCAGGCGATAGCTCAATTTCTTGAAGATCATCAAGAATTTCTTTTTCAGTTATACTACCAGTTTTCTTCCCCTTTTCAATTAGTCCTTTGACAACATTCATCTGAAAATCTTTATTCCGATGCTTGTTTCCGCCTTTGACTAACTCCATTGGGTCATCTAATATATCATCTGCACTAACATTTTCCTCATCTTTAATAGTTGGCTTTTTTGTAACCCTAGGTTTTTTAACTGCTTTTGCAGTTTTTTCCAGTTCTTTTACGTCTGCGGCTGTTTTTGCTTTAGTCGGTTTTTTCTTTGTAGCAACAGGTTTCGCTTTCACTTCATCAACAGTAGAGTCAGTTGCCACCTCTAGAACCTCTTTTGTTACTTTAGCCTTTGCCGGTTTTTTCTTAGTCACAGTCTCTTTTTCTTTCGTGATTTTCCCCTCTTCTTTTTTATCTACTTCAATATTTACTTCTTCTTTCTTTTTTGTAGCCATATTAGTACCTCCCTAATGTCTTTTGAAGCTCAATTAATTTCTTTGCTGCTTCGTAAGATTCATTTGTTCTACCTTGTTTTTCTAACCTTTTTATTTCTTCCATGAGATCTTTTTGCTGTAATATACTCCGGTAGTGGTTAATAGTCTTCATATAATCTTCCACAAGAATATCCACATCTATTTCTGGAATCTCCACGAGCTCAGAAATCAGGGTCCATTCTTTTGATGTTTCCACATCATTGCACCGACTTAGAATATAAGAAGCATTATCTTTTATTGGAGCCTCTTTATCGGTAATAATCCTATACAGTTTTTGATGACTTGGCAGAACTAAATCACTTTCTTCTAAAATCTCTCTTAGGTAAACATTTCCTTCTGAAAGAATTTTCAAAAGTGCTCTTTCTGCCTTTATATGTGCCGCTTCAATATGAGTGGCTTTTAAGGTAGACATGGGCATGAAACTCACCGTGTCATCCCTCTTCCCCTTCATAAGGCTCATGAGTGCATCTTCCGAAATCCCTGTATCGCCTGAGACTTTTTGCACATAAACATCTTTCTCAATGGGATCTAACTCATTTAATATTTGAACAACTCGTTTAGCATAAGCAATTCGCCCTTCCTCACTCTTCATTTCCAAACCATTTTTGGCTTTTACAATCTTATAATCAATGAGTGGCAAAGCTTCTTCTATTAGTTGTTTAAATTTCTCCATCCCTTCTTCACGTATATAATCATCAGGATCTTTCCCTTTTGGGATCATCACGACTTTAACTTTAACCCCTTCTTCATTTAAGATATCTAATCCTCTAACAGTGGCTGTTTGGCCAGCGTTGTCAGCGTCATAAGAAATATAAACTTCTTCAGAGTAACGATTTAATAATCTAGCTTGGATTTTAGTTAAAGCAGTCCCTAAGGATGCCACTACATTTTTAATTCCAGCTTGACTCAAGGCAATGGTATCCATGTACCCTTCTACAATAATCAAACTTTTTTCATCGCTATTTTTTTTAGCAAAGTTTAAACCATATAAATGGGTTCCTTTATGATAGATTGGTGTTTCTGGTGAATTTAAATACTTAGGTTTGGTGTCATCCAAAACCCTTGCTCCAAACGCAATCACTCTACCTCTTACATCAAAGACTGGAAACATAAGTCGATTTCGAAATCGATCATAAATTCTTCCTTTTTCATTCTTACTAGCAAGCCCAGCTCTTAAAATATCTTCTTCACTATACTTCATAGACTTTAAATGCTTTAAGAGACTATCCCAAGAGTTTAAAGAATACCCTAAGCCAAAAGACCTAAGGGATTGTTCAGTAATCCCACGGTTATAGAAATAAGCTTTTACTTCTTTATGATTATTAAGATTCCTAAAAAAGAACCTAGCCGCATCGACATGCATTTTATAATACACCTGAGATTTTTCTTGACGAATTTTATCGCCTTCATTTTGTTCTAAGGTTATATTTGCCTTCTCAGCTAATATTTTAATAGCTTCATTAAAAGGGAGATTCTTACTTTTCATCACAAAAGTAATAACATTTCCTCCCTCGCCACATCCAAAACATTTGAATAGTTGCTTATCTCTAGTTACGCTAAATGAGGGGGTTTTTTCTTGATGAAAAGGACATAATCCCCAATAATTCTTACCGGATTTTTTAAGAGGAACACTCTCAGAAATAACATCCACAATATCATTGGCTTCTTTTATTTTCTCAATGACCTCTTCTTGAATGAACAATTTATTCACACCTTTTAATTTAATCCTAAACTATTATTATAGCATTATAAACACTAAACCACAATTTTAGGAACATATATTTGATTAAACTGGGTTATGGCATAATCATCGGTCATTCCGGCTATAAAGTCAGCTATAGCTCGGTTTTTACCCTCAGCCTCACTGATTTTGATAAATTGCCCCGGCATTTTCTCCAAATGATTATCATAATAATCAAATAGCTTATGAAGGACAAACTTTGCTTTCTCTCTTTCTTCTTTTAAATGATCACCATTATAAATATTTTTAAATAAGTAAGCTCTAAGCCCATACAACGCATTAAAGATTTCTGAACTTAATTCTACTTTTGAAATACCTCGACTTAAGTTGTCATTAGTCTTGTCAACTATGTTTCGAACTAAGGTATCGATTCGCGTCCCATGTGTTTTCCCTAAAACTTCAATAAACTCTTGAGGTAGATCATTCACTTGAAGCAGTCCCGCTCTTATGGAATCATCTATATCGTGATTAACATAAGCTATTTTATCTGCAAATTTCGCTATCTGACCTTCTAAGGTCATGGAAGTTTCTCCACTTTTCAAGCCACTATGATGAAGTATACCATCTAAAACTTCTAGTGTTACATTTAAGCCTTTACCATCTTTTTCAAGCTTTCTTAAAACACGCACAGATTGTTCATTATGTCTAAATCCTTCTTCAAGTCTTTCATTAAGGACTTCCTCACCATTATGAGCAAAAGCTACATGACCTATATCGTGGCCTAAAGTGATGGCTTCCACCAAATCTTCATTGATAGCAATTCCTCTTGCAATAGTCCTTGCAATTTGGGAAACCTCCAGTGTATGGGTAAGCCTTGTCCTATAATGGTCTCCACCAGTCTTAATATAGACTTGGGTCTTATGCTTTAATCTGCGAAAAGCTTTTGAGTGGATTATTCTATCTCGATCGTGCATAAAGCAAGTTCTATAAGAATCTGCTTCCTCAGGGACTTCCCTCCCTTTAGAATCTTTTGAAAAACAAGCTTCCTTGATTAAAGTCATTTTTTCGTTATATTCAATTCTTTCTCTAATCGTCAAAGAAATCTCCCCCTTATCTTTATTATTCTACATATGTTCGTCTAACCCTTTATTTGAGTTTGAAACATTATATGCGGCTTTAATATTATAGATATCATTTCTTGCTTTATACAGGGTGCCGGTACTGGATTAATTTAATTCAACAAAATTCTTTACACAATAAAAATCGTCTGTCTTGAAAACAAAACAGACGATTTCTTATCTTACTCTACTACCGGAATATAACCCAAGTAAGGAGGGCAAAAAAACCATACATCCCAATAACAATGGGGAAAAGATATCCAGCCAACGCAATTGACATCGCTGTAAGATCTCCCTTTTCAAATTCAATATCTGCATCATGTCTTGGTTTTACATCATCAAAACGATCATTTTTTCTAAAAATACTCATTATACATCCCTCCTTCGTAGAGATAGTCAAAAACTAATACTTAAATTTCACCTGCAAAATGACACGCTACATAATGCTTGGGGTGTTGAACCGCATCATATTCTTTAAGGATTGGAATTTCTTCTTTGCATATATCTTTAGCATACGGGCATCTTGTATGGAATTTGCATCCAGATGGTGTATGGATATTACTAGGAAGTTCACCAATGATTGGCTCCATTTTACGAATATGTGTAGGATCAGGTACAGGGATAGCAGCTAGCAGTGCTCTCGTGTAAGGATGAGCAGGTGTATCATATAGCTCATTTTTTCGAGCAAGTTCTACAAGAGACCCTAAATACATTACTCCAATACGATCACTAATATGCTTAACTACACTAAGATCATGGGATATAAATAAATATGATAACCCCATTTTCTCTTGAAGATCCATCATCAGATTAAGAATTTGAGATTGTATGGATACGTCAAGTGCGGATACGGGCTCATCAGCTACAATAAACTCAGGGTTTAATGCCAAAGCTCTAGCTACACCAATTCTTTGCCTTTGTCCACCAGAGAATTGATGGGGATAACGGTAGATATGGTATGGGGATAACCCACACATTTCGATAATCTCCATTACTCTATCTTTATACTCTTTACCTGGTTTAACCATATCATGAGTTAAAAGAGATTCCCCTACTATGTTACTAACATTCATTCGTGGGTTTAGTGAACTATAAGGATCTTGGAAAATTAATTGCATTTCACGTCTTAAAGCCTTTAGCCCTTTACCTTTTAATTTTGCTATATCTCCATCAGTTTCTTTACCGTGGAATATAATTTGACCATCTGTTGGATCATAAAGTCTAACGATAGTTCGTCCTAATGTAGATTTTCCACACCCAGACTCTCCAACCAACCCAATGGTTTCCCCTTGATTAAGATCAAAGGAGACTCCATCAACAGCTTTAATATTTAAGCTCTTTCCAAATAACCCAGTTTTCACAGGGAAATATTTTTTTACATCTTTAACTTCAAGGATAATTTTATTATTCTCTTTCATATTTCCCTCCTAATTCTCTTCTTCATTTTCATACAAGAAACATTTAACTTTATGGTTTTCACCATTCTTTTCCTTGTCTATGAAGTATACACCAGGCTCTTCTTCCCAACACTTATCCATGGCGAACTTACATCGTGGTGCAAAATAGCATCCATTAGGTAATTCCATAGGATTAGGCACCACACCTTCTATGCTGTTAAGTCGCTTCTTTTGTGATTTAATATCTGGAATAGAATCCAGAAGTCCTTGGGTATAAGGATGCTTTGGATTGCCATAAAGTTCGTTAACTTCTGCAGCTTCCACAACCTTCCCAGAATACATAACAATAACATCATCTGCCATTTGAGCCACAACACCTAAGTCATGAGTAATTAGCATGATGGCTGTATTTGTCTTTTCCTTAAGATCATTCATTAATGATAGAATCTGCGCTTGAATAGTTACATCAAGTGCTGTAGTAGGTTCATCTGCAATTAGAACTTTAGGGTCACAAGATAAGGCCATGGCTATCATAGCTCTTTGTCTCATACCACCAGATAGTTGGTGAGGATAATCATAAACTACTCTCTCAGCTCTAGGGATTCCTACAAGTTTAAGCATACTAACAGCTTTATCATGAGCCTCTTTCTTTGAAAGATCTTGATGCAGCTTTATAGACTCTACAATTTGATCACCAATCTTAAAGACTGGATTTAGCGACGTCATAGGTTCTTGGAAAATTATAGAAATTTCATTTCCTCTAATTTTCATCATTTCAGATATAGGAATATCTTGAATTTCTCGCCCATTATAACTAACGGTGCCATTCACTATTCCACCATTTTTGTCAATTAGTCTTAATATACTCATAGCTGTAATACTCTTACCACAACCAGACTCTCCAACTACTCCAAGGGTTTTTCCCTCGATTAAGTCAAATGTAACTCCGTCAACAGCCTTAACCACACCTTTATCTGTCGTAAAGTGGGTTTTAAGGTCTTTTACTTCTAATACTTTATTCATATTCTACCCTACCTAATTTCTTTCGGATCAAAGGCATCTCTCAGCCCTTCTCCAAGCAGATTTATACTTAAAACTGTAAGCATAATCATGATTCCGGGTGGTACCCAGAGCCATTGAAGATTTCTAAACACTTCTGCAGTTCTAGCTCTCTCAATCATATTTCCCCAAGTTGGTGTAGGAGGTGTTACTCCAAGTCCAAGATAGGATAAACTGGCCTCAGTCAAAATAGCTCCAGCCATTCCAAGTGTAGCACTTACAATAATGTAAGCAAATGTATTTGGAAGAAGATGCTTCATAATTCTTGACCTTGTTGTAAGACCTAAAATTTCTGTAGCTTGCATGAACTCTTGCTCTCTTAAAGAAAGAATCTGACCTCTAACTAATCTCGCCAAACCTGGCCAGCTTAGTATTCCGATTAAAAACATTACAATAAACATTTTATACTTCGGATCTACTTTAAACATTAAAGCACCCGATATTGTAATAACAGTAGGTGTAAATGGGATGGAGTATACAACTTCGGCAAATCTCATTAATAGGTTATCAACCCATCCTCCGTAGTATCCAGCAATACCACCAATGGTGGCTCCAATAATTACAGTAAATCCTGCCGCAATGACTCCAACAAGTAATGACATTCTTCCACCAAGGAATAGTCTTAAGAAGACATCTCTCCCTTGTTCATCTGTTCCTAACCAATACTCTGAAGATGGTGGTAATTTTTTCATAGCAAAGTCAAAATCATTAATTCCAAATCTGGAAAACATAGGAATGAAAATACAGGCAAGTACAATTACAATGAACAGTATTCCACCGAACATGGCAATTTTATTTTGCTTAAACCTTCCCCAAGCTATTTTCCAGGGCCCCACAATATTAGTACTAGGAGCATTATTATTTATTTTTTTATCTTCCATTATAAAGCCTCCTAACTCACCTTAACACGTGGATCAACTAATGCATAACTGATATCAGCTAATAAATTTCCAGCTAACATTAAAACAGCATAGAAAATATTAATAGCCATAACTAAAGAGGTGTCTTGTTTGAAAATCGCTTCAAAAAGCGTATTTCCGATTCCAGGCCATTTGAATATTGTCTCCAAAATAATGGAACCTCCAAATAAAGCAGGAATATAACTACCCAGTAAAGTCACAATCGGAAGTAATGCATTTCTAAACGCATGCTTATAAATAACAACTTTCTCTGAAAGTCCTTTAGAACGTGCCGTTCTAATATAATCTTGGTTAATTACTTCAAGGACTGAGTTTCTAACGTATCGTGTTAAACTAGCTAGTGATGAAATTGTAAGAACAGTAAGTGGCATAATCNNCAGCACCTAGGCTAGGATATCCTCTTACAACACTTAATGGATCTCTCATTAAGGTTAAAGGAAGACCTAGTGGTATTCCTACAAAGAAAATTAGTATCATTGCAAAGAAAAATGACGGCATGGATACTCCAAGCAAAGAGAATACCGTCCAGAAATTATCAAATTTGCCATATTTATTTACAGCAGACTTAATACCTACAGGAATAGATATTGCAAAAGCTAATATCATCCCAAAAAAGTTTAAGATAAAAGTATTCCATACATTAGCGCCAATAATATCTGCTACTGGTGCACGTCTTAGAATAGAACGTCCAAAATCCCCTTTTAAAATTCGTCCAGCCCAAGCTAAATATCGTTCAACGACATTTCCGTCTAGACCTAATTTTTCTTTCATGGCTGCTATTTGTTCAGGTGAAACTCCTGAGCCAACCCCTAAATATGCTTGGACAGCATCTCCTGGCATAAGTTCCATGATTAAAAATATCGCAATAGATATTAATATCATAACTGGAATTAAATGCAAAAGTCGCTTCCCTATATATTTTATCATGTATTCACTCCCCATAACTCCTATATATTCAGTAGAGAAAGGCAGTCTATACAGACTGCCTTTTTGTCTTTTTCAGTTAAGCTTTAGTTTTACTCTTCGATGCGTGCATCCTTTAGAGCCTTAGTCCAGTTGTATAGTGAAGCTGTTTTAAAATCTTTAAGAATTGGGTTGTAAAGATCGAAGTATGTGTTTGCATAAACAACAATCTTAGGCATTTCATCGTTTAAGATTTTAGCAATTTTAGCATAAACTGGTTTTGCTTCTTCTACATCAAGTATTAATCTAGCATCGTCAAACAATTTATCCAATTCAGGATTATTGTATCTTGATGTGTTATCCTTGTTACTACCAATCTGGCTTGAGTGGAACTCATTATATAATGAGTCTGGGTCTGGGCTTGTGATAGATGTAGCTAAGAAGAATACACTCCACTTATCTACATTATTATCTGAGTCGTAGATAACATAATCAAGCATTGTATTAAATTCTAGATATGAAACATTAAGCTTAACACCTAAATCTTCATTCCATGATTTTTCCCACATTGGGATTAATGTTGATAAGACACTATGATCAGGCATAGCTGCAATGTTTAGTTCAAGCAGTTGTCCGTCTTTTTCTCTTACCCCAGCACTATTAAGTTTCCATCCAGCTTCTTCAAGTATGGACTTCGCTTTTTCGATATCATAAGAATAATCGGTAAGTTCACTAACTAATGCATCGTCGATTACCCACGATACTTGTGAGAATGGGTGACTTTGTGTTGAAGCTAATACGATTCCAGTTTCTTCGTCTTTGTAGAAACTATTTACAAAACCATTTGTATCAAAAGCATATGTAAGCGCTTGTCTTACAGCAACTTCTTTAGTAGGTCCTGCTTCTGTATTAAAGTTAATATAACCATAACCAGATCTTGGATACTCATTAGCACCATAGTCACCATCTCTGGCTTCTTTGATCTTAGCTGGCTCGATAACACCATTAAGTAGGTCAACTTCTCCACTCATCAATTGAACGATGTCTGTAGATTGGTCTACGAACTGTAATAGGATTTCTTTAATCATGTAACCTTCATCAGCAAAATTCATATTTCTGGTTAAGAAAATAAATTGAGCTTCTTGGTAAGTATCTAATTTGTATGGTCCTGATCCAACTGGTTGAGCAGATTTCTCTGATAGTGATGTAGTATCACCATATGTGAATCCTTCTCCATAGTAAGCTTCTGGCATAATAGACATCATTGCATTAGCAAAGTTTGTTCTATACCCTTCTGCAAAGTTAAATACGACTTTATAGTCACCATCAGCAACTACACCTTCGAATTCTTCTGTTTCTTTATTGAAGTAGGCATCATAGCCTGCTAAATCTTGTACTAATGTACCATATCTTCCGTCATAAGATGGATCAGCAATAGCTTTGTACGTAAATACAACGTCATTAGCTGTTAAAGGTGTACNNTCTCTTAAATTAAAGGTAATGGTCTTACCATCTTCAGAAACATCCCAATCTTTTGCAATTGCAGGAATGTACTCAGTTCCATCAAAGTTAAGTGTAGCTAAGCTTTGGAAAATCAGATCCACCACATACCCATCATAAGCTGATGAATAGTATAGGGGGTTAAAGTTTCCTGAGGCTTCAGTAATACCAACCTTAAGTGTACCAGATGGTTCATTGGAAGGTTCTTCACCCTGTTCTTCACCCTGTTCTTGTCCAGGTGTCTCTGCAGGTGTCTCTGCAGGTTTGTCTGTCGATGCACAAGCTGTAAATACTACTGACATAGCTAATGTTACCGCGAGTAGCAAGCTTATTCTCTTTTTTGTCATTCTTTTTTCCTCCTTGATTAAATCATTTTATTTTAAGCTATTAGTATTAATAGCTATAAAACCGAACATTTTTTATATATCTCTCAATTTCGTTTTAGTAGAGATATTACTCATTTTATTATAAATCCCCATATTTATCAACTAATTTTTAAAATAAGTTCATAAATTCTTAATTTTCATCGATTTATTCATCGTTTTCATTACGNNGTATTATTGTTAGATTCAAATAGGTTTTTTTGGCATTTTCTATTCATTTTTCAAAAAACTAAGGGATTACCCAATTATAAGTCATGATGAAATGACCTGAATCTCTAGTGCATGTACCTCTGTACACAGTTTGAATTCATATTCTGTATCTATTTTACCACAATGTAGGCAAAACAAAAACTTTTGTTTATAATTATTATCGCATTAAACCAAATTATTGCGTTAAATATTCAAATAAACGCGAAAAACACGAAAATTGGAGGAATTATGTATTATTTATCCATCTACATCTTTATCATTAATCTCATCAGCATTGTCGTTATGGCCATGGATAAGAATTTTGCTAAAAATAATAAGCTTAGAATTTCTGAAAAGACGTTATTCCTAATCAGCCATCTATTCGGTTCCTTAGGTATTTTGCTTGGAATGTATTTGTTTCGCCATAAAACTAAAAAGAAAATATTTGTCTATGGAATTCCTATCATCTTATTGATACAACTTATCTTTCTTTACTACTTATTCTAACAGAATTCACATCACGAAAGGGTTCAATAACTAAAATTACATTTGGAAGAAGTGCTTTATTATTTATTTTTGCTATAATGCTACTTTACTGCTTCAAGCCTTAGACTTCTTCTTATTCAATAGAAAAAACAGATATTAAAAGCTGTGGAAAAACTAGTATTCTAGTCTTTCCACAGCTTTTAATATCTCAATCCATAAATTACTAATATTTAATCAATAACATCAAATAACTCTTTTGGCACCCCACAAAGCGGACAAACCCAGTCCTCTGGTACATCATCCCAACCAGTTCCAGGCTCTACTCCATTATCGGGATCTCCTAATGCTGGATCATAAATATATCCACAAACTGTACATAAATAGCTTTTCATCTTTTCTTCTCCTTTTCTACTTATAACCAATGCTATTTCTATTTCCAAATAACCAAAGCAATGAAAATGTGACACTCTCGATTAGGCTCAAGTATTAAGTATGCCTATTTTATAAAAAAATCAAGTTATGAACAATAGAACTATCTCTAAGATGACGATGACTACCACTTCCAGCATTTATTATTTTGAGCACCAATTATTGTATTTTTCTAATATTAGGAGTAAACGTTAACTTAATAACATTCTACACCTTTTCCTTTACATCTTCAACTACCAGCTCGTTATACTTTTAGTAGTTCAGTGAATTCAATATTCCCTGTATTAAAATTACTCATTATCCTCTTCGATTTGCTTTTGTGCTACAGAAACATAGGTCGTATAGAGCTGTACTTGATTATCATCAAAAAAGTACGCTCCATTAAGCATCTGATTTTCCGTTTTTTCATATGGAATAAATGTAGGATTTTCATTATGAGCATAATTTAACGTACTAAATGTTAAATAAAGGTTACTATCACCATTAATTGTGTATCGATAAAGTACATAACCTCTCTCATTTTTGGATATAAATGGGAAACTGAGAGCACCAACTATAATTTTATTTTGCGAAGTTTCAAACATATTAGTTGATTCAAATTCATCAAGCGTTAGCCTTGGAAAAGGCATTGCATATTCTACATCTTTCTTCTCATAAAATAGGCCACTACTAACAAGTTTTGCTTTGTTTGCGTCATAAGCTATCGGAATTGTAATACCATCTTGCCAGACTGGGCTACCGCTGATCCAAGAGAAGTACTGCATAACATATATCTGATTGTTAGGCGTTTCAATATATACAGTAGTTGCTTCTAGATTAGTACGTCCCGGTTCATAAGTATGGGTAATTTGGACATATCCTTCCGATCGATCTTCAATTTCTACGTCCTTTGGATCTAACATAAGCACTTCACTATAGGCTTCAATATTAATAGCACCACTTAATAATTCTGTATCTTCATCACTAAGCAATGATAGCAAATCTTCCGGAAAACCTAACTCAACCAGGCTTCGTCTTTCTTCACTCAGCATTGGAGCAACATATTCTTTAGGATCTAGCTTAAGATGACTAAATATAATGCCAGAGCCTATTACGATAATTAATGATATCCCGATAAAAGACCATCCAAATACGCGGTTACTAATTTTGACAGATGCAATGGTCATAAAATACCTGGCATCTTCTAAATGATCACCGATATGATATAAGGTACGCGCTATATAATAGTAGGCGATCATCATGGTGATCCAAACAATAAAACTACCATTCCATGAAGTATATGCCAATATAGCTGCTATGATCGTCCAAACTGATATCCAGATTAAGGGATTATCCTCCATCGTTTTGTTTGCTTTTTTATAAACCATCATTAGACCTTTATGAAAGAGTAAAAACATGGTTATTTGCATTATTAACATGACTATAACTAATTCAAAACTAGCTTCTTGGTTTAAAATGTAGTTTAAAGGAGTAGAAAGTAATATTAAATCAACGAGTTGTACTAGCAATTTCAAAATGGACAATAGCCAAGCCAACTTGAAGAACTTATTTTCATTACGTAGACTTCTAAACCCTAGGAAAACTAGAAGGACTCCAACTGTAGGAAGAATGTATTGTAATTTGAAAAATTCTAATTTAACTGTTGTAAGGATCAGCCCCCAAGTAATGAAACCTATAGGCATACTCCAAGGGTTTATCATAGGAAGTTCTTCTTCGCTAGGGGATATTTCTGTAAATAAATTAACTATTTCCTGATCAAAATTCGAATCTTTTATGTCCATCTAAAGTCACCTCCAAGTCTCTTTTGTAGTTTTTTTCTTAACCTGTATAATTTCCCCTCAACGGATCTTTCTGTCATCCCAAGCTCTTTAGCAATTTGAGCAGTCATTTGTAGATAATAGTATTTACGATAAAATATGTTTTGCTCTTCAGATGAGAGCATTCGGATAGATTGGGAAAGTTCTTTCATCTGCTCTTTTCGTAAAATATCTTTCTCCAACGAGAATTTATCTGGTGTTTCATCAGAAAGCTCCACATGGTTTTTTTGACTTCTTTTTACGTAATTTAATGCTGTATTTCGGGATATGGTGGTGAGCCAAGTACTAAATTTACTCTTTTCGGCATTATATGTCTCTATGGATTGCCACACTTTAATATGAATATCACTAATGCATTCCTCAATATCGTTTCTATTAGACAAAATACCTGTAACAATATAATGCATTAATCCAGAATATTCGTCCTTTAAAAGCACTAGTCCCGCTTCATCTCTAGATTTGATTAAGTCTACAACGTGATTTTGCACCGGCCGCACCTCCTCTACCTTCTATCCTATTATACAAATGAAAACATCTAATCCCACGGTTATTCTAAAATTTATATAATTAAAGACATTTCTATCATCATTCTAACTCTACCTAGTTAATCTTGCTATGCTACTGTAACTAATTGCTGAAGGTCTAAAACATTAATTTCAAAAGCAAAAAAGAGACCATCTTAATAAAAAGATGATCCCTAATTTAGTATATCTAAAACTTAGCGTCCTAGGTCTTAGGTATTTTGTTTGTTATTTTTTTCTTGGGTTTCTTACTTCAGCTTGTGCAGCAGCAAGTCTTGCTACAGGCACTCTAAATGGTGAACATGATACATAGTCAAGTCCAACGTTATGGAAGAATTCAACAGAAGATGGGTCTCCTCCGTGCTCTCCACAAACTCCAAGCTTCAGATTAGGTTTTACACTTCTACCCTTTTCAACTGCCATCTTAACAAATTGGCCTACGCCTTCTTGGTCAAGTTTCGCAAACGGATCAAAGTCGTAAACTTTTTTATCATAGTAATGCTTTAAGAATGGACCAGCATCATCTCTAGAGAATCCAAATGCCATTTGTGTAAGGTCATTGGTTCCAAAGGAGAAGAATTCAGCTTCTTTTGCAATTTCATCTGCTGTAACGCAAGCTCTAGGAATCTCAATCATGGTTCCAACTAGATAATCTAGCTTAGCTCCACGATCAGCGATAATCTGATCAGCTACTTTTACAACAATGCTCTTAACATACTTAAGCTCATTGACATCACCAACAAGCGGAATCATGATTTCAGGTACGATAGACCATCCATTTTCCTCATTCACTTCTATAGCCGCTTCAATTACAGCTCTTGTTTGCATCTCAGCTATTTCTGGATAAGAAACTGCTAATCTACATCCTCTATGACCCATCATCGGGTTAAACTCATGAAGGTCTGTAATAACGCCGTTTAGGTGTTCTTCAGTAATCTTAAGTTCTTCAGCTAATTGCTTAATTTCATGTTGATGAGTAGGTAGGAATTCATGTAGTGGTGGATCTAGGAACCTGATGGTTACCGCTCTACCTTCCATGGCCTTATAGATACCCTTGAAGTCTGCCTTTTGCATAGGAAGAATTTTTTCAAGTGCCGTTCTTCTAGCTTCTTCTGTAGTTGCCACAATCATTTGTCTCATTGGGAAGATTCTGTCTTCAGCGAAGAACATATGCTCAGTTCTTGTTAGACCGATTCCTTCTGCTCCAAACTTAACTGCTTGTTCTGCATCATGAGGTGTATCTGCATTAGTTCTAACCTTTAGAGTTCTGAATTCATCAGCCCAGCCCATGAAGGTTTCAAAGTGTCCTGAGATTTCAGGCTCATTTGATTCAATTTCTCCATCATAAACATTACCTGTAGATCCATCTATAGAAATAAAGTCTTCTGTAGTATATACCTTACCGTTTACGGTCATGGTCTTTTTCTCTTCGTTAACTTTAATTCCGCCAGCTCCAACTACACAGCATGTTCCCATACCACGAGCTACTACAGCTGCGTGAGATGTCATACCACCTCTAACGGTTAAGATACCTTCAGCAGCAATCATTCCTTCAATATCTTCAGGTGATGTTTCCTGACGAACTAAAATAACTCTTTCTCCTGCTTCATGTCTATCTTTTGCTTCTTGTGCTGTAAAAGCAAGTTTACCTGTAGCTGCACCTGGTGAAGCTGGAAGACCAGCTACTAGTACTTCATGGTGTCCCATGTCATCTGCATCAAATGTTGGGTGAAGTAGTGTGTCTAATTGCTTCGGATCCATCATTAAGATAGCTTTTTCCTTATTAACAATTCCTTCTTCTACCATGTCGACAGCAATTTTAAGAGCTGCTTGTGCGGTTCTCTTACCATTTCTTGTTTGTAAGAAGTAAAGTTTACCATCTTCGAAGGTGAACTCCATGTCTTGCATATCTTTGTAATGAGCTTCAAGCTTAGCAACAATATCCATAAATTCTTTATAAACTTCTGGCATTTGCGCTTCAAGTTCTTCAATAGGTCTTGGTGTTCTAATACCCGCAACTACGTCTTCACCTTGAGCATTCATTAGGTATTCTGCATAGATCTTATGTTCTCCAGTAGCTGGGTTTCTTGAGAAAGCTACACCAGAACCTGATGTATCACCCATGTTACCAAATACCATTTCTTGAACGTTAACTGCTGTTCCCCATCTTGAAGGAATATCATTTAACTTTCTATATACATTAGCTCTTGGGTTATCCCAGCTTCTAAATACTGCAGTAACCGCTTCTATTAACTGTTCTCTAGCATCTTGAGGGAATTCTTCCCCCTTAGCTTCTCTGTAGAAATCTTTAAACTTCTTAACAAGATCTTTAAGATCTTCTGCTGTAAGTTCTGTATCAAGTTCTACGTTCTTTTCTTCTTTCATTTCTTCAAGAATTTTTTCGAATTTTTGTTTATCTAATTCAATAACTACATCAGAGAACATCATTATGAATCTTCTGTAAGAGTCATAAGCAAAACGTTCGCTGCCTGATTCTTTTGCTAATACTTCAACAGTTTTGTCATTCAAACCAAGGTTTAGGATTGTATCCATCATACCTGGCATGGAGGCTCTTGCTCCAGAACGGACTGAAACTAATAGTGGATTTGTATCTCCACCAAAATTCTTTCCTGTCTCTTTTTCTAATGTATCCATGGTTCTTTGAATCTCGTCTACAACTTCACTGGTCAATTTCTGCCCATCATCATAGTACTTGTTACAAGCTTCTGTGGTCACCACAAATCCATCAGGAATTGGAATCCCAATATTTTTCATTTCGGACAAGTTAGCGCCTTTTCCACCGAGAAGGTTTTTCATCGTTGTGTTTCCTTCTTTAAAAAGGTAAACATATTTTTTTGACATAGATTTCCCTCACTTTCAATAGTTCATGCTAGTGCACATATATTTTGAATCCGGTGTTAACCGGGAGTTCACCTGTAAATAGATTTTAATGTAAATCCTCATATATTATATCACAATAACTAGATTATTTGTATAGGGTTTTTGGATGATTTTTATTTTATTAACTATTTAATTTAATACAGAAAGGTAATTTACATCAATCTGTTTTAAAAATATTATGATAATTGACCAAGTTTTTCATAATAACAATAACAGATGCCTTAATCGCTCTCCTCCACTGGTAATAATATCAATATATATCTGTGGAGAAATACCCTTTAAAATCATCTTCCTCTTCTTTTCCTTGGCCAAACTTGATTTTATCAGATATTTGGTCTGTAACTTTATCTATTTTTTTCTTTAATTCTTTGGGGCTTATGCTTAATTCTTCTACCATTTTTTTTGTTTTTTTACGAATAGGCTTGGTTAGGTTCAACTCTTTAGTCCCCCTATTAACGGTAACATCAGTTCCAGAAATTAAAAGTCCTAAAACTAAACCTACAAATAACTTAGGTTTTTTTAGTAAGAGAAGACTACTAATCCCGACAACAGGAATAGGGAGTTCAATTTCATGGCCTTTTAAAGAAAACCTAACCATCTCAGACCCGGTTTTCTTAATACTCTCCAGTGTCTTGTCTTTATAGTCTCTTAAATCGTCATATCTCTCATCTTTTTGATTTTCAAGGTAGATTACAGCATCCAAAGTATCAAGATTATTAAGTTCTAATGCTTCCTTAGCTTCCTCGTAGGATACTTTTTTTCTTGCTCTCACTTCATCTACTTTACTGAGTAAGTTTTGATTAGTCTCCATATTTTACCTCCTATTTCGCTACCAACAACTACATCTGCTACATATATTCAAGAAACTTTAAGCTTTTTGGCTTTCTTTGAAAACTCTCATTCATTAAATAAGACGTGGCAGTTTTAACTTCTTTAATGGTGGTTTCATCAAGTTTTAGTACTTGAATTTTAGGTAATGGAGTTTTCTTTAAAAACTCTATGATATTCACTGCTCTTTCTGAGATTTTAAAAGGGATGGCTTCTCTTCCCACATAAATTCCAGTCAATGATAAAATCTTCACTTCATACGCCAAGGTTAATAGACTCATCTCTATAGCCTCAGATTCTAAAAGGTAAAGAGCTGATACTAAAGTTTCATATAGATCAGGTTGAGCATCACCATCAAATGCCACAATATCAATTAGTTCTACATAATAAGACCCATAAGTTAATAGTTCTAAACTTGTAGATAACTTACTAAAACTACTAATGACCATACCTTCATTAAAACTATACATGGTTTTCCCTCTATAGAGTTGAAAATCTCCAAAAAGTAATGGCCTTATTAAAGACTGATATTTATTTTTAGGAGATCTGACACCCTTACAAATCACGGAAATTTTTCCATATTGTTCTGTAAAAACCCACATTAATTTATCTTTTTCTTTGTAATCCATGGTTTTTAAAATAACGCCCTTAATATTCTCTTGCATTATTCCTTATAACCTAGCTCCTTTAATAGACGGGCATTGTCTCGCCACTCTTTGCGCACTTTGACGAATGTTTTTAGGTTAACATTACCTTCTAGATACACTTCCATGTCTTCTCTGGCCCAAGTTCCAATTTTCTTGAGAGTTTGTCCACCTTTACCAATGATAATTCCTTTATGAGACTCTTTTTCACAAAGGATATCAGCTTCAATATCCCAGTTTCCATTATCTTTTTCTTTCATAGAAATTATCTCCACAGCAATTCCATGAGGAATCTCTTGTTGAAGAAGTTTTAAAGCTTTTTCTCTAATGGTTTCAGCTGCCATGAAACGAAGGTGAACGTCTGCCACCATGTCTTCAGGATAATACATGGGACCTTCTGGAAGATAATTTTTAATTAACCCAATAATTCCTTCTGTATTTTTCCCTTTAGTAGCTGAGATGGGAATAATCTCTTTGAAATCTAATTCATGAGAGTAAAGTTCTAAAGTTTTAGCCACGTGATCTTGAGAATAC
>LSQX01290751.1_pt2 | contig 21662 bp, 22 predicted proteins | sample 654561 | NCBI WGS metagenome assembly LSQX01 (sample SAMN04489861, study PRJNA283612) | anaerobic digester metagenome | isolation source: 4 biogas reactors fed with cattle manure at either 37C or 55C with and... | place: Denmark: Kongens Lyngby | collected 2014
GAAGAGCAGTCCATGCCCGAACAACCGCCCGGAGTCGAGTGTTTCGGCAAGAAGAATGTGACCGATCGGTTTGTCGATCAGGTCGGGGAGGATAGCCCCGAGAGCGGCAAAACCAATCAACCGTCGATCGTCCAGGTATCTGGCGAATGCAAGGCCCAGGATCAGGCCGAGGAAGAGGTGGCAGGCGACGAACATCTCTATTATGTAGGTGGCTTCTGCCGGCTATAATCCTGCCGTTCGGGCAGGGGCAAATGATATGGCCGAAGAAGACTGATATCTCCTGAATTATGACAACGCTGGATAAACAGGAGATCCTCATCATCTTCGCCTCGTTCCTCATCGGCAGTTCGGTGGGATGGTGGAGCCGCATGCATGGGGGTGACAGCCTCATCGCTGTCGCTGCGACGCTTGCTGGAACCGTCGCCGGTTATCTTGTCATCGTAACCGTTCTTCGGGCTATGGGTCACCCGGTCCGGTAACCGGTATGAAAGGGGCACTCTTCCCGCAGGCATTCGCGGTTGATATCACTGAATTCGCACCGTACTACCCCCTCTACCGGGAGGTTCACCCCGAGCCGTTCGAGAAGAAACGTGATCGCGGTGCGGATAGCAAGCCACGAGTTGCGTTTGCAGCACCTGGGGCCGCCGTGCCGGGCTATCGTCATCAGACTGCGCGCGGTCATCTGGTTTGCAAGCGACCACTCCTGCTTCTTCAAGGGTGTTGACCCGGTGATCAGGCTCACGAAGATACCGGTTCCGACCGCCGCCCCGCAGGTGCCGTGGGTTCCGCAGGCTCCCCCCGGAACCATGCTGGCTCTCATGCGGGCGCGCTCAAGGTGTCCTCCTTTTCTCCCCGGTTCCCCCCGGCGGTTGCAGTAAGCAGCGATGAGGCATGCGGGCATGAGGAAGTGGTGCTCCGGCCCGTGCATCCTCACCGCTGGATGCCGCATCAGGATGCAGGCGATGGCAAGCGGATCCTCGAGTTCCGTTGTGATGCAGAACTGTTCGATGAGATCGAGCGCTTCCCGGCCATGGCAGCGGTCGCAGACGAAGTGCCCGGCCTCACAGGCAACCGCGGTGTTCACAACCTCCCCGCAGACTGCGCATGGAAGGTCGCGGGGCTCCTCACCATATACGAGATCCCGGCCGCAGATCAGGCATCCTGCCTTATGCTCCATGGTGTAGGAGTGCGTCGCCGTACCCCATAACCCTGCGGCTCCGGGAAGAAAGAGTTAGAGCTGGGCCGCCGGGGTTGCCCGAACTGTCCCTGGAATGGCGACTTTCTTCTCAAGGATGTTGACGGCGATGGTCGTGACCGAGACCAGCACGAGGTAGACGATGCCGACGGCCGCAAATGACTCCGTGTAGAGGAAGTACTTTGTCGCCACCTGCTTTCCTGCCCCGGCGAGCTCGACCACCGTGAGCATGTAGGCGAGCGACGAGTACTTGATCAGGTAGATGAACTCGTTTGAGAGTCCCGGTATCGCCCGGCGGAGTGCCTGCGGCAGGATAACGTTTTTGATCGCCTGCCACCTGGTCATCCCGAGCGACCTTGCCGCGACCATCTGGCCGTCCTTGATCGATATGAGGGCGCCCCGGATGTACTCAGCGTTGTACGCGCCGTTACAGAGGATGAACCCGAGCACCGATGCTGTGAACGCAGTGAACGTGATCCCTATCGACGGGAGCCCGAAGTAGAGGATGAAGAGCAGGAGAAGGAGCGGTGTGCCCTTGATCAGGAAAACAAACGTCTTACAGAACCAGGATATGACGGGGTGACCATACTGTCTTCCCACCGCAACAGCGATGCCGAGCGCAAAACCGAACGGGGCGGAGCACACAATCAGCTGCAGGGTCACGATCAATCCCTGCAGCAGCGCCGGGAGGAGGATATCGAAGAGAAAGACTGTCTGGTCCATACTGTTCCTCAATCACTCATCCGAGAATCGATCCGGCCGATGAAGTCCTTCATCCGGGTGAACTGCGGGTCGTTCAGGAGCAGGTCAGGTGATCCCTGCTCGGCAACCACGCCGTTCTCCATGAAAAGAACCTCGTTTGCAACCGAGCAGGCAAACCCCATCTCATGGGTGACGACGAGCATCGTCATACCGTTCCGGGCCAGTTTCTTCATGACCTCGAGCACCTCCCNNGAGGTCGGTTCGTCGAAGAGGATGACGTCCGGGTCCATGGCAAGCGCCCGTGCGATGGAGACCCGCTGGGCCTGGCCGCCCGAGAGTTCCGCCGGGTAGTGATCGGCCCACTCCTCCATCCCGACCTGCCGGAGTTCGGTGAGCGCCTTTTCGCGCGCTTCTGCTTTCCCCATGCCCCTGACCTTCAGGAGCGCCAGTTCGACGTTCTTGAGTGCGGTGAGGTGGTCGAAGAGGAAGAAGTTCTGAAAGACCATCCCGATCTTCTGCCGGAAGTGGTTGATCCGGGCTCCCGAGTTCGTGACCTCCTCCCCGTCGAGCCAGACCCTCCCCCGGTCGGGTATGGTCAGCTGGTTGATGCACCGGAGAAGCGTGCTCTTCCCGGTCCCTGATGGGCCGATGAAGACCTTCGTCTCGCCGCGCCGGACATCGAACGATACCCCGCGCAGCACCTCGATGCCCCCGAAGGACTTGTGAATATCCTCGACTTTCAGCACAATCTCGTCGTTGTTCATGTTCTACATCGCTCCAGTCCCAAACCCGGGAATTGCCACCCTCGCTTCAAGCCTGTGCAGCAGTTTGAGGCCTCCGTAGTTCAGGATGATGAATATCCCCGCCGTCGCGAGGTAGATCGGTATCGTGATGTGAGTCTGCGTGACGATCCTCGCGGTGATGGTGAGCAGTTCCACGACTCCGATAGCGTAACAGACCGCTGAATCGGTCAGGATGTTGGGGTACTCGTTTGACCAGCCGGGAAGCGCTATCCGCATCGCCTGGGGAAGGATGACCGAGTGGATGGCGGTGAACCGGCTCATTCCAAGCGATCTCGCTGCGATCATCTGTCCTTCACCGACAGACTGGATGGCCCCCCGGAAGATCTGCGACTGGTATGCTGCTCCCCGGAGACCCAGCACGACCGCCCCGACGACGAACGCTGAGTAGTGGCCGAGCCCGATCGCCGGGAATATGCCGAACCAGAAGAGGAAGAGAAGGACGAGGATGGGAAGGCCCCTGAAGAACCAGACGTAGATCCCGACCGCCCACCGGATCGGCCGACCGCCGTAGACCTGGCCGAGCGCCATGGGGAGCCCGAGAAGGATCCCGAGGCCGAGTGCGGCAAGGACAAGGCCGAGGGTAGAGGCGATGCCTGAAAGAAGATACGGCAACCAGTCGAGGAGGATCGGCAAAACGTCCATGTGGCTATCCCTGAATCACTGTAATCTCTCCGGCCAGAGGAACAGTGCCGGTACTCTATGCATGAATCTGACGGAGAGCAAAATAAACGTTGCTAATCTACGGTTAACCGGAAGATCACTTGTTGCCAAACCCGCCTCAGGTGAAGAAGGTGGCTGCAGTTATACCAGGATATTTTGAGGGTGCCCCCAAAACCCCTTTGCCGGGGGGAAAGCCGCTCCTTCCCGATCCCTCCCCCGCGTGGCGATATCCGATGAGAAGCCGCTTCACCCTCCTTGTCCTGGACATTGTTCTGATGGTAGATATCTCGAAGGTGAGTGTCCTGATCCGGGTATATGGAGTGTATAGATCTTTTCGGAATGATCTCTTTGCCACCGAAAGAGGGTTTGACCATATCCATGGTAAATGCCTTCCATGCCGCGCTTCCCCGGGGTTCCAGCAACACTTAAGTATCTCGGGATGGGGAGGAGAGGTATGCCATCTGCACTCGATATCAGGATCCCTCTCGATGTGCCCGCCGGGGAGCAGGAGAGGTACCGGGAGAATTACCGGGCAATCACGCGCGATACCGGGAGACTGATGCTCTTTGCCGGGGATCAGAAGATCGAGCACCTCAATGATGACTTCTATGGCGAGGAAATCCATCCCGACGACGCCGATCCCGAACACCTCTTCCGGATCGCGAGTCAGGCGCGTATCGGGGTCTTTGCGACGCAACTCGGTATGATCGCCCGCTACGGCGGGGATTACCGGGACGTCCCCTACCTCGTCAAACTCAACTCCAAGACCAACCTGGTCAAGACCTCCCAGCGCGATCCGCTCAGTTCAGAGATCAACCTCGTCCAGCAAGCCGTCGATCTCCGCGACCGAACAGGGCTTACAATCCTCGGTGTCGGCTACACCGTCTACCTCGGGAGTGAGTACGAGCCGGTGATGCTCTATCAGGCGGCGCAGATCGTCAACCACGCGCATGCACATGGCCTTGTCACTGTATTCTGGATGTATCCCCGGGGCAAAGCAGTCAAGGATGAACGCGATCCGCACCTGGTCGCGGGCGCGGCGGGTGTTGCAGCAGCCCTCGGGAGCGATTTTGCGAAGGTGAACCCGCCGAAAGCGGACGGGAAGATCGATGCCGCGCTGCTCCGGGAGGCGGTGGCAGCCGGCGGCAGGACCGGTGTCGTCTGTGCGGGTGGATCCCACGTCGATATGCAGGAGTTCCTGCAGCAGCTCCACGACCAGATCCATATCGGCGGCACGGTCGGGAACGCGACAGGGAGAAACATCCACCAGCGGTCGCTCGATGAGGCTGTCCGGTTCTGCAACGCGATATCGGCGATCACCCTTGACAACGCGAGCGTTGAGGAGGCAAACAAGATCTGCACAGGAGGCAGGTATTAGGATGACGACGGTCGGCATACTGACGGGAGGGGGTGACTGTCCGGGCCTGAACGCGGTGATCCGGGCGGTCGTGCGGACAGGGGCGAAACACGGGTTCGACGCGATCGGGATCCGGGATGGATGGCTCGGCCTCGTCATCGGGAACGTTGAACCACTGACCGATTATTCGGTGAGCGGGATCCTCCCGCGGGGCGGGACGATCCTCGGGACGTCGCGGACGAACCCCTTCAAGGACGAGGCGAATCTCCAGCGGCTGCGCGACAACATCAGGAAGTTCGGGATCGATGCGATCGTCGCGATCGGCGGCGAGGATACCCTCGGTGTCGCGAACAGGCTCTCGAAGATGGGCATTCCGGTTGTCGGGGTTCCAAAGACCATCGATAACGATGTCGCCGCGACCGACTACACCTTCGGGTTCGATACCGCCGTCCAGATCGTCACTGAAGCGGTCGACCGCCTCCACACGACGGCGGAGTCGCACCACCGGATCATGGTCGTCGAGGTGATGGGACGGCATGCCGGGTGGATCGCAACCATGGCCGGGATCGCGGGCGGGGCGGACGAGATCCTGATCCCGGAGATACCGTTCGATCTCGACGAGGTTGCCCACCACCTCCGGATGCGGTATGAGCGTGGAAAGAAGTTCAGTATCGTCGTGGTCGCTGAGGGCGCTCAACCGAAGGGACGGGCGGAGGCGATCGCGCAGTCTGCACGGGTAGATGAGTTCGGCCATGTGACCCTCGGCGGTGTCGGGAACTACGTGCGTGACGAGCTTGAGAAACTGCTCGATATGGAGGTGCGGGTGACGGTGCTCGGGCACACCCAGCGCGGCGGTTCGCCGACGGCGCACGATCGGGTGCTTGCGACCAGGTTTGGAGTGGCGGCGGCGAATCTCATCAGGGATAAGGATTTCGGGAAGATGGTCGCGCTCCGGGGGAGCGATATCGTTGCGGTCCCGCTCGAAGAGGCGGTGGCAGACCTCAAGACGGTGGATATGGATCTCTACAAGATCGCGAGCATCTTCTATGGGGGGTGAGCGGTTCTCCCTTCCTCTCCCTAACGCCGGTGCGAGTGCTGATGGTGGATATCGGGCTGGTGCGGGTGCTCGTGTGTGAGTTCGGCATGGGTGTGTACGTGAGAATGCTCCCCGGCCGCTGAGAACGGCGGGTCACTTTCTGTGTGGGTGTGATCGTGATGAAGATCATCATGGCGGTGGCGGTGCTCATGGATGACTGCCGGATGCCGATGAGGATGTGAGTGCTCCTCGGAGGCCATCAACCAGGCGCCGACGGCCATGACAGGCAGCGCGACATAGAAGACGCTCGTCGGAAGTTCGGCAAAAAGCAGGAACGAGAAAAAAACGCCGAAGAACGGGGATATGGCAAGAAACGAACCCGCTCGGGCTGTCCCGATGCCCCGGAGGGCGAGGAGGAAGAGGATGCTCGTCAGCCCGCCGTAACAGAGGAACCCGACCACCAGGGCTGCAGCGGTAGCAGTCAGGCCCGGAAGGTGTTCCCCGGTAGCAAGCGCGATGAAGAGCACGATAGTTCCGGCACCCGTTCCCTTGATGAAGATGACCCGGAAAGGGTCCTTTGCTGAGAGCCGTTGTCCCAGGTTGTTGTCGACCGCCCAGAAGAGGCAGGTGAGCAGGATACCCAGCGCCGAAAGGGAGAGGCCGGTCCCGGCGTCTGGGCTCCAGGTGAGGAGGAGGCACGATGCGGTGATGCACCCGAGCGCAACCCAGACACGGCGGCTCACCCACTCACGAAAGACTGTTACGGCGATCAGCGTCGTTGCAACGGCCTCAAAGTTCAGGAGGAGGGCTGCCGTCGCCGCAGGTGTTCCCGGGAGGCTGTGTACCAGGGTGACCGGCGCGAGAAGCCCTCCAAAGAGCATCACGCCGATGAGCCAGGGTATATCACTCCTCCCCGGCGGCGCCTCGATCTCTCTTCTCCGGGTTCCCCTCGCTATCCCGACGAAGGAGAGGAACAGGGCGCCGAGACCGCTCCCGAGCGAGACCAGTGCAGCAAGAACGAGCGGCCCGATATCGGCGAGAAGAAGTTTCGTGAATGGAGCGCTCCCGCCGATCAGAACCGCTGTCGCCAGTGCATAGAGGACAGGCGTCCGGTAATGCGCCAGAGTGGATCCTTCCTGGATGGGGATGAGCTTACGCGGGTGCAGGTACGCGGCCTCCAGATAGGTAAATGGTCACGAAAAAGGAGGGACGGATTGTCCCCAATTACTTCAGGTTGTGCTTCTCTTTGAGCTCTTCCCAGTAGGGATCGGCCTGCAGTTCCGCAATGGCCTCGTTCATGAACTCGAGGAGTTCGGTATCGGTCTTCCTGATGGCGACACCGAATTCTTCCCTGGTCTCGACGGAACCGATCACCTTCACCGGTTTGCCCTTGATGATGTCTTTTATAGAGACGTCGTCGTACATGACCGCATCGACCCGGCCTGCCTCGAGGTCATTGATGGCAAGCTGCGTGTTTGCATAGGTCTTCAGGTTCTCTGCGGGCATTACTCCCTTAGCGACCAGATTCTTCTCGATCCAGCTCTCAGCGGTGCAGCCCTGCTGCGCCCCGATGACCACCTTTCCGGCAAGGACTTCCTCAAGCGTCACATTCGAGCTCTCGCGGGCTACGACGTCCTGGTTGACAACCCAGTAGGGGTTGCTGAAGTTGACTGCTTCCTGCCGCTCAGGGGTGATCGACATCCCTGCATAGACCATATCGATCTTTCCGGCCTGGAGCGCGGGGATGATACCGCTCCACTCCACCGGCATGAACGCCACCTCGATGCCCTTCTTCTCGGCGATCCACTTCATGGAATCAACATCAAATCCCTGGGCGTTGCCGTCCTTGTCGATGAAACTGTAGGGAGGATACGCATCATCGATGCCGACGACGTAGTCTGGTTCGGTGGTCGTGCCGGTGCACCCGGCGCCTGCGACTGCCAGCACCGCGACGAGGCAGGCGAGCAGTGTGAGAATACCATGCGTTCGCATGTGAAGGGATTAGCCGTGTAAGTAAAATTAACCTTTTGTTTTGGCCTTCAGGAAGGGCAGATTCAGCCTGCCGGCACGTATGGCACCGATTTAAGGAAGAACGCCTGCTCTGTCGTGCAGTGCTGGGAGTCTTACCCCTCCCGGGGTCTGACGGCGATAGATATTTATGGTACAGTATCCTGCTGGACTCGCCCCTTTATGGGAGCTCGATAATGGATGGTGAGATTTATGAAAGGAGCACAGGAATCCGGCATGAGTAAATTGTCTTCTGTTGCCGGGACCATACGGGAGCTCGATCCCCAGATCATTGAGGTGAGCACCTCGGGAGTGAGTTTCCCTGCATCGAAGAGCGAACTCATCGAACGCGCGAAAGGGACTGATGCACCCCAGGTCGTCATCGATGCGCTGGACAAGTTCGAGGACCGGCAGTATATCGACCCGGAAGACATAAAGTCTGAGTTCAACAAGATCCTGAACAAGTAACGTCCTTTTTTCGCAGGTGCCGACTCCGGCACCTGCCGTGTTCTGCCCCCCACTGATCGAAATCATTTAAGATCGGGATAGTGATTTTTTCCAGGATCCACTCCAGATGAGCGTTCTACGGTCGCCTGTTCTCGGGAGTCCAATGCCGACCTCCTCGACGCCTACTCCCGTGCTGTCATCCAGGTCGTCGAGACCGCGGGGCACGGCGAGCAGGTGAGAGCTGGATCCGACGTGATTGTATCGCCAGAAGGCTACATCCTGACCAACAACCATGTTGCGCAGGGAGCAGGGCGGATCGAGATCCAACCGCCCTGCCCATGCATCTGGCCGGGTTTGATCCGGCGATTGATCTTGCTTTACTCCGCGCCGGCACAACGGATATCTCCTGCGTATCGTTCGGTGATTCCGGAAAACTTGCGGTCGCCCTCACCGCGAACCGGGTGGTCAAGGTCATCTCGGTGAACTGCTCAAGTCCCGCTGATCGCAGAACCCGCAACCCTTGTGGTCGTCTGGAACGGGCGGCGGATCACACTCTCTGCATGCGCCACCGCCGGGTGAGGGGGCTAGAGCGGGGGCGTTCAGGGAACCCATGTTATCCGGGGTTCCCGGCGCGCCAATTTTGGTGAGAGGTGGGCAGGGTAGCCGAATATCAGCGGCGCCACGATCTGGTGGTCATCTGAAACCTTCAGCGCTGTAAGAAGATCGGGGTTCTGCTGGACGAGAGCCGCTGAACCGATCCAGCAGCTGCCGATGTCGAGCGCCCAGGCAGCAAGCATCATATTCTCCGCGCAGAGTGCGCAGTCGAGAAAACTCGATACGGCTTTTCTGGCACCGAGAACCAGGACCAGCACTGGAGCATTGTAGAAGATGTTGAACCCCGGGGTCTTGAGTGCCGCAAGGAACTCCTCTGTCCCTGCCCTCCTCTCCTCTTCGATACTCTCTATGAGGATAGGTTTACAGTAATCAGATATCCTCTGCATCAGACCCCGGTCTTTTATGATCACAAACTGCCAGGGCTGAAGCCCAAGAGCGGTCGGCGCCTGGATTCCTGCTGCGATGATCGCTCTCAGGGCATTGTCCGGAACGTCCCGGTCGATGTAGTTTCTGATGCTTCTGCGTTCTCGGATAACGGAGAAGATCTTGATAGGTTCAGTGTCTGCCATCATGGATCCCGGTTATGGCCTGCTGGCGGTATATATCCTGGTGCTGCAGACCAGGGCCTCGTCCTTTCAACCGGAAGCCATCCCCCCTTTTCTTTCCCGGAAACCCGAATATGCTGCTGAATTATTCTGGTGGTCAAAGAACTCCAGGTTTCCACCCACGTTCGGATAGTAACCCTTTTTAATCTCCCCGGAACACAACCACTACAGTTACTGTATTTCGGTGTGGTGGGATATGGCAGACTCGCACCAGGATCGGGCACCCTTTGATCGTGCGGTGCTCGACGCTCTTGAGGATGGACTTCTTGTGGTAGACAGCGACCGGAAGGTCAGCTGGTACAACCCGGCCATCGCGCGGACCCTTGGCATCCAGAAGGATGATGCCATCGGGATGGCGTCTGACTCCCTCTTCACCGCATACTTCCTGCCGATCATCGAGGATGACGATTTCGTGCAACCTCTCCACCGCATCCTCACGAACGGTGCAGACCTTTCCTCTCTCCTCTGTCGTGTCCGGACTCCTGAAGGCGCCCGGTGTTGTCTCTTGATATCGAGCAGACAGGCTTTCGCCGGAACGGGGTTGCGGCTCATCAAGGTCAGAGATGCTACCGCGGAGATGTATACCCATCACTTCAAGGCTGCGCTCGACCACTCTCCAGTGGTCGTCTTTGTGCAGGATGCAGATCTTCGCTACATCTGGTCATATAACCAGCAACTGGGGCCTACAGACGCGTCCATCATAGGTCTGAGTGACGAAGATGTCTTTCCCGGGGAGGCCGAGCGTCTCGTCGCGCTCAAGCGACGGGTTCTTGAGACGGGAGAGATCGTGCGTAATACGGTGGCGTTCACCATCGCAGGTGAGCGGCGTGTCCGTGATCTGACGCTCAAACCGCTTCGGGGCGCGGAGGAGGAGATCATCGGTGTTGCCGGGATGGCCTTCGACGTGACCGAACGAATCCGGGTGGAAGAGGCGTTCCGGGAGAAAACGTACGAATTGAGGGAACGGATGGACGAACTCCGCTGCCTGTATACCATCGCGCATCTTGTCAAGACGCCCGGGATGACGCTCGATGAACTCCTGCAGGCGGTCGCCGATACCCTTCCCATGGGGTGGCAGTATCCGAACGATATCGAGGTGCGGATCACCGTCGATGGTCGGGATTACTACTGGGGTGATCCGGTGGATTCCTCCTGGAACCAGAGGAGCCCGATCGTCGTCCATGGCAAACAGGTCGGTGAGGTCGAGGTGCGATACTGTGCAGAGGTTCCGGTGGGCGATGAAGGGCCGTTCCTGCCGGAAGAGCAGATGTTGCTTGACTCCATCACGAACCAGCTCGGCCAGATCCTGGAACAATTGCAGGTGGAAGCGGCATTTGAGGAGAGCGAGGAAAAATTCCGGGGGATTGCCCAGCGGAGTTTTGACCTTATCGTCACATCATACCTGAATGGTGGGTTGAACTACATATCGCCAGCGATGGAGCGGATACTCGGGTACACCCCTGAAGAGATGGTAGGCACTGATTGGGAGGACTATATCCTCCCGACAAGCCTTCTGGTCTGGAAAGAAGGGCGGCGGAGGGTTCTCCGGGGTGAGCAGGTCGAGAGACTCCAGATTGAGGTCCGGCGAAAGAATGGGGAGACCGCCATACTGGAACTGAACGAATCGCCGATCGTCGAGCGAAAGACGATCGTAGGATACCAGGTGATCGGCAGGGATATCTCAGAACGAGTCCTGCACGAACGACTCCGGGAGCAGGCGTTCGATATGACCGAGCGGAATATCGCCCAGTTCGCCGTTCTTGCCGACCACGTCCGCCACCCGCTCCAGGTGATCATGGGGGTTGCGGATCTCCTCGACGATGAAACAATCGCGGAAAAACTCCGTGAACAGGTCAGGCGGGTCAATATGCAGATCAGTGAACTCGACCAGGAGTGGATTGAGTCCCGGAAAATCCGCGAGTTTTTGAAACGGTACGAACTCTGAGCGCCTGTTCATCCGCCACACGATCGCCGGGAAGTTGCATAACCCCGGACTCCCGGACCACAACTGTTGTCCGGAGCACCCTCCCTCACCACCGGTGTTCTCTCTTCCTGCGCACCGGCGGTATTGCCTCCCGGATGGCGGCCATCGCCCCCGGCAGGAGCATGCCTTTTTTCCCCACGATATCTGCTTTCTGGATGGTGGTGGTGTATGCTGTGAGGACGTAACTCTCGGTGAAGAGGTCGAGGCCGCCCCGGGCGAAGTCATCGAGCGAGAGGGGGATCGAGACCCCATCGGTGGATGGGCTGCTCGATACCGGACAGATCAACAGGCTCCCGCCCTCTCCTACTGATACGACCACCACAGGGCGCACCTTCCGTCTGCCCTCTCCCCCGATGCATACGGCGGCCAGGAGAACGTCGCCGCCGGCATACTGTCCCATATGCATACAGGTCGACGGTGAAAATGATAAGCGGATTGATCCGGAACGCAGGATGTATCCTGACTGCAGCGAAACGGCCGTATGCTGACTGGAGGGATTTGAGCCGCCGGTTCCCCGGCGGGTCTGATACTCCCTGCAGTTCGCTTACGATCCTGGTGAGAAACGGCCAATCGCCATATAGATAGACATCGGTTGCAAGGGCAAGAAGGAGGGTATCCGAGCCCGAAAACAGGATGGTGGATCCAGGAAGTTCCTGAACCGGCTTTGAGAGGGTGAGGATCGAGACCGTCAGTATCGTTGAGGTAACAAAACGCCGCTGGAGGTCATCGAGGGTGTAGTGATGCACATCATGGCCGGGCTGGTGAGACACCGGCGGTTTCTTCCCTCCTGGCTCTGCCAGACACGTCTCGTATTGCCGTTCCTTTCTCATGTTACCGCGGCTCACCTCATTCCCGCCGCATCTGCCCCTCCCCTATGACTCTATCATAGACCTCCATCCATGCGCGCACCCTCTCATGGGGGTGATACCGTTCCCGGGTGTGTGGATATATTGATCGTGTGTAGCTGAAACGGCAGAAGACATACGTCTGCCGTATTACGAGTGACGGGCATCTGTCAATAAAAATGAATAGATTTATACCTTCATAGAGGGAGCATAGTTTCTGTACTCAAATGAATCCACCTGCGAGACTGACTGGATCGTTAGAATTCTTCTGAATTTAGGCTAAATCCATCCTATATGCGCAGGTATATTTTATCTTCCTGTAAATATGAAACTCCCCTGCAAGCAAAGAAAGGCGATCCCGACCAATGCATGACTGTGCACCTGTACATGGTGATATCTCCGTGCTGGAGAACATCTTTGATGCTCTTGATGAGGGACTGCTGGTCATCGATTCCGCCAACCGGGTTGCCTGCACCAACAATCATCTGCGCCACCTGTTTGGCATCGTCCATGATACATCTGCCGGAACCGATGCAGACCGTTTCATCTTCCAGACCCTGATGCCCCGTATCTCCGGAGAACCGGGCAGGACCGAGTTTGCTGCAATTCTCTCCAACCGCGTTCCAGCTGCCGATTTTTTGTGCACGGTGCGGTTGTCCGACGGTGGTGAAGGGCGATTTCACTGTTCATGCCGGGTTGTGCATGCAGGCAAGTTTCGTGGCAGCCGGATCATCCGCTTCTCTCCTGATATGGGATTAGTCCCGGCCTTCAAAATCCAGCCCTACAACTATGGGCGAGGTATGGATGGCGCTAAACGGCGGCGGATAGAGGAGATCTTATCGGAGAGCGAGGAACGATACAGGTTCCTCGTCGAGAACCTCAACGAGGGTATTGCACTGGTCGATAGGGAAGGCGTCGTGGTCTTTGCAAACCAGCGGGCGGCCGAGATCGTCGACTATCCGATCACCCGGACTATCGGCGCCCCGATCTCAAAGTTTATCGATGAAGTAAACGTCAGATGCCTGGAAGGATACCTTCAGGATCCTGGCCAGGGCGGGCGGGTGATTTTTGAGATCGACCTGATCCGGGGCGATGGCAGTTGTATCCATACGCTGATCGCAACCACTCCCATCATCGATGCAGGCGGCACATGCCGGGGATTCCTTGCCGGTATCCAGGACATCACCCTCTTAAAGCAGATGGAGGCACAGCTCCGCGAGAGCGAGGAGAAGTACCGGTCTCTCGTCGAACTTTCGGCCGAAGCAACGCTGATCCACCAGAACGGCATCATCACCTACATCAACCCGGCCGGCAGGCGGCTTCTTGGTGCACAGGATCCCGGGGCGATCGTTGGAAAGAAGATCCTTGATTTCATCCACCCTGAGTTCCAGGACCTTGTCATATCGTTCACCACCAAGGATCTACAGGGGGAGGAGACCCCGCTCATCGAGCTGCCGATCAGAAGGCTTGATGGGACGACGATCTTCATAGAGGGGCGGGGCACCCGGACACACTTTGCAGGAAAACCCGCCATCCAGACCATTGCGCGAGACATCACCCATCGGAAGCAGGCGGAGGAGCAACTACAGGCAAGGAACCGTCATCTTCTGCTGCTCAACCGGATCATCGGCACATCCGCCTCAACCCATCTGCCGGGAGAACTGCTGGAGACCGCGCTCAACCAGACGCTCGATCTCCTCGATTATGATGGCGGCGCTATCTACTGTCTCGATTCCAACCGTGGGAAGGCCGCTCTCCGGTGCTGGCGGAACATGCCGGATGCATGCTCAGGACTGATAGAAACCACACTCGGGACTACGTTTTCAGATGCCATCACCGTCGGTTTTTCGTGTTATCTTGAGCGGGATCGTGACCGGGATGCCACTGATTCCCATCTCCTAAAAGAGTTCGGGTTTGCCACGCTCGCCTGCATCCCGCTCATCGTCGAGTCCAACATTGCCGGGGTGCTCCTTGTCGGGAGCAAGGAGCGTGGATCCTTTGCCGATGACGAACGTGCGATCCTCGGCGCCGTCGGGCGCGAGATCGGGATCAGTATCCTGCGCGGGATGCTCTACCAGAGGCTTGAAGCAGCAAACCGGGAGGCAAACCTCTACCTCGATATCCTCACCCACGACATCCGGAACGCGGATAATGTTGCAAACATCTATGCCGACCTCCTCATCGATGACCTTGAGGGGGAACAGAGAAGATGTGCCCTGAAGCTGAAGGCCGGGATCAAGAAGAGCATCGATATCACTGCAAACGTCGCTACCCTCAGGAAGATCCAGGAAGGACAGACCGGGCTTGTGCGGCAGAACCTGCACGATGTGATCGAGGCAGAGATCACGCACTTCCCCGACCTCTGTATCCGGTACTCCGGACGGCATGTGGAGATCTTCGCCGACGACCTCCTTCCCGAGATCTTCACAAACCTCATCGGCAACGCTGCAAAATACGGTGGGCCGGATGTTGAGGTCATGGTTGCGGTCGATGATCTCGATGACGAGATTGTCGTCGTCACCGTTGCCGACACAGGCCCGGGGGTTTTGGACGACGCAAAAGAGTCGATCTTCTTCCGGTTCGAGCGGGAGGGCGGCCAGCGGGGAAGCCAGGGTCTTGGACTCTCGATCTGCCGGATGCTTGCTGCGCGCTATGGCGGCAGGATCTGGGTCGAGGATCGGGTCCCGGGCCGTCTCACCGAGGGCGCGGCGTTCCGGTTCACCCTTCGGAAAGCCGGGCGCGATCGGGAGGTATGATCATATCTCTCTGACTCCTGTTTTCAGGCTTTTTCCTCCCGGTATACCTGATACAGCCTCTCCTGGAGGAACAATCGGGTTTTATTCCTTCCACAGTAGAGGTTGTACCCATGCATAGGCTTCTTCTTCTCTTCTTTGCCGGTATCCTCCTTTCTGCCGGATGCCTCACTGCAAGCCAGCCCCCGGTCGAGGCGGAGGTCGTGTTGATCACCCCGGCGGACGAGAACCCTCTCTTCGGCGGCCCGGCAACGTATACCGGGCTCATCAGCGAGTGGACACCCTGACTCCCGACCAATTACAGCCTGGTGTATGTCGTCATCCCACCCGACAATGCGACGCCGGAGAAGACCGACCTCTGGGAGTGACTACTCCCCTCTTTTATGGGGGGATACCGGTACCCGGCCGGCCTATCCTGAGGGCGTTTGCGATCACCGCAAGCGAGAGCCCCATATCCCCGAACGCCACCGCCATCCAGAGCGTGACCAGCCCGAAGACCGCGAGGGCGGCGATGCCGAGTTTCACCACGATCGCCGTCGCGACGTTCTGCCGGACGACCGAGATCGTCTTCTCCGAGAGGGCGACGAGGTAGGCGACCCGTGCGATATCATCCTCCATCACGACGATATCGGCTGCCTCGATCGCGACGTCTGAGCCGATCGCCCCCATCGCGACCCCGACGTTCGCCCGTGCGAGCGCCGGCGCATCATTCACGCCGTCGCCGACCATCACCACGAGCCCGTAGCGATCCATCAGTTGCTCAACCATCGCCACCTTGTCCTCCGGCAGGAGCCCGGCGTGGCACTCATCGATCCCGATACGGCGGGCGACCGCCTCCCCGACGCGTTCGTTGTCTCCGGTGAGCATCACCGTCCTGATACCTCGTGCCCTGAGAGCCGCAACCGTCCTTTCCGCGTTCTTCCTTACCACATCCGAGAGGGTGATAAGCCCGATCACCCCTGAGGCAGTGCCGACGAGGACGACGGTCTTTCCCTCGCTCTCCAGTCGGTCATGGATCGTTCGCCATGCCCGGTCATCCCTGTCGGCGACGAGCGCCTCATTCCCGAGGAGGTAGGTCTCGCCGCCGATCGTCCCCCGAACGCCTCTTCCGGCGATCGAGGCGAACTCCTCGATGTCCCGGATGACAGTGCCTTCCTCCTCCGCCTGCCGCCGGATCGCCTCCGCGATCGGGTGGCCTGAACGGGATTCAAGCGATGCTGCGATGGCGAGCACTTCTGCCTCAGAGACCCCGAACCCGATCACATCGTCCACCTCGAGTCTCCCGGTCGTGAGCGTCCCGGTCTTGTCGAAGACGACCACCCGGGCGAGCCCCACGGCCTCGAGTGAGTCCCTGCCCTTGATCAGCACGCCGTTGTGCGCCGCGGTCGTGATCCCCGAGACCATCGAGACGGGGGTGGAGATCGCGAGCGCGCAAGGGCAGGATATGACGAGCAGGATCAGCGCCCGGTAGACCGCTTCGAGGAACGGGACGCTGAAGGCGAGCGGCGGGATCACGACGAGGAGGCCGGCCATGAGGATGACCGCCGGCGTGTAGTAGCGGGAGAACCGCTCGATGAAGGCCTCAGTGGGGGAGGCATGCGCCTGTGCCTCCGCAACCAGTGCGGCGACCCGGGCTATCGTGCTCTCGCTCTCCGGTTTCGTCACCCTGACCTCGAGGTAGCCGTCGACGTTCAGCGTCCCGGCGTAGACCCCGTCGCCGACCCCTTTCGCCACCGGGACGCTCTCCCCGGTTATCGCCGCCTGGTCGACCGATGATGCACCGGCGATGACGATGCCATCGAGCGGGACGGTGTCGCCCGGCCTCACGATAACGATCTCCCCGACGCCGACATCGTCGACCGGGACGACCGTCTCGCCGTCGCCCCGCCTGACCCGTGCTGTCTGCGGCGTGAGGTCGAGGAGCGAGGCTATCGAGCGTTCGGCTCTCCCGGCCGCGTAATCCTCAAGGTACTCGGCGATGGCGTAGAGGTAGAGCACGGTCGCTCCTTCAGCGGGGTTCCCGATCAGGAATGCCCCTGCCGCCGCGATCGTGATGAGCACGGCGATGCTGAACCGGAGCCGGATGAGGGCGAAGAGTCCAGCTCTCAGGACGTCGTAGCCGGATATAACCGCGGTGGCAAGGAGCAGGATTGTCCCGATGAGGGGGTATGCGGTGAAGTACTCGAGGACCACCCCTGCGAAGAGGAGGATACCTGCGAGAACAAAGATTACAATCTCCCGGCGATCGGCGACGTGCCCCTGATCCGGAGGCATCCCGGCCCGGCAATGTGGGCAGGAGAGGCTCTCCTTACGCTCCGTCACGGTCCGCCTCCTTCTGGAGCTGTTCGAGTGCAGGGCGCTCTCATGATGATACAACCCTGACTGCATCCCACTTAAAGGATGTCCAGTCTGGCGTCGGAAGTTTGCTGGCATTCAGGGGATATCGATAGTTATCCGGTGGAGGGGCCACCCGGCAGGGCGGCAACTCCGGAAGTTATTATCCCATTGTGCAGCATCACCCGGCGATGGTATGACTGCCGTATGCGTTGATACGAACCTCTTCCTTGAGCTCTATGAGTCCAACGAAGACCTGGAAGCGATTGCTACTGATCTCAGTGCGCTGGCGAAACACCTCGTCTTCCCCGATATCATCATCGACGAGTTTCTCCGCAACCGATGGCGTGCTCTCGACCGGATCGCAGACGATGTGCGAAAGCGTGAAGCAGGCGAGATCCGCCTGCCTTCCATCATCCGTGATACTCAGAACGCTGCATCGCTGCAGCACTCTGCTGAAGAGTATGATAGGGTTATCGAGGTGTTCTGCGGTGATATCGAGAGCATGATCAGAGATCCCGCCACCGATCCGGTCGCCCTGGCGTTCACCACCCTTGTCGGTAACCCTTCCGTGCGGGTCTTTCGGCGAACCGATGAACTCATCACGCGGGCTCACCGTCGCAAGCTTCTCGGTAACCCCCCAAAAAGCACGGGTATGGATACCATCGGCGACGAACTCGTCTGGGAGGTGCTGCTCTCAAACCTTGAAGAAGACCTGTTCTTCATCACGCGGGACCGGACATACCATAACCATGCCGCCTATCTCCTGCGGGAGTACCGGGAGATGACCAGCGGCGCCCTTACGATCACCGATAGAATATCTGACGCCCTGGTGCTGGTCGGGAGGCGGGCGTCACCGGCGTTGATTAAGTTTGAGGGGAGGGACGCAGCGAACCAGAGGTAAGAGCCTGTCGAGCGGTGAATCTGGACGGCATATCTTCCTGTCCCGACCTCTGTTTAGTGTCCGATCCCTGATATGTTCGATTAACCGCCTTTTGCCCTGCATGATGGAGCGATGGGGGCTCCCGGTGGTGTACGGGACGCGGTATCGCAATATTCATATGTGTAAAAAATTATTAACATGTGTTGACAGTATCTTTCAGCACCGTCTCCGAACTGGCACGTTTGCTCTCCCTGCTCGGGAACGAACAGCGACTTGCCGTGTTCTGGGCAATCGCGGACGATGAGAAGTACGCCCGCGAGATCGCCGAAGAGCTCGGCATATCACGGCCACTGGCTGCCATGTACCTCCGGCAGCTCGAAAAGTCCGGTCTTGCAGAGGGGGCCAGCAGGACGTCGGACGAGCCGCCGTATCTCCGGCGGTGTTACCGGGCGGTGCCGTTTGAGGTGGTGCTGAACCTGAACACGATTCTGTCATTGGAGAGATCGTAAGATGCAACAGGAACGATGGAAACTCATGCTGAAGGTGTTGTGGGGCGCCGTCATCGTATTTCTCGTTATCGGCAGTCTCCTCGCCGGTCTGTTTGGTGATTCCAGCTCCTTGAACTCCGTGCTCGCCGGATCCTTCATCCTCATCATAAATCTCGGCGCTCTGACGCTGCTCCTCATCATCGTGGTGCGGATCAAGGAGTGGGTCGAGGGACAGGCGGCGAATGTCGCCGATCAGAAGGATGCCGGCGTGGAACTCCAGCTGCTGCGGCAGTCGATGGAGCGAATAGAAGCGAAAGTGGACAGGATTGAAAAGACCCTCGATGGGATCTTGGGGTAAAACCTTCTGCTCTAAAAAATGATTGGATGGGTGTATGATGGACGTGCAGTAGCGGGTTTCAGGGTATGGCAGACGACGTGCAGATAGGGTTCCACCGCACATGATGCCTGACCATGTACTAGTAAGATTTTCCAATATAATAATGTTTACCATTTATAACAAAAATATTGTTTTGTAGCAACAAGGGCTGTTCCCATAATCGTTCTTCTCCTGCTGCTCCAGCGAGAGGTGCCCGGCAGGCCATGCGATACAGCCGTTGCAGGTCGCTCCGTCAGGGCGATGGCCTGCATCGCACCATTGTGTTTCTGGATCGTTTGCCTGTTTGAAGAACTCTCGTGGCATCTCCTCCGTGAAGAACCTGCCACGATGGGCGGCCAGGATAAGGAAAGGGGTGGATGCGGCCCGGCCGAGCCCTGCTGCCCCCTTGCCCCACTGATCGGGTAGGTTCAGGGCGGCGACGTCGGTGAACCTCCCGGGGCCGGTCATCACCCCGATCCAGATGGAAGGTTTTTCACCTGGGAAAGCCTTCCTTTTCAGAGGTGATGTTATGGCGATTGACTGGTACGATGAATTCGTTGATTTAGGTCACACTCCCGGCCCAGATGAACTCGTAGCCCTCTACTACTTCGAGCCTGCAACAGGGATCAGCAAGGAGGAGGCGGTCGGAAGGATCGCATCGGAGAGTTCGACCGGAACCTGGACGACACTTTTTACCCTGCCGCCCCGGATGCGCGACCTTCAGGCAAAAGCGTTTGAGATCGAGGGGAACTACGTAAAGATCGCATACCCACTCGCCCTCTGGGAGGAGGGGAACGCAGCCCAGCTCCTGAGCGGGATCGCCGGAAACGTCTTCGGGATGAAGGCACTCGACCGCCTCCGGCTGATCGACGCCTCGCTCCCGGCCGAGTATCTCCGGCATTTCAAGGGCCCTCACTTCGGGATCGAGGGGATCCGGGATATGATGAAGGTCCGCGGCCGGCCGCTCACGGGCGCCGTCCCAAAGCCGAAAGTGGGTTTCACGGCTGAAGAGCACGCAGAGATCGGCTACGAGACCTGGATGGGCGGGTTCGACTTCGTCAAAGACGATGAGAACCTGACGTCGCAGCCGTTCAACCGGTTCGAGGATCGCGTCCGGGCGATGGCGAAACTGCGGGATAAGGCCGAACAGGAGACCGGCGACGTGAAGTCCGCGTTCATCAACATAACGGCCGATACCGAGATCGATGAAGAAGCGGGCGAAGATGCTTGCGGAGTACGGCTGGAACTACGCGATGATCGATGTCGTGGTTGCCGGGACGTCGGCCGTCACGACCCTCCGGGATTACTGTTCCGACCTCGGGCTTGCCATCCACGCTCACCGGGCGATGCATGCGGCCTTCGACCGGGACGAGAGGCACGGGATCACGATGCAGTTCCTGGCGAAGGTGATGCGCCTCATCGGTGTCTCTCAGATTCACACCGGGACTGCCGTCGGAAAACAGGTCGGCACCCGGGCGGAGGCCACGGTGCTTTCGGATATCCTCCGGGAGAAGCACACGAATGCTGCCGATCATATGGCTCTCGACCAGGACTGGGGCACTATAAAGAGCGCTTTCCCTGTCTCTTCAGGCGGGCTCCACCCCGGGCTTGTGCCTGACGTGCTCGATATCTACGGCACTGAGCTCGTCCTCCTCGTGAGCGGCGGCATCCATGGCCACCCGAAGGGAACACGGGCGGGTGCAGAAGCGACAATGCAGGCGATCGAGGCCTGGCAAAACGGCGAGACGCTTGAAGAGAAGGCAAAGAAGGCACCTGCACTTGCGGAGGCGCTTCTGAAATGGGGGTACTATAAACCGAAATAAGGGATAGGCATCTCTTGATTGGATTTCCGGCTCTCCACCAGAGAGCCTGAACACCTCCCCCGTCGGCGGTCTCGTGGGCGGAGGACGCCCATGGCGTTACCCGACATTGCCACTGAAGTCATGTAAATTATCGGGGGCTCTCGATGGTAATATGCCGCGCCGGACTTCCGGGATGTTCTCGGCCCAGGGAACAGCGAACACTTCAGGAAAGTATGGAGGTATATTTATGGGAAATATTGCAGTCGTAGGTAACATTAGTATTGCAGTCGTAGGTAACATTAGTATTGCAGTCATTGTTACCATCCTTGCGGGGTTTGTGAGTTCAAGCATTTTCGCTGGCTGGATAAATGCGCCGGAACTCGGAGTAATCGTCGCTATTGCAACAATGGGGGCGTTTATTTTGTGGGCAACTTACCATCCAAAGAACAAGTAATATTGGTAGTGGACCATTTCACCTTATTTTGTTGGTCTTGGTGCGTGGGGGATAGCCGTCTCACGCGGGAGGACACGAAGGGAAGGGTAGCAATCAACAGTTTCGCGGCTTCGCGCTCAACGCAAGAGGCGATGTTGTGTGAAATTTAGATGCAGTGGTCCACTACCCCTGTATGTTACCCTTCTGCATGTTTCTCATGCATATCGTAGTGTCGGCCCGGTTCAACTCAACATAACTTGGATAACAGCAAATTCGGTTACGGGAGGTTATTTTAACTTCGAGCCGAATAGGGGTGATCCGAGGTATTGTTATGGAG
>LSQX01091880.1_pt1 | contig 21660 bp, 22 predicted proteins | sample 654561 | NCBI WGS metagenome assembly LSQX01 (sample SAMN04489861, study PRJNA283612) | anaerobic digester metagenome | isolation source: 4 biogas reactors fed with cattle manure at either 37C or 55C with and... | place: Denmark: Kongens Lyngby | collected 2014
GCCCAGCGCTGGGCGCCGCGGACCGGGTCGGACAGGGGGTGCACGGTGTCCGCGCCGAGCCCGGGGGCCTCGTTGCGGGCCAGGGTCTCGAGCTCCTCGCGGACGCGCAGCTGGTTGCGCTCGATGAACGCGATGCTGTGTTTCACCGACACTTCGACCTCGCCGCGCTTCTCGCAGCCGGCCGGCGGCGAAGCGGCGACGCGCACGGCGGCCGCGCCGGGGGCCATGTGCACCCAGGTGCAGGCGGACAGCAGGGCGGCCGCGAAGGCGACGACGACTAAAGCTCTGTGCATCGGTCCAACTCCTCGAATACGGGCCGTCGGGAATTCTGCCTAAGCGTCGCTGAACAGGACACCGGTCGGTCCGGGGCGCCGGAAATTGAACGCAACACGGAGCTGGGCCACACTGGAACCCGGGGGCGGGCATCGGGGAAATTATGCTGAAGCGGATCAGTGAGGCCGGCGCGCCGGCGGCCATTGCGCGGGTCGTGCAAGCGGCAAATGCGGTGGTCGTGGTGCTGGCGCCCCTCGTGCTGATCGCTTGGGCGATCGTGCCGGTGCGCGACTGGCTGCGGCATCGCGCCTACTTCGACGAAGGCACGATCATCGGCCTCCTGGGCCTGGTGATCAGCCTCACGCTGGTCCATTTCAACCATCTGGTGCGGCGGACTGACCAGGTGACCCAGGCGCTCGCGGACCTTTCCCGGTCCCGCTCCGGGGTCATCGCGAACGGCGTCACCGATGTGTATCCCGAACTGCTCGCCGAGCTGCGCGCGCTTCCCGTCCGCGCGCGCCAGGTGGATGTCCTCGGCCTGACTCTATTCACGGCGTGGAACCAGCTGCAAGGCTTCCTGCTGCAGCCGGAAACGCGCGGCTGGACCGTGCGCCTGCTGTGCATCTGTCCCGGCTTCGTCGAGCGCGAGCTGCCCGGGATTCCACGCGAGTGGGCGGGCGAGTCCCGGCGACAGGCGGAGACCATCCGGCGCTTCCTCGAGAAGCAGGCCGCGAGCCTGGCGGAGCGCGACGTGAAGGTGAGCCTCGAGTGCTATGCCGCCTTCCCGGCGCTCCACGGGTTCATACTAGGGAACGGCACGCTATTCATGTCGGTCACGCAGTGGGAAGCCGAGCAGGACGAACTCGCCATGCCCTACCATCCCTACGAGAAGATCGACGCGACCGATCATTCCCGCCGGGCGCATGTGTACCGGGAGATCTTCCGCAACTGGGTCGACCACGCAAGGAGCACGGCGACCACGCGCCTGCCATCCCGCGCGCCGGCCGAGCAGGCAACCAGCCCCTAGCCCAGGATCCCGCGCAGCCGGTTAGGATAGTCGGTGAAGATCGCGGAAACGCCGGCGTCCACCAGCGCGCGCATGCGCCCGGGATCGTTCTCGGTCCAGGCCGCCACCCCGAAGCCCGCGGCGCGCAGTTCGGCGATCGTGCGCGTATCCAGCGCCCCGCTCGCCGACCCGAACCCCAGCGTGTCGAAGGGAGCCAGGCAGCCCGCGTTGTACGTGCTCGCTCCCAGCCGTGCCAGGTACTCCGCGGGCCGGTAGAGCCGGTCGCTGGTGAGCACGGCGAGCTCGACATCGGGGGCGAGAGCGCGCATGCGCGCCAGCTGCTGGTGATCGAAGGACGACACCACCACGCGCCCGCGCATGCCGAGGCGGTCGATGGCGGCAAGGGCGCGGTCGGCGAGGTCGTCCCAGAGGCGGGGAATCGATTTCAGTTCGACGTGGACGCGCAGGCCGAGGTCATCGCAGCACGCCAGCGACTCCGCCAGGGTGGGAATGCGCACGCGACCCGAGGCGAACGCCGCCCGGTCGCCCGCGCTGATCCACTGCGCGGCCTCGGCTTCCTCCAGGGTCTGCAGGAAGGCCTGCCGCCTCTCCGGGGGCAGGCCCAGTTCCGCTTCGAACCAGCTTCCCGCATCGAGCTGCCCGAGTTCCGCGAGCGTGAACGAACTCGTCGCCCACGGTGCGCGACCGGGGAACCGCTCCGCTGCATCGCTGCAGCGGAGCAGCGTGTCGTCATGGCACACCACCGGCACCCCGTCCGCGCTGAGCTGGACATCCAGCTCCACCGCGTCCGCCCGCGTCTCGCCGGCCTTGGCGAATGCTTCGAGCGTGTTCTCCGGCGCGAATGCGCGGGCGCCTCGATGGGCGATGACGATCACTGACGGATCCGCTCAGCGCGCGACCGGCTTGCCGTCGGCATCGAGCACCACGACCTCGCCCAGCCCCAGCGCGCGCACCGGGGCCTCGATCTGCGACAGGTCGCCGACCACCACCCAGGTCAGGGCACCGGCGTCGATGGTCCGGGCGGCTTCCGCCACCTGCGCCGGTGTCATGGCCTCGATCTCGGCCTTGCGCCGCACCACGTAGTCGTCCGGGCGCCCGTAGAGCACGTTGGCGGCGATGGTCGAGGCCACCGAGGCGGCGGTCTCGTAGGCGCCGGGCAGGCTCAGGGTGTTGATCGCGCGGATGCGCTCGACCTCCTCCACCGTCGGCGGCGCCTCGCCGCTGGCGAAGCCGGCGATCTCGCGCTGCATCTCGGCCATCGCTTCGGCGGTCTTGTCGATCTGCACCGGGGCCGAAGCCAGCCACGGGCGCTGGCCCAGGGCACCGGACGCGCCGCTGCGCGCGCCGTAGGACCAGTGCTTGTCCTCGCGCAGGTTCATGTTCAGGCGCGCGGTGAAGTCGCCGCCAAGGACGCCGTTGGCGATGTCGAAGCGGACCGAGCCTTCGTCGGTGGTGGAGGGCACCAGCTGGCCGGCATAGATGTTGGCCTGGACCGCACCCGGCTGGTCGATCAGGAACACGCGCGGTGCCGCGGGACGGGCCGCCGGGGGGATCGCGACCGCCGCCGTGCCCGCTTCGCCGCCGCCGGACCAGTCTCCGAAGTGCTTCTCCAGGAGCGGCACGATGGCGTCGAGGCTGGTGTCGCCGACGACCACCAGGGTCGCGCCCTCCGGTCGCAGCTGGGCACGATGGAACGCCAGCAGGTCGTCCCGGGTCAGGGAGGCGATCGACTCCTCGGTGCCGCTGCCGGTGAAGGGCATGGCATAGGGATGGCCCTCGCCGTACAGCAGCGGCGGCAGCACGCGCAGCGCGGCGGTCTGCGGACGCGCCTTCTCCTGGGCGATGTCGGCGATCCAGGTGGCGCGCACGCGCTCGATCTCGCCGGGGTCGAAGTCGGGCCGGCGCAGCATGTCCGCGAACAGGGCGATCGAGTCGTCGAGCCTGCTGCTCAGCGCCGACAGCCAGGCGGTGCCGGCGTCGAGGCCCGAGCTTGCGCCCATCTGCGCGCCCAGGGCCTCGGCGCGGTCGGCGAACTCGAGCGCGCCCAGCCCGGCCGCGCCCTCGTCGAGCATGCCCATGGCGAAGCTGGCGGTGCCGACCTTGCGCCCGGCGTCGGCGCTGTAGCCCGCGCCCGGGAACTGGTAGCGCAGCTGCACCACCGGTACGCCGGTGCGGCGGGCCAGCACCACGGTGGTGCCGTTGGCCAGCGTCGCGCGTTCGACGTCCGGGAACTGCAGCTCGGGGAAGGATTCGGGCAGCGGCACGCCGACGCTGCGGTCGACCGCGGGCGGCTGCGTCGTGTAGCGCGCATCGACCTCCGGCAGGTCCCAGGGCGCCGGCGTGCCGGCCGGGTCCTCGGCCAGCGGCGTGCGCTCGCCCGGCAGCACCACCAGGGTGTGGTCGCCGCGCGCCAGCCATTCGCGGCCGGCGGCCTGCACCTCGGCCGCCGTGCTGGTGTCGATGATCCGCAGCGAGTCGCGGAAGCAGCCCGGGTCGCCGGTATAGACCGTGCACTCCGCGAGCGCGTCGGCCTTGCCTCCGAAGCCGCCGATGCGCTCGATGCCGCGGATGAAGCCGGCGCGGAACACCGTGCGCGCGCGTTCCAGCTCCTCCGCGCCCGGCCCCTCGGCCAGCAGGCGGTCGATTTCCTCGTCGATCACCGCCTCCACCGTCGCCGGGTCCACGCCCTGCTTGACGTTGGCGACGATGATGAAGTTCGAGCCCAGCTGCTTGGCATAGGTGCCGGCGCTGATGCTGTCGACCAGCTTGTCCCGATGCAGCAGGCGCGCGTCCAGGCGCGAGGACCGGCTGCCGCCCAGCACCTGCGCCAGCAGCTGCAGGCGCTCCAGGTCGTCGTTGCCGACCTCGGCCACGTTCCAGACGCGGTAGATGCGCGGCTGCGGCACCTTGTCATGCATGGTCTCGCGCGTGGACCGGGTGCGCCGCGCCACGTCGACCTCCGGCTGCGCCATGTCGGGGCCGGCCGGGATGTGGCCGAAGTAGCGCTCGACCTTCTCCCTCGCGGTCGCCGCGTCGATGTCGCCGGCCAGCACCAGCACCGCGTTATTGGGCCCGTACCAGGCGCGGAACCAGCTGTGCACGTCTTCCAGCGCGGCGGCGTCGAGGTCGTTCATCGAGCCGATCACGGTGTGGTGGTACGGGTGGCCCTCCGGGTAGAGCGCCTGCATCAGCTTGGTCCAGGCCTGGCCGTAGGGCTGGTTCTCCCCCTGGCGCTTCTCGTTCTGGACCACGCCGCGCTGCTCGTCCAGCGCCGCCTGGTCGACCGCGCCGAGCAGGTGGCCCATGCGGTCGGACTCCATCCACAGCGCGGTGTCGAGCGCGGTGGTGGGCACGTTCTGGAAGTAGTTGGTGCGGTCGGTGTTGGTGGTGCCGTTCTGGTCGGTCACGCCGACCTGCTTGAAGGGCGCGAAGAACTCGCCGTCGTGGTTCTCCGAGGACTGGAACATCAGGTGCTCGAACAGGTGCGCGAAGCCGCTGCGGCCCGAGGGTTCGTCCTTGCTGCCGACGTGGTACCAGAGGTTCACCGCCACGATCGGCGCCTTGCGGTCGGTGTGCACCACCACGCGCAGGCCGTTGGGCAGGGTGAACTCCTCGAAGGGGATGTCGACCGTGGCCGTGGCGGGGGGCGGCGGCGACTTCGCCAGGACCAGCGGCGCCGCCGTGCCCAGGACGGCGGCGAGGGCGAGGGCGAGGGCGGTACCGCGGCGCGGCGGGCTCTTGGACGTCGGCATGGGATCTTCCTTGCTGGAGATTCCAGCATGGTAAGGCGAGCGGGCGCCGGATGGGCCGGGCCATAGGTACCGGTCGCGGCGCCGCGTCCGCGCCGTTTGGTGCATGCTCGACGCATGGACAGCCGATCCCGCACCTCCGTCGTCACCGGGGCCAACCGCGGCCTGGGCCTGGAACTGGCGCGCCGCCTGCTCGACGGCGGCGGCCGCGTCGTCGCGGCCTGCCGCGCGCCCGGCCGTGCAACGGCCCTCAACGGCCTGGCCGGCGAGCACCCGGGCCGCCTCCACGTGCTGCCGCTGGACGTCGCCGACGCGCGCTCGCGCACGGCCTTCGCCTCCGAGCTGCCGCTGGTGCTGGGCGAGGGCGGCCGCATCGACCTGCTGGTGAACAACGCCGGCGTGCTGCATTCCGGCGAGCGCTTCGGCAGCCTGGGCGAGGCCAACCTCGAGCACAGCTTCCGCGTCAACGCCATGGGCCCGCTGCTGCTCACCCAGGCGCTCGCGCCGCTTCTGGCGGACGGCGCGAAGGTGGCGAACCTGTCCTCGCGCCTGGGCTCGATCGCAGGCTGCAGCCGCTTCGGCACGCCGAGCTACAACATCGGCAAAGCGGCCCAGAACATGGCCACGGCGCTGCTGGCGCACGCGCTGGCGGGGCGCGGCATCGCCGTGGTCGCCCTGCATCCGGGCTGGGTGCAGACCGCGATGGGCGGCGACCAGGCCACGGAAACCACCGCCGAGTCGGCGGCCGGGCTGCTTTCGGTCATCGACCGGCTCGAGGCGGCCGACAGCGGGCGGTTCCTCGACTGGACCGGGCAGGAGATCCCCTGGTAGCCCGGCGGCGCCGGCTATCCTTCCGCGGCGAAGGCCAGCGCAGCGCCGAATGATCGACATCATCCTCCACCAGCCGGAAATCCCGCCGAACACCGGCAACGCGATCCGCCTGTGCGCCAACACCGGCGCCCGCCTGCACCTGGTGCGGCCGCTGGGCTTCGACATGGACGACCGCCAGCTGCGGCGGGCCGGGCTGGACTACCACGAGTACGCGCGGGTGGCCGTCCACGACGACCTCGCGGCGGCGATCGCCGCGATCGCGCCGCGTCGGCTGTTCGCCCTGAGCGCCCGCGGCCGCGTCCGCTACGACGCGCCCGGCTACGCCGCCGGCGACGCCTTCCTCTTCGGTCGCGAGACCTCGGGGCTGCCGGACGCGGTCCTGGCCACGGTCCCGGAAGGGCAGCGGCTGTTCCTGCCGATGCGGCCCGGCAACCGCAGCCTCAACCTGTCCAACGCGGTGGCGGTGGTGGCCTACGAGGCCTGGCGGCAGCTCGGGTTCGAGAGCGCGGGCCCAACCGCCGCGGCGGACGGCCGCCCCTGACACGCAGCGTTCCGGAAAGTTCCTGCACCAGCGGGTTCATTATTCAGGCCACGTTGGCCTTCGATCGGCAGAATGCTTCCACCGGCCACGGGCGGTATCCGATTTCCCCGATCGGTTCTCTCCCCTCCCCTGCCCCCGTGGCCGGCCCTCTCCTCCCGATAAGCAGAAAAAGCAGAGGATCCTCCCCGATGAAGCATTCCCTGATCGCCATTGCACTGGCGGCATCGCTTCCGCTCGCCGCGAACGCGGCCGAAGGCGTTTCCTACAACTACCTGGAAGCCGGCTACAAGGCGACCAACGGCGACGTCGACGCCGACGGCTACGCCGCCAACGGCTCGTTCTCCTTCCACGACAACTTCCACGTCTTCGGCGGCTTCAGCAACCAGGACATCGACCACAGCCCGCTCGACGTCGACCAGTACAACCTCGGCCTGGGCTACAACCTCGGGATCGCGCCGCGCGCGGACCTGCTGGCGCGCGTGGCCTACCAGAAGCTCGATGCCGGCCGCGTGCCCGGCACCGACCTGGACTTCGACGGCTGGAGCACCGAGGTCGGCGTGCGCGGCCTGCTGGCGCGCAACTTCGACGGCTACGCCCTGGTCGGCTACGAGGACTACGACGGCGGCATCGACGGCGACTTCTACGGCCGCCTGGGCGCCAACGTCCGCTTCAACGCGAACTGGGGCATCAACGGCGACGTCAAGTTCAACGGCGACGTCACCGAGTGGTTCGTCGGCCCGCGCTTCACCTGGTAAACGGAGTCGCGGCGCGATCTCTCTCCCCGATCCGCGACTCCAGACCCCGGCCGGAAGGCCGGGGTTTTTTTGTGCCCGCGCTCCGCGGACGCGGTCCGCGTCAGCCGACCAGCCGGGTGTCGTACTCGGCCTTCTGCTCGCGCGCGAGCAGCCGCGCCAGGCCCTCGGCCGGCGTGATGTCCCCGTGCAGCACCGCGCGTACGCTGCTGGAGATCGGCAGCTCGACGCCGTGCGCCTCGGCCTGGCGCATCACCTCGTCGGCGGTCTGCACGGACTCGACGACCTGACCGATTTCGCGGACGGCATCGTCCAGCGTCTGGCCGCGGCCGAGGGCGAGGCCCAGGCGGCGGTTGCGCGACAGGTCGCCGGTGCAGGTCAGCACCAGGTCGCCAAGGCCGGCCAGGCCCATCAGCGTCTCCGGCTGGCCGCCGATGGCGATGTTCAGCCGCAGCATCTCGTTGAGCCCGCGGGTGATCAGGCCGGCACGGGCGTTGAGCCCCAGGCCCATGCCGTCGGCGACGCCGGTGGCCACCGCGAGCACGTTCTTCATGGCGCCACCGAGCTCGGCGCCGCGCATGTCGCTGCCGGTATAGGCGCGGAACGCGGGGCCGTGCAGCACGTCGGCGACGAGCTGGGCGAAGGCCTCGTCGTCACCGTGGACGGTGACCGCGGTCGGCTGGCCGGCCGCGACTTCCTTCGCGAACGACGGGCCGGTCACCACCGCCAGCGGCACGTCGGGCCCCAGCACCTCGCCCGCGACCTCGTGCAGGAAGCGGCCGGACCCGGGCTCGAAGCCCTTCGTCGCCCAGGCCACGCCGGCATCCGCGGGGCGCAGGGGCGCCAGCGCGCGCAGGGTCCCGGCGAAGGCGTGCGACGGCACGACCACCAGCACCAGGCCGGCGCCGGCCATGGCCGTGGCCAGGTCGGTGGTGGCACCAAGCGAATCCGGAAGCGGGATGCCCGGCAGGTAGCGCGGGTTCTCGTGGCGCTCGTTGATCGCCGCGGCCACGGCGGGATCGCGGCCCCAGAGCCGCGTGGGATGGCCGTGGCGCGCCGCCAGCGCCGCGAGCGCGGTGCCCCAGGAGCCGGCGCCGAGCACCGCGAGCGCCGGACGGGCCGGCGACGCGATGGAGGGTGCCACGGCCACTCAGGCGTTGCCGCCGGTCCCGCTGCTGGCCAGGTCGGGACCGCCCTCGCCCTGCCTCGCCTGGGCCATGCGCTGGCGCAGGCCCTCGGCGTAGAGCGCGTCGAAGTTGATCGGCTGCAGCTGGAAGGGCGCGAAGCCGCCGGCCTGGATCAGGCTGGCAACCGTCTGGCGCGCATACGGGTACAGGACGGCCGGGCACTGGGTGCCCAGCATGGCATCCAGCGAGTTGTCGTCGAAGCCCGACATGTTGAACACGCCGGCCTGCTCGACCTCGACCAGGTAGGCGACCTTGTCCTCGCCCAGCTTGCAGGTCAGGTTGATGCCCAGCACCACCTCGAACGCGGACTCGCCCAAGCGCGTGACCTTCTGGTTGAGGTTCATCTGCAGCTGGGGCTGACCGGTCTCGGAGAAGGTCTGCGGCGCCTTCGGCGATTCGAACGAGACGTCCTTGACGTAGATCTTCTCGACGGTGAACTGCGCGCCTGCGGGCTGCTCCGCGCCGGCTGCACCGTTCGCGTTCATGGCTTCTTGCTCGGACATCTTCGGGACACTCCAGCGGAATTCTGTGAAGAGGGGGATTATCGCACGCCGCGCGCGGCTACTTCCCGCGGCCGCGGGCCAGCGGCAGGTCCGCGCCCTGCCAGGCGCCGATTCCGCCCTCGAGCACGTAGACCTTCTCGAAGCCGGCCTTGCGCAGGCGCCTGGCGGCGTCGACCGCGGTCATGCCCGCCTTGCACACCGCCACCACCGGCAGCGACCGGGCCGCGGCCAGGGCCTTGTTCTCCGGGTCGAACTGGGCCATCTGCACGTTCTTCGAGCCGGGGATGTGCCCCTTCTCGAAGTCGGGCGCGGGCCGCAGGTCGACGACCAGGGCGTTCTCGCGGTTGATCAGGGCGGTCAGCTCGGCCGGGCGCAGGCTCTTGAAACCCCGGAACAGGCGCGCGACCTCGGTGTAGACCAGGGCGACGGTGATGCCGGCCAGGGCGATCGAGAGCATGGGGTTGCGGCCGAGGAAGGCCCACAGTTCTTCGAAGTTCACGGTGCGCGCGGATCCGACGGCGGGCCGCGATTGTCGCCCAGCGCCGACGGTGGCGCAAAGGCCGCCGCTATTCGCCGTCCCAGAAGTCCGGCAGGCCGGCGGTGTTCCACCAGGTGCGCGCCTCCTCGTCCCAGCGCCAGGTTTCGCGGTAGCGCATGCCGCGCTCGGCCATGGTGTGCCGGTTGACGACGCCGATGTCGATCTCGCGCTGCACGGTGCCCGCGTCCGCCTGCCGCGTCCCCAGCTCGCGGTAGTGCGAGACCTGGACCTGGTTGAAGCGCTCGAACTCGACGTCGCTCAGCGGATGGCGGGCCCGGTAGGCCGGGTCGACCAGGTTCCAGGCGCCCTCGAAGTCACCCCAGCGGATGGCCGCCGACCAGGCGTACTGCGCACGCTGCAGCGAGTCGCCCTGGTTGGAGCCGGCGCAGCCCGGCACGAGCAGGGCGGCGGCCAGCAGGGCCGGAAGGGCGAGGAAGGTCTGGCGGCGCGTGAGTCGCATGGCGGGGTCCCCGGGGGCGTCGCCGGGCATGCTACCCCCTGGCGATCGCGGCGTACCCGGCGCGCAGCGTGGTGGCGAGGCCGCCGCCGGGCAGGGGCACGCTGGCGGCGATGCGCACGCGGGCGCGGCCGCGGCTGCGCAATGCCTCGTCGAACGGAGCCCAGCCGCTGCCGTCGGCGAGGGTCGCGGTCGCCTGCAGGTCGGCGTAGAGCGGGGCGAGGTAGCGGACCTCGCTGTCGGCCACGAACACGTCGGCCGCGATGCCGAGCTGGCGGCAGCGCAGCGTCACCAGGCCCCAGCCGGCCAGGGTCATGAGCGAGACCAGGCTGCCCCCGAAGGCGCAGTCCTTGTCGTTGACGTTGAGCGCCAGCGGCGCGCGCAGGGTCAGCGCATCGCCCTCGATGCCGGCGATGGTGATGTCCATCGCGGCCACCGGCGGCATCGAGCGGTAGTGCGCATCCAGCGCGCGGAGTTCTTCTTCCAGTTGCATTCGGGGTGGTCCGGGGACATCGGGGGGGTGGGGCGGCGCCTTGCGGGAGCCCGCGCGAGGCACCAAGCTGGTGCGATGCCCGCGCACGCCACTCCCGGACGGCTGTCCGGATGCTACGTCATCTCCCTGCGTCCGGTGGGAGGCCACGGCGCCGTGCGCCGCGCCGCCGCCGCGCTCGGCGCGCGGACCCTGGCGCTGTCGCCCTGGCGCATCGTGCCGCTCGACTCCGACAACGCACGCGGCGGCCTGGAGCGGGCACTGGCGGCACCGCGCGTGGTGTTCACCAGCCCGGCCGCGGTCGCCGCCGCTGCCGCCCTGCAGCCGCTTCGACCGCGTGCCGGGCAGGCCTGGCTGGCGGTCGGCGCGGGCACGGCCCGGGCGCTCGAGCGCGCCGGCGCGGGCGGCGTCGAATCCCCGCCCCGGATGGACAGCGAGGGCCTGTTGGCCCTGCCCGCGCTGCAGGACGTCCGTGGCATGGACGTCGGGCTGGTGACCGCGCCCGGCGGCCGCGGCGTGATCGCGGCCACGCTCGCCGCCCGCGGCGCGCGCGTGCTGCGTGCGAACGTCTACCAGCGGGTGCCGGTGCCGCCCGCCCCGCGGGCGGTGGCCGCGCTGCGCGCGCTCGACGCGCCGGCGTTCCTGCTGCTGAGCAGCGGCGAAGCCCTCGAACACGTGCTCGCGAGCCTGCCCGCCGAGGCGCTCGCGGCCCTGCGCCGCGCCGCCGTGGTGGCGGCCAGCGAGCGGCTCGCCGAGCTGGCGCGCGGACGCGGGCTGGCGGTGGCCGCGGTGGCCGCAAGCGCGCGCCCCGCGGCGATGCTCGCGGCCTGCGTCGAAGCCGCTGCAAGGCCCTAACATGGGCGCCCCCCGCGCAATCCTCCGCGAACCGTGAACCCGTCCGAGTCCCCTGCCGCGGCGCCCGCCCCGGCCCGCGCGCCGCGTCGCAGCCCGGCGCTGTCCTGGCTGCTGCTGTTCGTGCTGCTGCCGATCGCCGCCGCCCTGGGCTGGCGCGCGTGGCAGGCCGAGGTCGACGCACGGCGCACCGCCGACGAGGCGGATGCGCTGCGCATCGAGGCGCTGGAGCAGCGGCTGCTGCACCTGCGCGAGGGCCAACAGGCACAGTCCAAGCGGCTGCAGCAGGCGGAAGCCACCAATCGCCTGCTGCGCGACGAGCTGCTGGCCATCGGCCAGCGCGCGGCCCTGCTCGAGGACAGCGTGCAGCGCCTGGCCGAGCCGGCCGAGGATGCCGCCCGGGCCCTGCGCCTGGACGAGGTCGAACTGCTGCTCGCGCAGGGCCAGCAGCGACTGCTGCTCTCGGGCGACCTCGACGGCGCGCGCCGCGCCTATGCGCTCGCGGCACGGCTGCTCGATGCCCTGACCGAGCCCTCCGACATCGACCTGCGCCAGGTGCTCGCGCAGGAGCAGTCGATGCTCGACGCCCTGGGCGAGGATCCGCGCGTGGCCGCGGTCGCCCGGATCGACGCGTTCGAATCCCGGCTCGGCACGCCGCCGCTGCGCCCCGACTCCGCCACCGGCCGCGGACCGGGCGCAGGCGACGCGTCGTGGTACCGGCGGCTGGCCGCGCGCATCGTCGACGTGCGCCGCAGCGACGACGCCATGGCCGCCGGCGCCGGCGACCGCGCGGCGGCGATCGCGGCGCTGCGCCTGGAGCTGGCGCTGGCACGCACGGCCGCGGAGCGCCGCGACGAGGCGGCCCATGCGGCCGCCCTGGGGCGCGCCTCGGCGTGGCTGCCGCGGCTGTGGCCGGAGTCTCCCGCGCTCGAGGCCCACAGGCGCGAGCTCGCGGCCATCGCCGCGATGCCGCTCATGCCGGCGCTGCCCGGGCTCGGCACCACCCTGGGCGAACTGCGGCTGCGGCGCGAGCGTGCCCGCGGCGCGCCCGACGTGGCAGGCTGAACGGGCGCACGAGGCGCGGCGGCCAGTGAACGCGGCCGCGACGCCACCCCCGGTACGGTGGCCCGAGCATCCGGAGGCCTGCCCATGAACCTGTTCCGCAACCTGCTTGTCTGGATCCTGCTCGCGATCATCGGTGCCCTCGCCTGGCACCTGCTCGCCCAGGACCCCGGCTACGTGCTGGTCCGCTACCGCGGCTGGGACTACACCACCAACCTGCTCTGGCTCTCGGTCGGCGTGGTGGCCGTGCTGTTCGTGCTGTGGCTGCTGTGGAGCCTGGTCGCGCTGCCGCTGCGGGCGCTGCGCCGCCGCCGCGAGCGCCAGTCGCGCGAACGCCTGGGCACGGGCCTGGAGGCCCTGCACCAGGGCCACTACGCGCGCGCCGAGAAGCTGCTGCCGCAGGCGGCCGCCGACAGCGACGCCGCGATCGCGCGCCTGGCCGCCGCCCGTGCCGCGGTCGCCCGCGGCGACCATGCAGCGGCGCGCATGCATCTCGACGCCATCGACTCCGGGCACGCACTGACGCGCGCCATCGGCCGCGCCGAGCTGGCGCTGGCCGAGGACCGCCCGACCGACGCCCTGGTCGCACTGGACGATCCGGCCGCGCAGCCGCTGTCCCCGCGCGGGCTGGCCCTCCGCGCCGATGCCCTGGCCGCCTCGCGCCAGGCCGGCGAGGCCTACGCCCTGCTGGGCGCGCTGCGCCAGCAGCAGGCCCTGCCCGAGGCCGCACTCGCCGACCGCGAGCGGCGCTGGGCGGCGAGCGCCCTGGCCGAGGCCGCGGACGCCAACGCGCTGGCCGACCGCTGGGAGGCCCTGCCCAAGCCGCTGCGCAGCGAGCCCGAGGTCGTATCGGCGTACGCGACGCGCGCCGCCGCCCTGCGCTGGGAGGACGCCGCGACCTCGAGCATCGAGCACGCGCTGGACGCGCGCTGGGACGAGGACCTCGCGGCCCTCTACGGCCGCCTGCCGATCGACCGCCTCGAGCATCGCCGGGCGACCGCCGGCCGCTGGCTGCAGAAGCACCCCGGCAGCCCCGCCCTGCTGCTCACGCTGGCGCGGATCGAGCGCTCCGGCGGCCGCTGGCCGGAGGCCGAGGCGCACCTGCACCAGGCGCTGGCCGCGGGCGCCGGCGCGGAAGCCTGGGAGGAGCTGGGCGACCGCCATGCCGCCGACGGCGACGACGCGCGCGCGCGCGCGGCCTATGCCAACGCCCTGCGCGCCCTGCGCGGGGAACCGGTCGCGCCGCTCCCGTAGGGCGCGGCGGTCAGCGCTCGAGGATCGCCACCACGCCCATGCCTCCGGCGGTGCAGATCGAGACCAGCGCCCGGCCGCCGCCGCGCTCCTGGAGCTGGCGCGCCGCGGTGGCGACGATGCGCGCGCCGGTGGCGGCGAACGGATGCCCCGTCGCCAGCGACGAGCCGACCGGATTGATCCTGGCCGGGTCGATCCGGCCCAGCGGCGCCTCCAGGCCAAGCCGGCCCCGGCAGTACTCCTCGCTTTCCCAGGCGCGCAGGGTGCACAGCACCTGGGCGGCGAAGGCCTCGTGGATCTCGTAGATGTCGAAATCCTGGAGCGCGAGGCCGTTGCGCGCCAGCATCTCCGCCACCGCCACCGTCGGCGCCATCAGCAGGCCCTCGCCGTGCACGAAGTCCACGGCGGCCACGTGCGCGTCGCGGATGTGGCACAGCACCTCGTGCCCGTGCGCGGCTGCCCATTCGTCGGTGGACAGCAGGCAGGCGGCGGCGCCGTCGGTCAGCGGCGTGGAATTGCCCGCGGTCAGGGTCCCGCGCCCGGAGCTGCGGTCGAAGGCCGGCTTCAGCGTGGCCAGCTTCTCCAGCGAGGTGTCGGGCCGCATGATGTTGTCGCGCGACACGCCGCGGAAGGCCACGATCAGGTCGTCGAAGAAACCGCGCTCGTAGGCCGCGGCCAGCTTGTGGTGCGAGGCCACCGCGAGTTCGTCCTGGGAGTCGCGCGAGATGCTCCACTCCTTGGCCATGTCCTCGCAGTGGTCGCCCATCGACTTGCCGGTGCGCGGCTCGGCCACGCCCGGGAAGTCGGGCTTCAGCTCGCGCAGGCGGAAGCCGCGGAACTGCGACAGCTTGTCCCTGGTGGTCTTCGCGGCGTTCGCGTTGAGCAGCCGGCGCCGCAGCGCGCGGCCGTACACGATCGGAACGTCCGAGGTGGTGTCGCTGCCGCCGCCAATGCCGCTTTCGATCTGCCCGGTGGCGATCTTGTTGCCGATGGTGATGATCGAGTCCAGCGAGGTGCCGCAGGCGCGCTGCAGGGTGATGCCCGGCGTCAGCGGCGACAGCCCCGAGGACAGCGCGGCTTCGCGCCCCAGGTTCCAGTCGCTGGAATGCTTGATCACCGCGCCCATCGCGACCTCGCCGAGGCGCTGGCCGTGCAGGCCGAACTTCTCCACCAGGGCTCCCAGGGTGCGCACCGACATGCCGAGGTTGCCGACGTCGGCATAGGCCGTGTTCTGGCGGCAGAAGGGAATGCGGACGCCGCCGAGCACGGCGACGGGGCGACCATGGAGCATGGGGACCTCGCGGCAGGGCCCGCCGACCGTGGCAGGCATAATGACGCCGAGTTTAGCGCCGCACCGGCACAGGGCCAATGAACGTCACCGCAGCCACCACCCCCACCCCCGGCCGCGTGCTCGGCGCGCTCGCGCTCGAGCTCGCACCGGGCACCCGCGCCGCGCAGGACGTTGTCCCGCAGGCGGACGCCGGCGGGCTCGCGGCGCTGGTCGCCGCCGACCTGGCGGCGTTCGCACCCGAGGCTGCCGCGCTCGATGCGACCCTGGTCGCCGCGCACTTCGACCCCGTCGAGCTGCTGCGGCCGGGCTGGCCGCTGCACCAGGAGCTGTGGCAGCTCGCCGCCAAGGCGCCCCGCCCGCCCGGCGGCGGGGTCCGCATCGTCGCCTTCGGCAGCCATGAAGGGCGGCTCCCGGGCGCGCTGTCGCCGTCGCCGGAGTACGCCGGCGGCCCGTTGCGGCTCGTGCCCTTCGTCCTCGACGGCGACGCCGCCGTCGCCGCGCGCGTGTCCGCGCGCTTCGAGGCCGACCTGATGGAGGAAGGCATGGCCGGCGCCGGCACCGCGCTTGCCGCGCAGGAGGCCTTCGGCATGCAGGTCGAGCACGCGCGCTACCTGACCGTGCACGACCTCTGCGCGCTGACCGCGATGCAGTACGAGCACGCGGGCCTGGCCCCGCTGTGGCCGGTGCTCGAGACCGCGCTGCTCTCCCCGGGGCGCGAGGCCTGGCTGGACCAGCCGCCGGAGCCGCTGCTGCGCTACGCCGACGGCGTGGCGCGGATCGCCCTGTTCGCGCCGGCGGCGTGGCGCGAGCGCCACGCACCGGTGGTCGGATCGCCGGCCGACGAGCCCGGGGCGGGCGCGCGCCTGGAGCGGCTGTACGCGCATTTCGAAGCGCGCCAGCGGCAGTTCGCGAGCCTGCTCGGCGCGCACGGCGTGGCGGTGGAGTTCATCCACTGCCGCGGCGACGCGCGGGCGGAGCTGGCGGCCCCGCCCGCGCCCTGACTCACATCCTCGCCGCCTGCTGTTCGATGACCCCGCAGGCCAGCCTCGCGCCGGCGTTGCCGGTGGGCTGGGTGGCGTAGTCGTCGGCGTCCGCGTGCACGATCACGGCGCGGCCGAGGATGTCGGTCGCCGCGCCGTCGCCCAGGGTGGCGCCGTCGAGGCGGGTGTCGACGCGGGCCACCCCGGTGTCGTCGGCGACGATGTTGTCGGTGTCGCCGACGTGGTGCTCGCCCTCGCCGATCCGGCCGTGGGCGGTCGCCATCGGGTTGAAGTGGCCGCCCGCGCTGGTGCCGTCGGGGGCGCTGCAGTCGCCGACCTCGTGGACGTGGAAGCCGTGCTCGCTGCCGGGCTCGAGGCCGTTGACCTGGCCGGTGATGGCCACGCCGCCGTCGATCGCCTGGAACGCCAGCTCGCCGGTGGTCGAGCTGCCCTCGGTCGCGGCCAGCGTCGCGACCGCCTGCGCCGTCGACGCCAGGGTCAGGTCGGGTGCCGCGGCGGCGTCGGCCGGCGTCGCCGGTGCGTCGGCTGCCGTCGGCGCCGGCGCGGTGGGCGGGGTGGCGGCGTCATCGACGCCGTCCTGCGGGGCCCCGCAGGCGGCGAGGCCGAGCGCCAGCGAAGCGGCCAACAGGGTCATGGGAATGGTGCGCATGCTGCTACTCCTTCAAGGCGCGCCCTCGGGCGCAATGGTGATGACGCCGCAGGCGATCCGGGCGCCGGTGGCACCGGCGGTCGAGCCGAGCACGACCAGCGAGCGCCCCGCGATGTCGTTGGCGGCGCCGCCGCCGAGCACGGCGCCGGCGACCATCTGGTCGACCCGGGCCACGCCGCGCTCGTTGGCGATGATGCGCTCGGAGCCGGACGGCGGCGCGCCGCCGCCGGCGGGATCGAACCAGGGCCCGGCGCTGGAGGCGTCGATCGCGCTGCAGTCCCCCCGCTCGTGGACCTGCAGCACATGGGCGCCATTGCGGCTCAGGCCGCCGATCTCGCCCTGCATGCGGACGCCCGCCGGCGTCGCGCGCAGGAGGATGCGGCCGCTGGCCAGGGTCGCGGACGCGGCGGTCAGGTTGGCATGCGCCCGCGACGCCGTGCCGGTGTCGGCGCGGGGCGGCGGTGCTGGCGGCTGCGGCGCGGGCGCGGGCGGCGCCGTGGCGCATCCGGCAAGCAGGACGATGGCGACGAACGTGGCGGGGCGAAGCATCCGGGTGCGTGCGGTCGGTGGAGGCGCAAAGGGTAGCCGCGCCGTGGTGGCGCCTGCGTGAGCCGCCACGATCAGCGTCCCGGCCGGCGCGGGCCGAGCTTGCGCGTGAGGGTGTTGCGGCCCAGCCCGAGGCGGGCGGCGGCCTCGCTGCGGCGACCGCCGGTGTGGTCCAGCGCCGCCTCCAGCAGCACCTGGTCGAGGCGTCCGCGCGCCTCGGCGTGGATCCCCGGCGCCTGCGCCTCGAGCTGCGCGCGCGCCCAGTCCCGCAGCGCCGCCTCCCATCGCGCTTGCCCATGCGCCTGCGTCGCCTCCGCGTCCCCGCCGGACGCGGACGGTCCCAGCGTCGCCGCGACGTCGGCGGCCCCGACCACCTCGCCCGGCGCCAGCGCCGCCAGGCGCCAGCACAGGTTTTCCAGCTCGCGCACGTTGCCCGGCCAGGCGTATGCCTGCAGCTGCTCCAGCGCCGGGCGCGACAGCCGCTTGGGAGGCGCATCGAAGCGCTGGCCCGCACGCAGCAGGAAGCGCTCCGCCAGGCGCGGGATGTCGCCGCGGCGCTCGCGCAGCGGCGGCAGTCGCAGGCGGACCACGTCCAGGCGGTGCAGCAGGTCGGCGCGGAAGCCGCCCTCGCGCACCCGGGCCTCGAGGTCCTGGTGGGTCGCCGCCACCACGCGCACGTCGACGCGGATCAGCTCGCGGCCGCCGACGCGGAAGAACTCGCCGACGGCCAGCACCCGCAGCAGCCGCGTCTGCAGCGGCAGCGGCATGTCGCCGATCTCGTCCAGGAACAGGGTGCCGCCGTGGGCCTGTTCGAAGCGTCCGACGTGGCGGCGCTGGGCGCCCGTGAAGGCGCCCGCTTCGTGGCCGAACAGCTCGCTTTCCAGCAGCTCGGCCGGGATCGCCGCGGTGTTGAGCGCGACGAAGGGCCCGCCGGCGCGCGGCGATTCCCGGTGCAGCGCGCGCGCCACCAGCTCCTTGCCGGTGCCGGTTTCACCGGTGACCAGCACCGACAGCGGCGCCTGCGCGAGCCGGCCGATGGCGCGGAACAGCTGCTGCATGGCCGGCGCCTCGCCAACCAGAGCGTCGTCGTCCGGCGCCGCGGCGGCCACCGGCCGGGCTCCGCCGTGGCGGCCCGCGTCGTCGAGGGCGCGCGCCGCCAGGGCGACGGCGTCGTCGAGGTCGAAGGGCTTGGACAGGAAGTCCTGGGCGCCGCCGCGGAAGGCCCCGGCGGTGCTGGCGACGTCGGTATGCGCGCTCATCACCACCACCGGCAGCGCGGGCAGGCGCTGCTTGAGCGCCTCCAGCAGGGCCAGCCCGTCGTCGCCGGGCATGCGCACGTCGGTGAACAGCAGCTGCGGCGCAGGTCCACCGCGGTCCAGGGTCGCCAGCACGTCGGCCGCGGATTCGAAGCCGGTGACCTCGTAGCCGGCGTCGCGCAGCGCGGTGGCGAGCACGAAGCGCACCGGGCGGTCGTCGTCGACCACCCAGACGCGGCTGCCCTCAGGAACGGCCATCGGCGTCCTCCCCGGCGCCTGCCGCGTAGGGCAGCAGGAGCGTGAACACGGTATGCCCCGGGCGCGAGCGGAAGGCCAGGCTGCCGCGGTGCTCGCGCGCCACCTGCTGCGCAAGGGCCAGGCCCAGGCCGCTGCCCTCGGCGCGGCCCGAGACCAGGGGAACGAACACCTGCTCTGCCAGTTCGTCGGGGACGCCGCGCCCGTCGTCGACCACGTCCAGGCGCAGCGCGAGCGCGTGCACGGCGGCGCCGATGCGGGCCCCGTGCTCCGCGCGCGTGCGCAGCACGACCTCGCCGGCGCCGGCCTCGATCGCATTGCGGACCAGGTTCCAGGCGGCCTGCACCAGGCGGTCGGGATCGCCGTCGACTTCCGGCAGGCTGGGGTCGTAGTCGCGCACCAGCCGCACCGCCCAGCCGGCGTCGGCCTCGGCCAGGCGCAGCACGCGCTCGAGCACCGCGTGCACGTTGACCGGTGCGTGCGGGCGCGGCGGCGCCGGGTCGAGCATGCGGTCGACGAGCTGCGCAAGGCGCGCGACCTCGCCATCGACCAGCGCCACCAGCTCGCGCGCCGGGGCATCGTCGCCGGGAATCCGGCGCGCCAGGAGCTGCGCCGCGCCCTTGAGGCCGGCGAGCGGGTTCCGCAGTTCGTGGGCCAGGCCCTTGAGCGCCGCCGCCAGCGCGAGCGGCAGCGCCGCCACCGGGTCGCCGCCGGGGAATTCGTCCACCGGATGCAGCTCGAGCAGCCAGCCGCCCGCGTCCCGGGGCGTCAGCCAGGCGGCGGCGAAGCGCGGCGCGGCGCCGGGCCAGGCCATCGCCAGCCGCGGGAGATGCGCGGCCGCGGCGGGTGCCTGCGCCGTCCCGCCGCTCGCGACACCGCCGACCGCCCGCGCCAGCGCCTGCCCGTCCGCCTCGAGCGCGGCCAGCGGCAGCCCGGCCAGGCGCCGCACGGCCACGCCGAACCACTGGCCGGCCGCAGGATTGCCCCATTCCACCGTGCCCGCGGCCGAAACCCCGAGCACGGGCGTGCTCAGCTGGTCGAGGCCGGGAGCAGGGGTGGACGGCATTGCACCAATCTAGTGCATGCCGGTCGGCTTGGCGACAGGAGCGGACGCGGGGCCGGCGGGCCGTCGCGCCCCGCCCGCGCCGCCGTCAGGGCGCGGCGGACGGCTGCAGCAGCCCGGCGCCGCCGGGCAGCGTCAGCGCATGCAGGATGCGCAGGTCCTCGTCGTCGAGCTGCGTGCCCGCGTCGCCGCGGAAGCGGAGGCGGAAGGCGCGGACGGTGGCGTCGCCGTGGCCGGTGTCGTAGCCGACCTGCTCCAGTGCGCGCATCGCGTCGAAGCCCTCGGGCGCCGGCGGTGCGTCGTCGGCCGGCCAGATGCCGAAGCCGGCCTCGGCCAGGCGCCGCCAGGGGAAGAGCGGGCCCGGGTCGATCTTGCGCGACGGCGCGAGGTCGGAGTGGCCGATCACCTGGCTGCGCGGGATGCGCAGGCGCGCGGTGAGGTCGTCGAGCAGCCGCAGCAGCGCCTGCACCTGCGGCTCGGTGAAGGGCTCGCGGCCGTTGTTGTCGATCTCGATCCCGATCGACGCCGAGTTGAGGTCGGTGATCGTGCCCCAGCGGCCGCCGCCGGCGTGCCAGGCGCGATGCGCGTCGGACACCAGCTGGTAGATGCCGCCGTCGTCGCCCACGAGGTAGTGCGAACTCACCGGGCCGCCGCTGTTGCGGGTGCGCAGCGTGTGCAGGCTCTGTTCGACGGACTCCTGTTCGGTGTAGTGCAGCACGATGACCACCGGGCGGCGTGCGTCGTAGTTGGGCGACGGCACCCACTCGGCCATCGGGTTGCGCGGCGCCTGGTGGGCGCAGGCGGCGAGCAGGACCGCGCAAAGCGCGGCGGCGACGGGCTTCTTCATGCAGCGCATTGCACCCGGCGCGCAGGTGCAATGCAAGTGCGGCCGCCGTCAGATGGCGTAGTACATCTGGTACTCGAGCGGATGGGTCGCGGCACGGAACGCGGTGACCTCCTTCATCTTCAGCGCGATGTAGGCATCGATGAAGTCGTCGCTCATCACGCCGCCGGCCTTCAGGAACTCGCGGTCGGCATCGAGCGCTTCCAGCGCCTGGTCGAGCGAGTGGCAGACGGTCGGGATGTCCTTCGCCTCCTCCGGCGGCAGGTCGTAGAGGTCCTTGTCGCTGGGGCCGCCCGGGTCGATCTGGTTCCGGATGCCATCCAGGCCGGCCATCATCAGCGCGGTGAAGATCAGGTAGCCGGAGTTCATCGGATCCGGGAAGCGGACCTCGACGCGGCGCGCCTTCGCGTTGGCGACATAGGGGATGCGGCAGGAAGCCGAGCGGTTGGAGGCCGAGTAGGCCAGCATCACCGGCGCCTCGAAGCCCGGCACCAGGCGCTTGTAGCTGTTGGTGGTCGAGTTGGCGAAGGCGTTGATGGCGCGCGCGTGCTTGAAGATGCCGCCGATGTACCACAGCGCGGTCTGGCTCAGGCCGCCGTAGCCGTCGCCGGAGAACAGGTTGGTCCCGCCCTTGGCCAGCGACTGGTGCACGTGCATGCCGCTGCCGTTGTCGCCCACCAGCGGCTTGGGCATGAAGGTGGCGGTCTTGCCGTGGCGGAAGGCGACGTTGCGGATCACGTCCTTCATCGCCAGCAGCTCGTCGGCCTTCTTCACCAGCGAATTGAAGCGGGTGCCGATCTCGCACTGTCCGGCAGTGGCGACCTCGTGGTGGTGGACCTCCACCGGGATTCCGATCTGCTCAAGCACCTTGCACATCTCGGCGCGCAGGTCGTGCAGCGAGTCGACGGGTGGCGTGGGCAAGTAGCCGCCCTTCACGCCCGGGCGCCAGCCGCTGTTGCCGCCGGGGTATTCGCGCGAGGAGTTCCAGGCCGCCTCTTCCGAGTCCACATGGAAGAAGGTGTGGCCCATCTCCACCCCGAAGCGCACCGAGTCGAAGATGAAGAACTCGGGCTCGGGACCGAAGAACGCCTGGTCGGCGATGCCCGAGGACTTCAGGAACGCCTCGGCGCGAGGGGCGATGCCGCGCGGATCGCGCTGGTAGCCCTGCATGGTGGACGGGTCGAGCACGTCGCACACCAGCACCAGGGTGGGGTCGGCCGGGAACGGATCGACGTAGGCGCT
>LSQX01041810.1_pt2 | contig 21658 bp, 21 predicted proteins | sample 654561 | NCBI WGS metagenome assembly LSQX01 (sample SAMN04489861, study PRJNA283612) | anaerobic digester metagenome | isolation source: 4 biogas reactors fed with cattle manure at either 37C or 55C with and... | place: Denmark: Kongens Lyngby | collected 2014
GGGTGTTGGGATTGGTGAGCATCAGGCCGGCCGTTTGGGGCCCGAGGACTTTCTTTAAAGCCTCCAGGTCCACTCCTCCCCGCTCGTTGGACTTGACTTCCACGGGGATGAAGCCGCACATGGCCGCGGTGGCGGGATTGGTCCCATGGGCCGAGTCGGGCACGATGATCTCCCGGCGAGTATCGCCCTCGCCCCGGGATTCATGATAGGCCCGAATGAGCAACAGGCCGGTGAGCTCCCCGTGGGCGCCCGCGGCAGGGTGCAGGGTCACCCGGGGAAGTCCCGCGATTTCCGCGAGGTACTCGCCCAGCTCATACATCAGCTGCAAGGCCCCCTGGACCGTATCCTCCCGCTGGTAGGGATGCAGGCGCGCGAACCCCGGCAGATTAGCCGCATCTTCGTTAATCTTGGGGTTATACTTCATCGTGCAAGAGCCGAGGGGATAAAACCCCACATCAACCCCGTGGTTCAGGCGGGAAAGCTGTACGAAGTGGCGCACCACCTCCAGCTCGCTAAGCTCCGGCAGGGGCAAAGGCTCCTTGCGCAAAGCGTCCGCGCCAAAAAGCTCCTCCAGGGGCTTCTTCGGCACATCACACTCAGGCACCCGATAGCCGGCACGGCCCGGGGAGCCCATCTCGAACAACAACGGTACTTGCGCCATGACTACACCTCCCCTAAAGCCGACACCAGGGCGTCGATTTGTTCCTTAGTGCGGGCCTCGGTGACACAAAACAGCATGCCCGACCCCAGCTGCGGATAGAGCTTCTTCAGAGGCAGGCCCCCGATGATTTTCTTTTGCAGGAGATGATCGTCGATTTCATCAACATCCCCGCGGCAGCTCACTGCAAACTCTTTGAAGAAGGGCCCCTGAAACATCGGCGCAAAGCCTTCCAAGGCGGTGATTCTCTCCCAGGCGTAGCGAGCCTTCCAAGCGCATTGGGATGCGATCTCCTTGAGGCCCGCCGGCCCAACCAAAGCCAGGTAGACGGTGGCCGCCAAGGCATTTAGGGCTTGGTTGGAGCAAATATTGGAAGTTGCCCGCTCCCGGCGGATATGCTGCTCCCGGGCCTGCAAGGTGAGGACAAATCCCCGGCGGCCCCGGCTATCCACCGTCGCCCCCGCGATCCGCCCCGGCATCCGGCGAACCAGCTTCTCCCGGGCGGCAAAAAAGCCCAGGTACGGCCCGCCAAAGCTGATCTGGTTGCCCAGGGCCTGTCCTTCACCAACGACGATGTCCGCACCGTAATCCGCCGGCGCCTTGAGGACTCCCAGGGAGATGGGATCGACGCAGGCGACCAGGAGGGCGCCTACCCCGTGGACTAGCTCAGCCAGCCCCTCGACTGGCTCCAGACAGCCGAAGAAGTTGGGATGCTGCACCAACACGCCGGCAACCTCTTCATTCAGATGGTCCTTTAGCACATCCAGGGCCATGACCCCGTCAGGAGCGGGGATTTCGACCAGCTCCAAGTCTCGGCTGCGCAGGTAGGTAGCCGCCACCTGTCGGTAGACGGGGTGGATGGTGGTCGGGGCCAAGACTTTCGCCCGCCTTGTTGCCCCGCAAGTCATGATGGCCGCCTCGGCAAGGGCAGTCGGTCCATCATACATGGAGGCGTTGGCCACATCCATGCCCGTTAGCAGACAAATCATCGATTGGTATTCGTAAATCGCCTGGAGCACGCCCTGGCTGATCTCCGCTTGATAGGGCGTGTAGGCCGTGAGAAACTCCGAGCGGCTCAAAATGTGTCCGATCGCCCGGGGAACTAGGTGATCATAAGCACCGGCGCCGCGAAAACAGACATACTCATCGAGATTGGCGTTGCGGCTGCTAAGCTCGAGGAGGTGGGGCCAGATTTCCCCCTCCGTCATCGGCTCAGGCAAATCCAGCTTCCCTTGGAACCGGGCCCCCGGAGGCACATCCTGAAAGAGGTCCTCCACCGACTCCAGCCCCAGGACATCCAGCATCGCTTGCCTGTCTTGATCGGTAACCGGGGTAAAACCCATTTGCTGTACACCTCCCTGGCAAGCTTTATCCTTCAACTATAGCTTGGTACTCCTCGGCGGTGAGCAGGCCTTCAAGCTCCTTGGGGTCTTCAACTTCAATTTCTGCGATCCAGCCCTCCCCGTAGGGATCCTGGTTGATCAGCTCCGGGCTGTCCTCCAGTTTCTCATTCACCTTGACTATCTGGCCGCTCACGGGGGAGTAAATGTCCGACACCGCTTTGACGGATTCGACGACCCCCAGGGATTCGGCGGCTTTAATGCTGTCCCCCACCCCCGGCAGCTCAACGAAGACAACATCCCCCAATTCCTTCTGGGCAAAGTCCGTAATCCCCACCCGCGCTACGTTCCCCTCGACGCGCACCCACTCGTGCTCTTCCGTGTACTTCAGCTCCGCTGGATACATGACAAAGCACCCCTTTCTCAGCGTTTTACCGATGGCTTAATGAAAGGCCTCTTGACGATCTGGGCCTTGCTGGGCTTATTGCGAATCAGGACCTCCAGCTCCGTGCCCGCCCCGGCCAGGTCCCTTCGCACATAGCCCATGCCGATGGCCTCGCCCAGGGAGGGGGACATGGTCCCGCTCGTGACAACGCCCACCTCTTCTCCTTCCTTGTGCAGCGGATAGCCTTGCCGGGGTATCCCCCGCTCAAGCAGCTTAAAGCCCACCAGGCGGCGGCTGACGCCTTTCTCCTTCAGGGCCGCCAGGGCCTCCTTGCCGATGAAATCCCCTTTATCCCAGGCCACCACCCAGCCTAGGCCGGCTTCCAGGGGGTTGGTCGTCTCATCGATGTCATTCCCGTAGAGAGTATATCCAGCTTCCAGCCGCAGAGTGTCCCGAGCCCCAAGGCCGGCGGGCTCAAGATCTTCTCCCCCCGCGGCCAATAGAGCGTCCCAGACTTGCTCCACGTATTGGACGGGCATGTAGATTTCCCATCCATCCTCGCCGGTGTAGCCAGTCCGGGAAAGAAGACATGGCGCGCCGGCCAGCTCCCCTTCGGTATGGTTGAAATAGCCAAGGGCCCCTAGATCCAAATCAGTCAAGGAGCGGCAAATCTTTTCCGCCTGAGGACCCTGCACGGCGATGAGCCCTATCTCATCAGATGCATCCGCCAATTCGGCCCGGCCCTTGTTTACCTCTTGCAGCCACGCCCAATCCTTCTCCCTGTTGGCCGCGTTGACCACCAGGAGAAAGTCCTTCCCCCGCCGGTAAACGATGATGTCATCGATGATGCCCCCATCGGGCCGACACAGGAGGGAATACTGGGCCTTTCCCTCCGGCAGGGTCGACGCATCGTTGGTCGTTGCTTCCTGGATCACTTCCAAGGCCCGCTCCCCGCCCACGGTGATTTCGCCCATGTGGCAAAGATCGAAAATCCCGGCGGATGTGCGCACCGCCCGGTGCTCTTCCAAGATCCCCTGGTAGGATACGGGCATCAACCAGCCCCCAAACTCGACGAACTTGGCCCCCAGCTCCTCATGCCGCGAATACAGGGGGGTCTTTCTCCCTTCTGCCATCTCCGCCACCTCCTATCAGTATGCTAAACACTCGCCCATGGCTTCCCCTCAGTAACCGAAAGTCCCCCGCGGTTATATACTGAAGCAAGGAAGCGTTCGAGGAAAATTGCCCAGAGGGAGGAAAAACCATGGTACGCCTTTTGCAGTGCCTGTTAAACCCCTTGCTGGCCTGGCGCAAACGAACCATCATCATCGTTTACAAGCGCGGTTATCGCTGATGATAAACCGGCGTGCACCAATGCCGGTACTTCGGCACCTCTCCTTTGACCACCCGGAAGTAGAGCTCTTGCACTTGCCGGCTGATGGGGCCGATAGCGCCATCGCCTAGGGGACGGCCATCGATTTCTACAACCGGGCTCACCTGGGCGCCGGTGCCCACGAAGAAGGCCTCATCAGCCACGTAAAGCTCCGTCCGGTCAATGACCCGCTCCCACACCTGCAGGCCCAGCTCCTCCCGGGCAAGCTCGATGATGGTGTCCCGCGTCACCCCTTCCAGGATGTCCGAGGTCACAGAAGGAGTGATCAACTCTCCATCCCTCACCAGGAACAGATTCTCGGCGCTTCCCTCCGAAACGTGGCCGTCCGCGGTGAGGAAGATGGCTTCATCATAGCCGTCATCGAGGGCTTCGCTCTTGGCCAGAGCCGCATTCACATAGGCCCCGACGACCTTAGCCCGCATGGGAATGCTGTTGTCCCCCAGGTGGACCCAGCTTGACACCTTGGCCCGAAGCCCCTTGCTCAGGTCCAGGTATTCCCCAAAGGGGACGGCAAACACAAGGAAATCGTCGGCAATGCCCGTCAGCTGCACCCCGATGACTTTTTCCTTCTTGTAGACCATGGGCCGGATGTAGCAGTCTTCCTTGAAGCCGCACCGCTTAAGGAGCTCGACCGTGAGATCCATCATCTCCCCCACGGAGTAGCCCGGAGACATCCTTAAGATCCGGCAGGAGCGCTCCAAACGCCGGTAGTGCTCCTCCATGCGGAAAACGAATAGTTCTTCTTCCTCACGGGACCAGTAGGCCCTGATGCCTTCAAAGCAGCCCGTGCCGTACAGGAACCCGTGGGTCATCACACTTATCTTTGCCTCTTCTAAAGGGACGAACTCTCCTTCAAAGAATGCGTAGAGCTGCAACCCAAAGCGCCTCCTTAGTCGAAGGTGCCCGAGCCTTGGCAGGGGACCTTGTCCATGTCATAATAGAAGGGGGTGGAACAAGTTGCTCGCTGGAGGAAATCGGTTGCTGGATATTTACCGGCGACTGTTTGCTTTCTACGGTCCCCAAGGTTGGTGGCCGGCGGAAACACCCTTTGAAATGTGCGTCGGTGCCATCCTCACCCAGGCTACCGCCTGGCGGAATGTGGAAATAGCTATCGCTCGCCTGAAGGATAATAACCTCCTTTCGCCAGGAAGCCTCGTCGCCGCCGGGGAAGAAGTCGTCGCTGAGCTCATCCGGCCTAGCGGCTATTACCGCCAGAAGGCGAAAAGGCTCATCGCATTGGACCGGTACATCCTTTCCCGGGGCAGCTCCATGGACTGGCTCAAGGAGGAGGATCCGCAAAGGCTGCGCCAGGAGCTGCTGGCGGTCCACGGCATCGGCCCGGAGACTGCGGACTCCATTTTGCTCTATGCCGGAGGTCATCCGGTGTTCGTGGTCGACAGCTACACGGGGAGGATCCTGCTTCGCCTGGGCCTAATCGATCCGCCCCCCGATTACCACCGGATCCAGCAAATGTTCATGGACGAGCTGCCCAAGGATCCGGCCCTTTATCAGGAATACCACGCCCTCATCGTCGCCTTGGGCAAAGGAGCCTGCAATCCCAAGCCGAAGTGCGGATTATGCCCGCTAGGGGACATTTGCCGCGCTTTGCCTGAATCTACCTTTCCACGAGGGTGAGGGAAATCCTCCTTTACCGACCTGATCTCTTTATCGCCATCGCCTGGTGAAAAGCAGAACTAACAGAAGGAGCCCCAGATAGCCGTAGAGGGGGTAAAACAGGGCGATCAGCCGGGAAAAGCCCACCGTCGTCCAGGGGTGGGCGGCCAGGCACAGGGCCACTCCCCGCCATTGGGCCTTGAGGAAGGTTAAGCGACCCGCCAAGGCATTGGCATTGGCCAGGGCGGTGGTCAGCATCGCCGCCCAAAGGATGAGGGCGTAGCCCCCCTGAAAAAGGGAGCCCCCCAAGGCCGCGGCATCCAGGAGGGGAAACTCCCCGTACGGATTTGCGGTCAGCAAGAGGGTCAAGGTGGAGGCCTCCAGGGCTGCCCCCAGCCCCAGGCCCCCAAGCAGCCCCGCAAGACGGGCCCGCCTCCGCGGGACTTCATCGGCCAGGCTAGTCAGCACTCCGATGGCTAGGCCCATATTGTAAGAGACATATAGCAGCGCGGCAAGCCACCAAGGCGGGAAGGCCGGCGCATGGAGGATCCCGCGGGCAGGGCTGGCAGCACAAAGGCAAAGGACAGCCAGGGACCCGGCAAGCAGAGCCGGCACCAAAATCAAGCTTGCCCTGAGCAGTCCCTGGTTGCCGATGGCGGTGATCCCTCCCACCAGGAGGACCATGGCCCAAGGACCCAAAGGCTGGGGAAGACCCCACTCTTCCAGGATGCGGCCCGAACCTGACAGCATGATGGCCAGGCCAATGAAGAGAAACCCGGTGAGAAGTAGATCGTAGATCCCCCCCAGCCGGCGGCCGCACAGGTGATCGAGGACCGTCTGATAGGACTTGGCCTTGATCTCTTGGGCCAGGATCAAAACCTCCCCGCCGATGAGGGCGAACATGCCCGCAGCCACGGCCGCCCCCAACAGTCCCTTTCCGCCGAAGACGGCAAAGAATTGAAGGATCTCTTGGCCCGAGGCGAAGCCCGCGCCGATCACCGCGCCAATGTAGGTCAGGGCCACCTGCCAGATGATGCCCACCACCACCCCTCCCTGAGGCTAGATGTCACTCAAGTCTATGCCGGAAGGCCGGGGAGGATGAGCGGAAGGTATAAGTCCCCCTGCCTAGGCATATACTGTCCGTGGACAACGCCCTCGGAAAGGACGGAAAGGCATGACGCAAAGAGGTGCTCCCGGGCGGGGAAGGCAGCGGGCCCGCGTCCATTATGCCCATCCCTTTGCTGCGGAGACGATCGCCGCGGAGGTATCCGCGCAGCTGGCCGCCTTCCCCCGGAAGGCTCCAGTCATCATCTGCATCGGCACCGACCGATCGACAGGGGATTCTTTAGGCCCCTTGATCGGCTCCCAGCTGAGTGCCGCCTTCCGGCGCGAGCTGGCTGTTTACGGCACCTTAGATGAGCCCGTGCATGCTACTAATTTGATGGAGCACCTGCTCCACGTGGAACAAGTCCATCCGGATCAGCCCGTCTTGGCCATCGATGCTTGTCTGGGGACAACGGACAGCGTGGGCATGATCAGCGTCAAAGAAGGCCCCCTGCTGCCAGGGACCGGCGTGAACAAAGAACTGCCCCCCGTCGGGCATTTCCATATCGTCGGCGTAGTCAACGTGGCGGGGTTCATGGAGTTTTTCGTCCTCCAGAACACACGTTTGTCGATGGTCATGAAAATGGCCCAGACCATATGTTCTGGGCTCACTTTAGGCTTGCGCAATCTGCAATTGCCGTCTCCAGGGGCCTGCCCCGTCAGCGGCCCTTTAGACGCCTTTCCAAGTCGGCCAGGATCTCATCCGGCGATCGACCGGCCCCGTTCAAAATGGGCGCCCTGGTAGAGGTGGTCTGGATCCCCATGATATTTTGGCTCAGGCCGCTCGTGATCACCGCATCGACCTGGCCCAGGTCGCCGGCCAGGTCCACCACCTGGTAGCCTTCGGCCATCAGGATTTGGCCCAGCTCTCCCAAGCGATCGTCGACGGCCACCACACCCTTTGACACCTCAATCACCCCCAGTTTAGCCTTCCCCCTTAGATTGGCCAGCCCCCGGGGAATTATGCATCTTCCCTCCCAGGGGCCTGCCCGTCCTATGGGGCGCAAGCCATCCCCATCAGGGGGCGTCGGTGCAGTGAGCAAGGGCGGCTCGATAGATCTCCTTCAGAGGCACGCCGGTCTTGGTCGCCAGTTCCCGACAGGAGGCGTACTCGGGGGCCCAATTGGTTTGACCAAATCCCCGGGCCGCCTTCAACAGGACCCGCCCGTATGGGGTCTCCACTTCCCGCAGCTCCCGAACCAGTTTGTGCCGCTCCATCTCCCCCACCCGGAGGCCAATAGTCGTCGTTTGGGCAAAGATGCAATCCCGCAGCGCCTCCTCCAGGTGCAAAGGACTGATGACCGTGAGCAGCACCCCAGGCCTGGATTTTTTCATGATCACCGGGGTCAGATACACATCCAGGGCCCCTTTGGCCAACAGCTCGTCGATGACGTGCTCGTAAAGCTCCGGATTCATATCATCGATGTTGGCCTCCAGGATTCGCACCCAGTCCCCTTCCCCTTGGACTTTCGCGCCCACCACCAGCCGCAGGAGGTTGGGGATCTCCAGCTCCCTGCTCCCCGCCCCGTAGCCCACCTTCGCCACCTTCATCTGGGGATAGGGGCCGAAGCGGCCCGCCAAAGTGGCCAGGATCGCCGCCCCCGTCGGGGTGACGAGCTCACCCTCAATCCCCCGGCTGTAGATGGGGATCCCTTTCAGGAGCTCAACGGTCGCGGGGGCCGGAACGGGGATGGTGCCGTGCTGACAGTGGACAAAGCCGCTCCCCACATGGAGGGGAGATGCTTCCAGGGTCTGTGCCCCCAACAGCCGCAGTCCCACCACGGCCCCGACCACGTCGACGATGGAATCCACGGCCCCCACTTCGTGGAAATGGATATGGTCTAGACTGCGCCCGTGGGCTTTGGCCTCCGCCTCACCAAGGTTCTTGAAGATAGCCTTAATCTTGGCCTTGTCCTCCCCGGGCAGAGTGCTGTTGTCAATGATGGCGACTATGTCCTGATAGTCCCGCTCCGGCTGGTCCTCCGTCACCTCCACCGTGCACTTGGTCCCGGCCAGACCCCGGCGGCGAACGGGACTGAAAGACAGACGATAGCCGTCGATGGGCACCTTGGCCAGCTCCTCCCGCAAAGCCTCCGGATCGACCCCCGCATCGACGATGGCCCCGAGGAACATGTCGCCGCTGGCGCCGCTGAAACAATGGGCGTAAACAATGGTCATCTCTTCATCCTCCATGCTCTTTCTCGCTCCCTCCACCGGCAGCGAGGCGGTTGATGATGGCCGCCATATACCCGGCGCCAAACCCGTTGTCGATGTTGACCACGGCCACCCCGGAGGCGCAGCTGTTCAGCATGGTGAGCAGGGGCGCCAAGCCGTCAAGATGGGCCCCGTAGCCGATGCTGGTGGGCACGGCAATGATGGGCTTGTCCACTAGTCCCCCGACGACGCTGGCGAGAGCCCCTTCCATGCCGGCGACGACGATGAGCACATTGGCCCCGCGCAGCTCCTCCCGGCGGGAGAGAAGGCGATGCAGGCCGGCCACCCCCACATCATAAATCCGATCCACCCGATGGCCCATGGCCCAGGCCGTCACCGCCGCCTCTTCGGCCACGGGCACATCCGCGGTCCCCGCGGTCAGCACAGCGATCCGCCCGGGATATGAAGGCGTTGGCTCTTCCCCTACCAGGATGATCCTCGCTTCGGGGTAATACTTGGCCTGAGGCAGGACCTCCCGGACGGCCTGATACTTCTTTTCATCGGCCCGGGTGGCCAGGACGATGGGATTATCCGCCGCCAGGCGCTGGCAAATAGACTGGACTTGGGCCGGGGTCTTGCCGAGGCAGAAAACCACCTCAGGAAACCCCTTGCGGATCACCCGGTGGTGGTCGATCTTGGCAAAGCCCAGCTCTTCATAAGGAAGGAAACGCAGCCTCTCCACGGCCGCATCGACTGCCAGCCGTCCGGCCCTCACTTCTTCCAAGAGGCTGCGCACATTAGCTTCATACATATATCCTGCGAGCACCTCCACCGCATCCAGGGCTAGGAGTCGCGCGTGCTGTTGGTCAGCCGCCCGTGGATGCGCCTGATTAGGCCAACGAGTCCTGTTTCGCCGCCGGAATCAACTTGCATGTGGGCGAGCCTGCCGGCCAGCCGCCTTATCTCCCCCGCCGCCCGGGACCGGCCATAGCCCGTCAAAACGTCCACCTGGCGGCGGACCGCCCGGGGCACTGCGGGGTCCGTCGGCACAAACCCTAGATATTGCAATTCATAATCCAGAAACTCCTTCGCGGCAAACCGCATCTTATCGGCTATGAGCTCGGCCTCCCGCCTGTTTTCCGCCATATTGATCACGAGCAGAAGCTCCGTCTTTCCCCCTAGGTTCCGCAGAACCTTCATCAGGGCATAGGCATCGGTGATGGCGTGGGGCTCCGGGGTTGTAACCAGGATGGCCTGGGGGACCGCCCCCAACAGATCCGTCACCCTCCTCCCCAGTCCAGCCCCGGTATCCAACAGGATGAAGTCCATGATGGCATCGAGGGGGCTTAGCCCCTCTAACAGCTGCTGGATCTGATGCCCTCCAAGGGCCGCTAGTTCCGCCAGCCCCGACGCCCCCGGCAGTACTTTTGTCCCTCCAGGGCCGTCCACCAGTACCTCTAAAGCGCCCATCGTCCCATCCACTATGTGGGCAAGGTTGTGCTTGGGCATCAAATTGAGCAAGACGTCAACATTGGCGGTGCCCAAATCCCCATCGACGATGCAGACCTTCTTGCCCAGCTCGGCCAAGGCCACCGCCAGGTTCACCGCCAGCACCGTCTTGCCCACTCCCCCCTTGCCGCTGGTGACGGCGACGAGCCGGGACAAGGTCTTTGGCTCTTCTTCAGGGGCAGGGGGCAGCTGCTCCAATGCCGCGGGGTAAAGATCGGGGGTGACCAGGACTAGGCAGCGCTCGGCTCCGCTCTTGCGGGCCAAGACGACTCCCTGAAAGAGGAGGTCATCCGACTCAGGGGACCGCACCCGCACCCCGGTCCCGGAGGCGATCAGCGCCAGGCGGCCTCCTTCTTCAGGAACGCTGACCCGCATCATCTTGTAGCTTTCCTCCAGGACCTGGCATTTATATGTACCCCGGTAAAGGGGGGAGTCGGTTTCAAGGATGACGACAGAACCTGGGGCTAGCCTCCTGCGACCGATCCCTGCATCTTCCATCGCTGTCCTCCTGCGTTAACAGTCCTTCATTCTCTGAGGAGACTACTCACGATCCGGTTGATGTCCTCACTGGTGTAATACTCGATCTCAATCCTGCCGCCGGATTTGCTCCGGGGCTTGATGCGCACCCGGGTTCCCAAAGCCTCTTGCAGCAGGCTCTCCACCTGGGCCAATTGGGGACTCAAGGAACTTTGTTTCTTCGTTGTTCCACGTGGAACCTTTTTCTTCATCAGACTCTGCACAAGGCGCTCCGTCTCCCGGACCGACAGGCCTTCCTCGACTACCTGGAGGGCCGCCTTCACCTGTTCTTTGCCCTCCAGACTGAGGAGGACCTTGGCGTGTCCTGCGCTGAGCTTTCCCTCTAGGACCATCCCCTGCACTTCGGCCGTGAGGGACAAGAGGCGCAGGGAATTAGCCACTGTGGGACGCTTCTTCCCCACCATGGCGGCCAACTCCTCCTGGGTCAAACCGGCAAGCTGCATCAGCTGCCGATAGGCGTGGGCCTCTTCGATGGGATTGAGATCCTCCCGCTGGATATTCTCCACCAGGGCCTGGGCCATCATTTCCTCGTCGCTCACGTGCCGGACGATGGCCGGGATCTCTTTCAGTCCAGCCTTGGCCGAGGCCCGCCACCGCCGTTCGCCCACGATTAGCTCATACGAATCCCCCATGGGCCGCACGACTACCGGCTGCAAGACCCCCTGGCGCCGAATGGAATCGCTCAGCTCCTCCAGGCTGGCCTCATCGAAAGTCCGCCGCGGCTGGAAGGGATTAGGCCGGATCTGGTCTAGCTGAATCTGCTGCACCTGCTCCCGGACTTGCTCTCCTGTTCCCATTAAAGCCCGCAGACCCTTTCCCAGGGCTTGTCTGCTCATCCCGCCATCACCTCTTCCGCCAGCCGCCGGTAGGCCTCGGCCCCTTTGGACTTGGCATCGTACTTGATGATGGGCAGCCCAAAACTGGGCGCCTCACTGAGCCGCACATTCCGGGGGATGACCGCCTGATAGACCTTATCGCCGAATACCCCCCTGATCTCCTCGACCACCTGCTGGGACAAGTTGGTCCGGGCGTCATACATGGTCATCAACACTCCCTCAATCTGCAGACCGGGATTTAAGTGCTCCCGCACCAGCTCAATGGTCCGCAGCAGCTGGCTCAGGCCCTCCAGGGCGTAATACTCACATTGAATCGGCACCAGTGCCCCGTCGGCCGCCGTGAGCCCATTGATGGTGAGCAGACCAAGGGATGGGGGCGCATCGATGAGAATGTAGTCGTACTTCTCCCGGACCCCGGCGATGGCCTTGCGCAGCCGAAACTCCCGGGAAATGACGGAAACCAGCTCCACCTCGGCGCCGGCCAGCTCGATAGTCGCGGGCGCCACCTTCAATCCTTCTACCGGACTGGGCAGGAGGATCTCCTCCAGGGGCCGCCCCTCAATCAACACGCTGTACATACACTCTTCAACTTCAGCTTTGTTGATGCCCAGCCCGCTAGTCGCGTTGCCCTGGGGATCCGCATCGATGAGCAGCACCTTCTTCCCAGCATCGGCCAGGTAGGCCCCCAAATTGACCGCCGTCGTGCTCTTGCCTACTCCGCCCTTCTGGTTCACTACCACCAAGACTTTGGCCATCTTACCTACTCCCGCCCTTCCTCTGAGTCTCTGCTCCGCCGCCCGATGCGAATCTGGATGACGACTTCATCCCGCCCTTTGGACTCCTCTTCAATGGTCACCGCCAGTCCCGCCCGCTCAAGCTGGCCTGTCAACTTCCTCAGGCTGTTCATGAAGGGACGCACATCCTTCATGACGCCGATCCACCTTTGCCCCTTGCTCCTCTCTTTCCCTTCCCGCGCGGCGATGAGCTGCTCCACCTTCTTGACGCTAAGCTCCTCCTTAGCGATCCGCTCGATCATCGCCAGTTGTTCTGCGGGGGATTCAAGGCGCAGGAGGGCCCGGGCGTGTCTTTCGGAAATTATTTCCCGGGAAATAATCGCCTCCCGGACCTGCGGGTGGAGGCGCAATAGCCGCAGCTTGTTCGCAATGGCCGATTGGGAGCAGCCGACCCGCCGGGCCAGTTCTTCCTGGGTCAAGTCAAACTCGGTGATGAGGCGCTGATAACCTTCGGCCTCTTCGAAGAAGTCCAAATCCTTCCGCTGCAAATTCTCGATCAGGGCCAGCTCCGCGGCCGCTTGCTCCGATAGCGTCCTTACCACCGCGGGGATCGACCGCCATCCTAACCGCTGGCAAGCACGCCAGCGCCGTTCCCCGACCACCAGTTCGTATCCGCCCTCTATCATCCGGACCACCACCGGATGAAGGAGCCCATGCTCTGCGATGGATGCGGCCAGCTCTTCTATCTTCCCTTGATCGATCCGCTTCCGGGGCTGATAAGGGCTTGGTCTAATCTCTTCAATGGGAACGGCGACGATCTCCTCTCGCCACTGGACCTTCCCTTCCATCTCCAGCGGGGGCGCGGCATCCTCTCTGTCCTCCTTAACCGAACGGGCCCGGAGCAGATCCGTCAGCTTCACCCTATCCACCCCTTTCCTCTTGGCCCATTCCCGAGGGCCCTGCCGATCGGTAAGAAGTTCTTCTCCAGGGGCAATTCTTCCTCCCCGGAGGGGAGCTAGAGGGGTCTTTTCTGCGGGATGCCGGCCCGGCGCGGGTAGTTCGCCGGTGTCGCGCTCTTCTTTCTGATGGCGATCAGGAGCCTTTCTCCAGCGCCCTTGGGCAGGAGGACGGGAACCGTCTTTTCCACCTGCCCCCCCAATACTTCGATGGCCCGAGCCGCATCGTCCAGCTCCTTCGCTCCCTCGGGCCCCTTTAGGGCGAGGAACACTCCTCCTACCCGGGCCAAGGGGAGGCAATACTCGGCCAGGACCCGCATGGAGGCCACCGCCCGGGCGGTGACCAAATCGAAACTCTCCCGCCATGATCCTCGGCCCGCATCCTCCGCCCGACTCCAGATCACTTGCCACCCGTCGGGAAAGAGGCGCTTACAGACAGCCTCGAGAAACTCGGCCTTCTTCCGCGAAGCCTCCATGAGGGTAAGCTCCAATCCCGGCTGGAAGATCTTCAGGGGAATCCCCGGCAGGCCTCCTCCGCTCCCCACGTCCACGAGGGTCTTCCCCTCTTCCAGATCGACCGCCAACGCCGCGGCTAACGAGTCGAGGATATGTTTGACGGCCATCTCCTCCGGGTCGGTGATGGCCGTCAGGTTCATCCGCTGGTTCGCGGCGCCCAGATCCTCGAGGAAGGCAATCATAAGTTCTTCTTGACTTTCGGTCAGGCTCAGCCCCCAGGTGGCTAGGCCCTCCCGCAGGATTTCCCGCAAGGCTGCTTCCGTCAACTTTTCATTCCCCTCTCCCGGTGCAAGGCTACCATTAACACGCTCATGTCTGCGGGGCTGACGCCCCCGATCCGGGCTGCCTGCCCTAAAGACCTGGGACGGGCCCGGCTCAGCTTCTCTTTGGCCTCCTGGGAAAGTCCCGTAATCGAAGCGTAGTCCCAGTTTTCCGGGAGCATCATCCCCTCTAGCCGCCGAAAACGCTCAACGGCCTTTTTCTCCTTGGCCAAGTACCCCGCGTATTTCACTTCCACTTCCACCAAGGCCGCGATCTCAGGGGGCAGGGGCCTCCCTCCCAGCTTGACAATGAGTCCGTAGTCTACATCTTGCCGGCGCAGGATCTCCGCTAGGGTCGCCGGTTCCGCCAGGGGGCTCGTCCCGGCTGCTGTCAGGATCTCTTGCACCTCCTGCCGCGGCGAGACGGCCGCTTCCTCTAGGTGCTCCTTCGCGGCCCAGACCATCTCCCAACGCCTTTGCATTCGCGCCAGGCGCTCCCCATCGATCAACCCGCGACGGTGGCCAACTTCCATCAGCCGCCAATCCGCGTTGTCCTGACGCAGGGAGAGGCGATACTCGACCCGGGCCGTGAGCATCCGGTAGGGCTCATCGAGCTCCTTCGTCACCAGATCGTCGATCAACACCCCAATGTAGGCCTCATCGCGACCCAGGATCAAGGGCTCTTCCCCTTTCACCTTCGCAGCTGCGTTGATGCCGGCTATGAGCCCCTGGACTGCAGCTTCTTCGTACCCGGAGGTGCCGTTGATCTGCCCGGCAAAGAACAACCCGTCCCTATCCTTGATCTGTAAGGTGGACCCGAGCTGGCCCCACTCGAGGGAATCGTACTCGATGGCATACCCGAAGGCAGTGATCCTGGCTTTCTCCAGGCCCGGGATGGTGGCCAAGAGCTTTTCCTGGATTTCCCGGGGAAGGCTCGTGGAAACGCCGGCGAGGTACACAGTGGGCGTCTGCCATCCTAAAGGCTCGATGAAGACCTGCTGGCGCCTCCCGGCAAACCGATGCATTTTGATCTCGATGGAGGGACAGTAGCGGGGGCCGACCCCGACGATGGCGCCGCTAAAGAGGGAAGCCCGGTTCAGGTTTTCCAGGACCAATGCCTCGGTGGCTTCGGTGGTGTAGGTGAGATAGCAGGGGGCTTGCCGTTTGCGGGGCAGCTCCCCGTCGAAGGAAAATCCTTCCCTAAGATCTTCCCCCGGCTGGATCTGCATTTTGCTGTAATCGATCGTCCGCCCGTCAACCCTGGGAGAAGTCCCCGTTTTCAGCCGAATGGTCCGCAGGCCCAGCCTTTCCAGGGCTGTCGTCAGATCGGAAGATCCTTCCGGGGCAAAGCGCTCATCACCCCGGTGGATCTCCGCCCGCAGATGGGTGCCGGTGGCGACGATCACGCATCTCCCCTCGTACCGGCCGCCATCGGCCGTCTCGACAATCCACGGGGGACCGCCGTAAAGATCGGTCACCTTCCCCTCGGCCACTTCCAAGTCCGCCTGGCTCCTCACCACGCGGCGCATCCGCCGCTGATAGCCGGCCAGGTCCGCCTGAGCCCTGAGGGCCCTGACGGCAGGCCCCTTGCCCCGATTCAAGAGCCTCATTTGCATGTATTCCTGATCGATATTCCGAGCCATCTCGCCCCCCAGGGCGTCAAGCTCCCGGATCAGCTGCCCCTTGCCCGGCCCCCCCAGGGATGGGTTGCAAGGCATCAAGGCGATATCCTCATATTTTATGGTCAACATCAAGGTGCGGCACCCCAGGCGACTTGCGGCCAAGGCCCCTTCACACCCCGCATGTCCACCGCCGATGACGATCACATCGTAAACCATCCCGGTCACCTCTACTTGCCAAGGCAAAAGCGGCTAAAGATCTCATCGAGCAGGTCCCCATCGACGCTCTCCCCGGTTATCTTGCCGAGGGCCGTCAACGCCGCCCGCACATCGACGCAAATCAGCTCATCGGAAAGGCCCCGATCGAGAGCCTCGGCGGCCCCCTTCACCGCCGCCAAGGCTTCCTCGAGGGCCTTTGCGTGGCGCAGGTTGGCCACCATGACCCCCTCCAGGCCCTGCCCCACAACCTGATCATAGATGGTCTTTTTCAGCTCATCAAGGCCCCAGCCCTCTTTGAGGCTCACCTTCAAAAGGGGAGCGCAGGGAAGGTGGGCCTTGACATCTTCCGGCAAGGTCCTTTGGGGCAGATCCCCTTTATTGATCAGGACGATGGCCTCACGGCCCGCCGCTTCCCCCATCAGGAGCCAGTCCTCTTCCTCCAGGGGGACGGAGCCATCGATCACCAACAGGATCAGGTCCGCCCGGGCAGCCTGCTGCCGACTGCGCTCCACCCCCAGCCGCTCAGCTTCATCGAGCCCTTGGCGGATCCCAGCGGTATCAACTAGACGGACCGGCACTCCGGCAATGAGGATCACCTCTTCGATCACATCCCGGGTCGTTCCGGGAATCGAGGTGACGATGGCCCGGTCCTCGCCGAGGAGGGTGTTGAGCAGGGTGGACTTGCCCACATTAGGCCGGCCCACAATGACTGTGCGGACGCCTTCCCGCAGGGCCCGTCCGCCCTTAAAGCCGGCCAGCAAATCGGCGATGCGGGCGGCGCACTCCTTCAGGATGCGGGCTGTCCTTTCCCGATCGGCCAGCGGGATGTCTTCTTCAGGGAAATCGAGCCGAGCTTCCAGCTCCGCCAGCACCCCTAAGAGATCCCCCCTAAGGGCCGTCACCCGCCGGCCCAAGGTCCCCCGCAGCTGATCTATCGCCAGCTGCAGCCCCCGATCGCTGTGGGCCCGAATCACATCCATGACGGCTTCCGCCTGGGAAAGATCCAGCCGGCCGTTGAGGAAAGCGCGCTTGGTAAACTCGCCAGGCTCGGCCAGGCGCGCCCCTCCCGCCAGGACCAATTCCAGGATCCGCCGCAGGGGCGCCATCCCGCCGTGGCAGTGAATTTCCACCACATCTTCCCTGGTGTAGCTCCTCGGGGCCCCCATGACTACAGCCAGGACCTCATCGATGGCTTGGCCTTCCCCATCCTTGATGAGGCCGTACTGCATCTCCCGGTTTCTTCCTTGGGAAAGGGGCTTTTTCCCATGAAAAATCCTTTCCACGATCTGAATGCTGTCGGGCCCGCTGACGCGGATGATCCCGATGCCGCCTTCGCCGGGAGGAGTCGCCACTGCCGCGATGGTATCCCCCACACCCATCATTTTTCTCCCTTTTCCCCCTTTTTACCGGATGCAAAAAGCACGCTTCCTGGGACAGCGTGCCTCTCTAAGTGATCGACAAGGAACTCGCCATGAAACGAGTTTTTTCCCGAAAAGAACCCCCGAAAAGTCACCGGGGAGAGATCACCACCCGTCGGTAAGGTTCGACCCCTTCGCTGTAGGTGCTGACTCCCTCTTCATCTTGGAGGGAGATATGGATGATCCGCCGCTCATGGGCATTCATCGGCTCGAGCACCACCCGGCGTCCGTTCCGACGGGCCTTATCCGCCGACCGCAGGGCGAGGCCCCGCAAGGATTCCTCCCGGCGCTCCCGATAGCCCTCGGCATCGACCAGGACCCGCAGCCACGGGCCGCCGTCCTTGTTGCCAACCATGCCCGCCAGGTACTGCAAGGCATCGAGGGTCTGACCCCGTCGACCAATCAGCAGGCCAAGGCCTTCGCCACTCAAGTTCACGCGGATGGATTCGTCTTCCATCTGCCAGCTGGCCTCCGCGTCGACTCCCATCAGGCGGGCCGCCTCTTCTAGCCAAGAGGCCACTCTCCGGGCTTTATCCTCAGGGGTGACTACCCTGGTCACCCGCACCCGGGCCTGTTTTGACCCGATGATTCCGAATAATCCTTTCGTCCCTTCATCGAGGACTTCAATTTCAACCTGGGACCGATCAGCCTCTAGCTCGGCCAGGGCGGCCGCTACAGCTTCTTCGATGGTCCTACCTGTCGCCTCCACCGTCCGCATCCTTGTCTTCCTCCTTCACCCGCCCCTGTTCTTGTCTGGTGATGAGATACTGCTGGCCTATGGAAAAAAGGTTGCTGATGACCCAGTACAGCACGAGGCCCGCGGGAAATCTTATGCTGACCCAGCCAATCATGGCCGGCATCACCATCATCATGGTCTTCTGCGAGGGATCGGGATTGGTTTGCATCATTTGGGCATAGGTGGTCACGGCCGACAAAATCGGCAGTATGTAGAGAGGATCGGGCTGGCCCAGTCCGCCCGTCACCCACAAGAAAGGCTCATCACCAAAGGGAAAGGAACGCAGAACGCGAAATAAGGCCCAAAGTACAGGCAGCTGGACCAACATCGGCAGACAGCCCCCAAAGGGGTTGATCTTGTGCTTCTTGTACAGCTCCATGACCCTGCGCTGGTACTCCTGGGGATTGTCCTTATACTTTTTCTGCAAGGCCATCATTTCCGGCTGCAGTTCCTTCATGGCGGCCATGCTGCGGGTTTGACTGGTAAACAGCGGATACAGCACGATTCTGATCACGACGGTTAGAAGTAAAATAGCGAGCCCGCCATTGCCCGTCAGGCCGACGAAATATTCAAGCAGCCATTCCAGCCCTCTTGCCAAATAGTCGAAGATTTGCAACCCATCGCCTCCATTCCGCCTTCATGCCGCCTCAGTCAACCGGATCGTAGCCTCCTGGATGAAATGGGTGGCAGCGCAAGAGTCGCCGCGCGGTCTTGCCCATCCCCCGCCAGGGACCATATTTAATGATAGCCTGCTTCGCGTAGTCTGAACAGGTGGGATAAAAACGACAGGTCCTCGGCTTTAGGGGGGAAATCAACCGCTGATACAAATCAAGCGTCCCCAGGAGCAGCGCCTTAAGGCCGCCCCCCATCAACCTCCAAAGACCCGTCATCCATCCCATCTTGGTCACCCTTTGTCAGCCCTGCGCGCGCCGTCAAATCGGCTACCGCCTGCGCCAACTGCCGGAAGTCCGCGTCCTTCGCTTCCTTGCGCACGACCAGGACCAAATCCCTTCCATCCTTTATCTCGTTCCAGCGTCCCCGCAGTATCTCTTGCAGCCGGCGTCGGACTTTATTGCGCTGCACCGCATTGCCAACCCGCCGGCCCAGGACCAGGCCGACGCGGCTGACACGCTGATCATTCTGTAAGTAATACAAGGTCAGGAGTCGATTCGCCTTCCGCCGACCGTACGCGAAGGCCCGACGATAATCTGCTCCGCGGCGAAGCCGCATTTCCCTCGGCAGGCCCACGGTCCTATGCGCACAGGCGCCTGCGTCCCCTAGCCCGCCGCCGCTTCAGGACCCGCCGCCCACCGGGCGTGGCCATGCGGGCTCGGAACCCGTGGGTTTTTTTCCGCTTCCTTATATTAGGCTGGAAAGTCCTTTTCACCCAGCCCCACCCCCTTCAACGCCAATTAGCCAAAATGCCATTACGATTATAGCCCACGGCTTCTAACCATGTCAAGCAATGGCATTCACCCGGCTTTTTTTACCCTTTTTCACCCCTCCTTCTCCTCTCCGGGGCCCTTCCCTTGACTAGATCGCCAGGATCATAGTACCATGAAAGCAGTTGTGGAAAATTCCTCGCCTGTCATCTTTTCCAAGTCCCTTTTCACCCCTGCTGCGGGGGGCCTGAAGGGTTTTCCACACAATGTGGACAACTTTGTGGATAATGTCCAATCGCCCACAGGGGCGTGCTTTTCCCCTGTGGATGAGAGTTATGCACAGCGCCGATGTGGCTATTTCAGTACTTTTCCTGGGACTAAGGTCCCCGTCCTCACCACCAGGAGGGCAACGGATATGGTCGCACACCGTGTGGATATTCCCCCTTTCTTCCGGACGCCGCGGGGAGCAGGTCCCTTTTCCACCACCTGTGGAAAACCTGTGTATACTGTGGATTATCGCCGGGGTTATCTTTCCACAGCCGCCCTTCCCGCCCAGATGGTCAGCTTTGCCAGCGCCGTGTTGAAGGGGTTTTTCGCCTTTTTCAAGAGTTGTCCACAAAACCAGGGCAGCCCTTGTGGATAACTTTGTCGGGTTTTTCACAAACCAGTCCGCGCTAGGCCCTCAGAAAGTAGGGAGGTCATGGGCTTTCTCGCTTCACTTTTCCGTCGATCAACCGATCCTTCCCGCCGCCCCTTGCCCAGGCGGCTATCAGCGCGGCTGGCTGTCTATGACTCTCCGGGGGTTGCCCCCCGCCTCGTTGAAGTCCAGGGAAGCAAAGTCGAAGAATTCATGGATGAGCTGGCAGCCACCACCTATTCCCTCGCGCAGGAAAAGGGGGGCCGCATTCCTTTCACCGCGCTGAAAGAAGTGGTGGAAAACCTCATCCATGCCGCTTTTCAAGAAATCACCATTAGCATCTCCCCTGACGGCAACACTATTCGCATCGCCGATGGGGGCACAGGCATCCCCGATAAGGACAAGGCCCTCATCCCGGGCTACTCGAGCGCCCAGGGCGAAATCAAGAAATATATCAAAGGGGTCGGGTCGGGCCTGCCGGTGGCCCAGGAGGCTCTCCAGGCCTTGGGGGGGATCCTGGACATCGATGACAATTTGAGCGGGGGAGCGGTGGTCACCCTATGCGTGGACCCTGTGGAAAAGTCTGTCCCGCCGGCCCAAGTTCCGGCAGGAGATGGAACGGACCAAACCGAATATAGTACCCGCATCATTGACGATGGCGCCGATGCACCCTGCCTGCACCCCGCAGCCGCGGCGGCGGGGCTTTCGCGTCGCCAGGAAGAGGTGTTTATTCTGCTCGCGGAGCACGAAGAGATCGGGCCGTCATCGGTGGCCCGCAAAGCAGGCATCAGCCTGAGCACCGCCTATCGCGACCTTGTCTATCTTGAAGAACTCGGTCTGTTAGAGTCCAAACCCAACGGCAAACGGGTGCTCACTCCCGCAGGAGGGGCGCTGTTGGCAGCCCTGCTGGGCACCGATCGTTGACATCGCCGCTCGCCACCTTAGGAGGTAGCAAGATGATTGAACAGCTTGACTTGATCTGGGAAAAGACCCTCAGCCTCCTTAGGCAGGACTTGCCCAAGCCTAGTTTTGACACCTGGCTCAAGGGCACCAGGGCTTGTTCCTTCAGCGACGGGCGCCTCACCGTCGAGGTGCCCAACGACTTTGCCCGGGACTGGGTTGAGGCCCGCTACAAGGAGGATCTGCAAAGCGCCCTCCAGCAGGTGGTGGGAGATGCCTGGGAGATCGTCCTCGTCGTCCCCAAGGCCGAAGGAGCACCCCCCAGCGCGCCAAAAGCGGCGCCGGAGGCGGCCCCCGCGGCCTTAAACCCCAAGTATACCTTTGACACTTTCGTTGTCGGCAACGGCAATCGCTTCGCCCACGCCGCCTCCTTGGCCGTTGCGGAAGCCCCGGCCCGGGCTTACAACCCCTTGTTCCTCTATGGGGGCGTCGGCCTTGGCAAGACCCATCTGATGCAGGCCATCGGCCACTACGCCCACACCCATCATCCCCACCTGCGGGTAGTCTACGTCTCATCGGAGACTTTCACTAATGACCTTATCAGCGCGATCGCCCGCAAGTCGATGCAAGAGTTTCGGGGCAAGTACAGAAACGCGGACATCCTCCTCATCGACGACATCCAATTCGTCGCCGGGAAAGAATCGACCCAGGAGGAGTTTTTCCATACCTTCAACTCGTTGTATGAGGCGAGCAA
>LSQX01341723.1_pt1 | contig 21658 bp, 17 predicted proteins | sample 654561 | NCBI WGS metagenome assembly LSQX01 (sample SAMN04489861, study PRJNA283612) | anaerobic digester metagenome | isolation source: 4 biogas reactors fed with cattle manure at either 37C or 55C with and... | place: Denmark: Kongens Lyngby | collected 2014
CTTCTTCTACAACTGGTGCTTCTTCAACTTCAGCAACCGGTACTACCGGAGCATTCGCTGCAACTTCATCTGCTCTTTTCTTTGCCAACGCTTCAGCCCTTGCCTTGTTCACCTCTTTCTCAGCATCCATACGGGCTTTTTCATCAGCACGTTGTAACTCTTCATCCTTCAGTTTCAGAGAATGAGTAGCCTGTTGTTTGTTGTTTTTCCACGCTTCGAATCTTTTTTCGGCTTCTGCCTCATCGAAAGCGCCTTTCGTTACACCACCCAGAAGATGTTTCTTCATCATCACGCCTTCGTCTGATAAAATATTACGCACTGTGTCTGTGGGTTGTGCCCCTGTTTGCAGCCAATACAAAGCTCTGTCGAAATCTAAAGTGATCGTAGCGGGATTAGTGTTCGGATTATACGAACCAATCCTTTCAATATACTTTCCATCCCGTGGAGCTCTGCTATCTGCAACAATAATCTGATAAAAAGGATAATTTTTGCGTCCTCTTCTCTGTAAACGTAGTTTTGTTGCCATTTAGTAGTTCTTTTAAATGAGTATAATTTGTATTTGCGGATGCAAAGATAGCAATAAATTTTTGATGAACAAAATTAATCGACATTCACTACCGTATTATTTCAGAACCAGCTGTTTAGCTCAATAATACCATGTGTTGAGAAAATATTCAGAATACTTGATCCGGCGACACCTATCCCTGGCATTTCAAATGACAGATAGCCTGACTCTTAAATTAATAGAGATATAAATTGGTACTTTATTCCAATTTTTATATATTTGACACATATTTGTAGTTGTTGGATTGAACTACTTGTCATTATCTCTTTTTAATGGATTAATTCTGATTGCCTGAAAGCATTTGATCAATAATCCTGTAATCGGTACTGTGTTGTTGGCAATATTTTCACAAAGATAAACAAATTCATATCCACACCTAAACCGAGCATAAAACACAATAATTAACCCGTAAGATATAAAATCAAAAGTCTGATCAAATTACATTTTGACCAAAATAAAAGAAAACGATTGAACATATCATAAAAACATGGGTGTAAATAATTACATAAAAATTGCAATACGCTCTTTTCTGATGATCAGTGTGTTGTTTTTATGTGCTTTTTTTGTGTCATGTGATCAAAAATCAACATCCCGTTATCCTGCCTCATTGGATAAAGCAATCGAACTTTTTTTCATTGAGAACAGAAACGATAGCGTACTGAAATTACTGGAGAGTGAAGAATTAAAAGATCAGCCGTTAAATATCCGCTCTGTCAGTGACATCTTCAAAGCTGCGGCACTCAGTGAAACGGGCAGAGCCGACAGTGCCCGACAGATCCTGCAGAATGTACATAACGACCAGTTATATGGCCGAGATCTCTATTATTACCTTAGTATCAACGGACTTACTCAGTTCCGTCTGAACAAATTCCAGCAATCCTATCAAATGCTGTCCGATATGATTGAGGGTAAACCCTATGATATCAGGTGTCAGGCTCTCAATCATCGTGTGATGGCACGATCAATGCATTTCTTTGAGAACTATGAGCTGGCAATCAGGTTGTTTCTTCAATCAAGCGAGTATTACCTTGAGGCAGGACTTGAAAAAAGCGTTTTTATCAACGAGAAATTTTTGGCAAATGCCTACTCACAACTCGAAGTATATGATGAAGCGTTAGCTAAACTTTATGCAGCTGAAAAAGCTTTTATTAAATACAATGATATGGATGAACTCTATTATGTCTATATCGTAGCAATAAAAACTTATCTGAAGCAAAATAAGCTGGATAGTGCGCAGTATTATGCCAAGCGAGCCATGGAATCGGGGAACTATACATCTGATAAACAAAAAATGGCCTCTATCTATAATTATTTGGGATCAATCAACCAGCTGAAGGGTAATTACAGGGAAGCCATTGGCATATATGATATGATTATGCAACTGGATGAGGGGTTCTTCGGTTCAGAAAGAGCCAAAGCTGAGGCGTGTATCAACCTGGCTTCATCATACAATGCCATCGATGAAGTGCAGGAAGCAGAGCGATATGCCCTTCAGGCTCTTGAAGTAATTGGAAATAAACCGTTCATCTTTTTAAAATACAATGCATATAAAGTGTTGTCAGATGTTCATCTGCATACAGATCCGCTTCTTTCGCACGCATACATGGATTCAGCTCAGAACTATCTTGAGAGATACCATGAATTATCCTCATCCGGAATTGTTGACCTGGTAAATACCCGGTTTGATCTTGATGGAGCGACCAGACAAATTGACCAGATGGAGCAGGATCAAAAAAGAAACAAGCTTATTTTCAATTTTATGCTGATGATCATAGTTCTTTTCATCGTCACCTATATCATCATTTTCAGTATGAAGGAAAAGATTACAAAGACCTCGATGGAGCTTGTGAAGAAAAATATCACACTGATGAATCAGGAAAAAAAGGTAAATAAAATAATCCAGGAGCAAAAACAATTTCTTGCAGATGCAAGAATTAAACCCAATCTCTCAAACGATCAAAAAAAATCAATTCTATTTCATGATTTCAAAGTTTGGCTGGAAGAAGATAAAAAATTCATGGACAATGATCTTAATCTGAATAAAGCCGCAACAAAGCTGGGTACAAACCGCAGTTATCTTTCCAACGCCATCAATTCTCAGGGAATCAATTTTCCGGAATTAATCAATAAATACCGTATTCAGGAAGTGATCAGGATATTTGAGAACAGTGATGACATCAGGAACGGACAGAACCTGGATGAAATTGCAACGAATGTTGGTTTTAATACAAAATCGGTTTTTTTTGAATCATTCTGTAAGGAAACAGGGATGACACCAAACCAGTTTAGAGATTATACCTATTACAACAAGATTGGAAACAGTTAATACAATGATGAGCAAATATTTTCTTTTTTTTGCCATAGGAGGATTCTGGACAACACTTGTATTAGCCATGGTCTTCCTTTTCGGAAGAACTCATGATGTGAAGTTGCGAGAATATAACAGAGCAAGAAACGTGATGGGCTTTGCCTATATTTTCTTTGCGTCGATCATCCTGTTTGAAGTGACATCTCGATTTCTGGGTTTTCATCACCCCGGTTTCAAAACATCCATCCTGATCTTCTCCATTTTTCAGTTGCTTATTTTCACCCAAGTCAATATTTCACTGATCAATTTATCTTTTTTACCGATCAGAAAACTGCTCTATCATATGCTCCCTGTAACCATTCTGGGAATACTCAGTATTTTATCCTACAACCTGAAGTGGGGGTTCAATTTATCAACAATCATATTATACTCTCTTTTATTGTTGTATGTCGTTTCGGTCATCATCTTTGGTCTTATTTTTACAATACACTACAAGAGTTACAAAAAGAAATTCGAGAACTATTTTACTGAAGACAGCACCAATCACTTAAAATGGGTTTATACCTCAAATGTTTTGATACAGTCCGTAGGGATAATAGCTGTTGTCATTACGCTTATCTTCCCGGCAACAATCAATCTGTTCCCGTTTCTGGTCATTCTCTTTTACACCGCATATGCCATCCATTTTCTCAATTATAAAAACGTGCTCCATCTTGTGGAACCCGTTGTTAAAGAAGATCTGATTGAAGAGACTGATAAACATTCAAAAACATCCCTGCTCACACTTAAACAGATTGAATCGGCCTTGAAAATTTGGGAAGAAAAGAAACTTTTCACATGTCCAAGACTCACAATATCTATTATAGCATCACAGATCTCTACAAACAGAACCTATTTGTCGCATTACCTGAACAGTTCAAAGGAAAAAACCTTCAGCGACTGGATTAATGAACTGCGTATAGAGGAAGCGAAAAAGCTGATGAAAGCTAATAAATCGCTCAGGTTAGAAGAGGTTAGCGAACAGGTCGGATACACAGACAAATGCTATTTCAGCAGATGTTTCCTGAAGTACACCGGTATCAATGTATCTCAATGGAAAAACAGTCAAATCTGAACAGGATCTATCTTCCCGTTTTATGCATTTTTCAAATTGTTTTAAATCGTAAAAAATATTCCATAATTGTATTTTTCTTTTGTCAGTTGTGAATTTGACAGTTTTTTTTGTCGATTTTACAACTTCCATTTTTTTACACTCCTTATATTTGTGACACAATATTGCACAAAAAAGACATTTCATACATGTAAGGCGCTGATAGTTTAACAGTTGATATTTTTGGTCTAATTTGTATAACCATTTGTCCTTTTTGTGTTTTAATAGCCAATTTCCCTAAAATATTTCTTCAAAGAAATACCGTGATTATGTTTTTAAATAGACAGGCTATATTCTTGATTGCACATAAATTACTGATTTTTGTGCTTTTCCTGATTATATCAGCTTGCTCTGCTGAAATAAACGATCAGTCTGATTCTTTGCTAAACTCAGACAACAGCTCAACCACTCACAATGTGATTGATTCACTTCTGAACAGAATATCCAAAGACACACTCGCGCTGACAAACTACCTCACACTGGCTGAATCAACCGGCGATAAATACGCCGAGATGGCTACTTACAATACCTTAGGGAGGTATCATCTAAACAATTACTCTTTCCTGAAGGCCATTGAATACCATAAAAAATATCTGGATATTGCTGAGTCCTCCGAGAACAGGCTGCAAAAAATTAAAGCACTAAATACCCTGGCAGGTGATTACATGTATATATATGCCCTGGATGAATCGTCAGAATACTATTTTAAAGCATTGTCACTGTTCAGTCAGGCAGTAGGAAATAATGATGAAAGCATCCAATCAGAAAAGTCCGCCACGCTTACCGGTCTTGGGTTAATTTATTTAAAATCAGACCAACCTGACGAGGCCATATCCTATTTTAAGGAATCGTTCAGCATCTGCAACCGATACAATTACAAAGATTGTCAGGCTGTCAACCTTTTAAATATAGGTGTTGTATTTGAAAAGAAAATGCAATATGATTCCGCCTATTATTATTTCAACAAATCACTCGACCATTATATTAAAATTAACTCCGTATCGGGTATCAGCAAATGTTTTGAGCTTATCGGTAAACTACAGATGGCTGAGGGTGAGCTGGAAAGTGCGATGGTCTATCTGGAAAGTGCGTACAACACGCTCCATCATACCTCAGACAGATTAAACTGGCTGGATGCCTGCTTCTCACTTGGTAGTCTGAATATTATAACCGGCCACTTTACCGATGCCGAAAATTACCTGCATCAAGGGTTAAAAGTGGCAAACGAACTCAACCTGCCAAATTACCTGGAAAGGGCACACCTGCTTCTGTCTGATCTTCATAAAAAGGAGGGAAACGCTGCTGCGGCGTTGGAGGAACATTCCATCAGCGATTTGTATGGGAATGCTTTAAGGAAGACCCGGAATATCCATCGGATCACGAACTACAGGGTGAATTATGAAAAAGAGCTGAACAAGGCTGAATTAAACACGCTGACAGCTCATTACAAAAACGTTGAAAAGAAGAAACAAAATTCAATCAATGTTATACTGATCTCTCTGCTCTTTCTGCTTGGATTATTCATCATATTAATTCAGAACTACAGACTCCGGATACGTAAGAAAGAGGCAGTGCTCGAACTTGAAAAGCTGAAATCCGGTTTTTATGTGAATATCTCACAGGAATTCATGACACCGGTCAATATTATCATTGGTCTTGCTGAACGTTTCAAAAAAAATCTGTTCAACAAAAGCAACAACAACTACCTGGTAGATCTGGACATACTCTCACGTCAATCCGAAAATCTCTATCTTTTAATCGATGAGATATCAATGATGGCAGCTGTTCAGGAGAATGAGAAAGAAGTTAATAAGATTAACGGAAATATCATCGCCTATTTTCAATACCTGTTTGAATGTTTCTCAACTCTGGCTGAAGCAAAAAGAATTGAATATACATTCAGTTGCAATGTTTCGGAACTCTACATGGATTATGTGGCGGACTACCTGCGCATCATCATGAACAATCTCCTGAGCAATGCCATCAAATACAGCACGGAGAACGGTAGATTATCAGTCGATGTAAACTGTAACATCATGAATAAAGTCTGTAAGGTTGAGGTCACAGACACAGGGGTAGGTATCAGCGAAAAAGATCTACCTTATATATTTAATATGTTTTATCAGAGTGAGAGTGAACGTTCCAAACAGAATGGTTCGGGCATCGGATTAACATTAACAAAAAAACTGATCGAGAAACTTCAGGGCACCATAGAAGTGAAAAGTGTTGTGGGTAAAGGCTCTCGGTTTATTTTCACGCTCCCAATCAAAAATGAGGATATGATACAGAAAGAAAAATCTATCACCATCCATCATTCGCCATTATACGATACAATAGCTGCCGAAGAGACCCAACCACAGCAATCGGTAAACAGAGAGATACCGGTGCTGTTGATCCTGGGAGAAAACAGCGACATGAACTATTTTATTGCATCAGTTTTACGTGAAAAATACGATGTACTGCTCGACACAAACGGAAAAGAAGCCATACAAACCGCAAATGAAAAAATACCCGATTTAATTGTCTCTGATGTGATCATGTCACAGATGAGTGGTTACGATTTCTGCAAAGAGATCAAGAACTCAGGTGCCACCAATCATATACCAGTTGTACTTCTTTCCATTATTAATACGAAGAAAGAACGTATAGAGGGATTCAGATGCGGTGCCGATGCGATACTGCCGAAACCGATTCAGGAAGATGAATTGATGGTGGTCATAGATCAGTTGCTGTCTACCCGGAGAATGATTCGTGACAAGTACGAACAGATCATGACGAATATTGACAAGAGGAACGATTACAACGATGTGAAAAACGATGCCAACATTGAGTTTCTGCAACGTGTGACAGACATCATATACAAAGAGATAGATCATGCAGACAGCATTATAGAGATACTGGCATCTGAAGTATGCCTGAGCAGCTCACAACTGAACCGCAAGATCAAAGCCATCACTGGCATGACAACCTCCAACTATATTCTGAAGGTAAGGCTCAATAAAGCAAAGAAACATCTAATTAAATCACAGAAACCTATCGGTGATATTGCCATGGAATGCGGCTTCAGTGATTTCGCCTATTTCTCCCGCTCATTTAAGAAAGAGTTTGGCATGACTCCCACCTCATTCCAGCGCCTCCCCCACTCCGTCAATTAAAGCGCATAACACACTCCCTTTTGAACTTTTCAAGGTCCGCTGTGCACTTCTAAGCGGGTTGCACGCTGTTATTCCCAGCCACGTTCATTGCTTGTGTGGACCATACAACAGAGAGCTATCAGACTGCTCTCTTTTATCAGTTGAAATACAATGGCAATTCCAGTGTCCGTATTTTACAAAATGATAACTAAAGAGGTATAACCAGGGTACGAATAAAAAAAAACAGGTAAGAATTCGTAAATCAAGATGGTTTTTCGTTTTTTTTATTAGAAATACACGCTAACCTTGCTTTTTTTGGCACTTTTTTACGCTTTTTTTTATAAAATTATTTTCACAATTCAACCGCTGATAATCTGTAGTTTACGACACACCCATGCTTTTTCAGTCACAATTTAGCAAATGTTAAAGACGATTTTCAACAAAAAATTGCACAATTAGGACAAACCGCTCTTTTGAGATTGTCGTTTTTTTGCATTGTAATTATGGATGCAGACATTGCAAAGTGAGTAATCGGACCATCAAGATTACCACACATAACAGAGAGGTTGATAAATAATAAAGCGTATGAAAAAGATAATATTACTTGGTTGCTTGTACTTATTACTCTGTGGCAAAGTGGACGCACAAAGCACCGGCATCAAAACCAACTTAGCCCACTGGGCTGTAGGTGGGACCCTGAATGCAGGCGTGGAGTTTTCGCTGAATGAGAGGTATACCCTCGAGATTGGGGGCGGCATCAACCCTTTCATGTTCCAGGACAACAAGAAGGTGAAACACTGGATCATTCAACCGGAACTGCGTTACTGGAAGGAAGATCTTTTCGACGGTCATTTCTGGGGATTCCACCTTCTCGCAGGTGAATATAACGTGGGAGGAATTGACATTCCTCTAGGACGGTTGAAAGTACTAAAGGAACACCGGTATGAAGGTTACGCATATGGGGGGGGATTCAGTTATGGTTACCAGTGGAAGCTTTCTACAATGTGGAATTTCGAGCTGAGCCTGGGTGCCGGGTATGCCTACCTCACGTTCGATGAATTCAAATGCGTGAAATGCGGTGAAAAGCTGCACAGTGATGACAACCACTACCTGGGTGTGACAAAAGCTGCCATCTCACTCATCTACATGATCGGCAAGGATTGATGCTGTTGACTGTTTACCGGGATGCAATACAAACCATATATATAGATAGATTAACGAGAACAAGACAGATTAACAATTATTGAATTACCTAAACAACTCAACGGATTACTAACTTTTTTTAAATGATTTAAATTATGAAAATCGGAAAATTTTTACTGGTTGGTGTCATCGCCCTTGGCATGATGGCATGTAACAATGAGGATGAGATTGACTTGCAGGGACAACCTGAATCCACCGTGTCGGTGAAAGTGGTACCCTCCAGCAACGGACCGGTAGTGAGAGCAACAGGCGACTTAAGTGGTAATGGTGTACTTGCAGCAGGATTGCCTGCGGAAAGTGCAATCAAGTCACTGGAAGTTTACCTCTTCCATGGTGAAACGCCCGACGGTTATAAAATAGTTACAGGAACGGATGTGACCGAAGTAACGGGAATTGCAACCCACGCCGGACCAAAGACCATGGTGGTTGTTGCCAATTCAAACATTGGTACAGTAGCAACCAAAACAGAACTAACGGATATAACAATGGATCTGCCGGTTGCCATTGCCAGTGGATTGCCGATGACCGGAGAATCAGCAGAGATCACCTTAAAGCCGGGCCTTAACCAGTACGGATACGCTGCTAGCGAAGTAGTTGCCACAAAATTCTCTGAAGGCATACCCCTACCCCTCTATCGCGTCAATGCCAGGGTAGCCATTGTTTCTGCAACACTGGCATCAAACCTGACACCCGATCAGACTGATTTCTTTGATGCCTTGACCGATGTGCAGGTGGCCATGTTCAATGTGCCCGAAACCACAAAGTTGTTTGGAGCAGAATTGGCGATGAATGCGAATTTCCTTTTTGGTGAGGATTGGCCTACTACGGAGGGGACCTACACGGTTGGCACCGTTGAAGGATCATTCGAAGATGCAGTTACATTCCCTATCACCGATGACGCTGCACCTTACTACTATGTGAATGAGAACAGCAGCAATGTTGCAAAAGAAAAGATGATGATCGTGTTGAGGGCAAAACCAACGAAAGGTGGTCAACCGGCAGCCGCAACAAATTTATACACCGATGCCAATGGGTACACCTATTATCCTATTTGGGTAAATGCTGGTGGTCTTGGATATACATTTACTGGAGACAATAGCGGAGACAATATCATTCGTCGCAATACCCAGTACAATATTTCACTGGTGATCCACAAAATCGGTTATCCGAATATTGACCCGCCGGCTGCTGCAACCGTGGATGTGTTGGTAAGTGTGGCACCATGGTCAGTTGTTACCCAGGATGTTGTATGGGGTGGCACTGTAGCTCCATAGACGATAGTATCAAAGCATAGCACAGCGATCAGAATACCGGATGCTGTTAAAGGTCCGGCCCCAAGCCACGGGTGGGGAGTGATACCCCCCCGTGGAACAAAGAAACAAAAAAAGAGATCAAGATGAACAACAAGAACAAATTCAGCTTATTACTTGTAGTTACAATAATGACTACAGGGCTCCTAAGCAGTTGTTTTAAAGAGGATCTAACGGATTGTCCCCGGCCGTTTCAGGTAACCATCAAGGCAGTTTGTGCCGACGGAAATGACATCACCGAATCAGGAGATGTGGAGCAGGTGATTCTGTTTGTGTTTGATGAAGAGGAAACGATTTTCAATAGTTATATCCTCTCTGCGAAAGATATAATAGAACACAAGGCGGTTGAGATTGCAATGGACTATCCCGGTCATCCCTCACTCCAGTTCGTAGCTTGGGGTAACTTGGATGAGCGGGAAGATTACACAGATATCAGTAGCGTAAAGGAGCTTAATGATTTCTATGTAAAATTAAAAACTACCAGTTCCAAACAGTCAGGCTTTCTAATGGCACAACCTCCCGGCGACCTTTTTGAAGGAAATATCATTGTACAGGAAGAATTTGGAGGAATTGAACCCGGACGATCACAAGTAGTAGAAATACACCGGATTACCGAGGGAGTCACCATCACTGCCATCGGACTGAAACAGTGGAACGGGAACAAGGATGGAACCTACGGTTACCGACTGCGGGAGTCGTTTAACAGTTGTGACTGCTTCGGTCATATGGGTGGGGAGAAAGTCTATTGCGAACCGACTGCTAACTTCAACGAGAAGGATCACTTCATTGCCCCGCTCTTTTACATGTTTCCGCCAGCAGACAATATAACTTATGTGCTGGATATCCTCTTCAATGGGGAGGTGATCTTCACAGCCGACAGGGACAGTGACGGGAAACCGTTTAACACAGACCTGGGCCGAACGCTGAACATCATCATCGATTTTTCAGCGGAACTGAATATCATGTGTGTCATCACACCATGGAATGTAGTGTATCAGTATGTAGTATATGAATAGAAATTGAGGAAGATGAAAAATAAAAAATTTACCCGATGCATGCTGATGGTTATCACAACAATCACCTTGCTTCTGACTCTCGGCTCCTGCTTGAAAGATGAGGTGACAGCAATCGGCGAGGAACAGGGTATGCTTGTGATGACACTGGGCGGAGTAACCACAAGAGCAGCCGGTGATCCGCTTTTCGAGGATGATGAACTGATCAGCAAGGTCCGCTTCCTGGTATTTGTAAATGAAGTATTGGAGTTGAACCGTCAATTCACAGACGGGGAGACATCGTTCAACAACCCATTTATCCTGGATGTGATGGTTGGCACAAAAGATATATATGTGGTGGCCAACGAGACAGCACCACTCACAACCCGATTGGAGGGAATAAACAGTAAGGAGGAGCTCTTCGCACTGATGGCCGATGTGATCTCAGGCCCCCTCTCACTCCCTCTCCTGATGACCGGTTATTCGGAAGATGTCACTGTCGATGCTGCAGCCCCGGGTGTCAACAACGATGTGACAATCACCATGCAGCGGGCTGCAGTAAAGCTGAGTATGGAGTTCAGAAAAGGGAACCCCGATGACGAGGTGGAGATAACAGGTGTCAACCTGTTGTCCAACGCGCGCAAGATGACCCTCTTCCCGGAACCACTCGCCGGCACAACAATCACCTCTCCCACCTACTGGAACTACAACCGGCAGCTGGCATCACCTTTGATGTTGACCACCGGACTGCAAACGTTAGATCAGCCATCAACAATCTATCTCTACGAAAATATCCCCGGCAGCAACCATTCAAACGCAACACAGTTGGAGGTAAACGCCCTTTACAACGGTGTGAACACCACCTACAGGGTTTATATCAACGAGCAGGTGAACGGCAGCACCACCCCGGGTGACCCCCTCTCATCTGTTACAAGTCCCAGCGACCATCTTTACTCGCTACAACGCGGCTACCACTACCGGCTCAATGGTACTATCAACGGCATCGGCGAGTGCGAGGGACTGACGCTGAGCAGTTACGTACTGCCATGGGATCTGATGCAATCAACAGTGCTCTTTGAGAGGGTGTATGCGATCGACCCGCACCCCACCACAGCAGCACACACTTACACGCTGGTGAACAGCAACGATGATGTTTCGTTCGCCTTCAAACTGTTTAACCCGCTTGGCAGCACATGGACAGCACAGTTGAGCAACCCGATCGACTTTGAGTTCTCAGATGCAGATGGTGCTGTAAGCAGTGGAATTACCCGTACAGATTACACCATAAACATAAAACCACGCAACGCACAAGGAACAACGGAGCGAAGCACCGAGTTTTATATCACGGTGGGTGGTGTTGAGATTCCTTTATTGCTGGGCAGTAACCTGGTAGGTGTTGGAAACAGGATTATTATCACACAACCGGCTGTTGCAAACCCGTAAACGAAAAGGAGGATAAGCAAAATGAAAAAGAACCATTACATATCAACTGCAATTCTCATCCTGACATTACAGTGGAGTCTGGGGAGCTGTGTCCGCGATGAGCAGTGCGATTGTGGAGAGCAGGATAAAATGAGTCTCTCCGTGCGGTTGTCTTTCACCGGCAGCAGTGAGACCCGCGCCACCGAACACGGTGATGCCGATGGCAACTTCAATGAGACGGTGATCAGCTCGCTCGATGCCTTCGTCTTCAGTGATAACACGCTGTTGTGGAAGATCAGTTCATCGGAACTCACTTACAGCCTGTCCACCAATCTCGCAACACTACCAGTACCGGCGGAGAAGGAGTCTCTCTTCAGCAGTAACGAGACGGTTTCCTACGACCTATACCTGGTGGCAAATAATGAAGCAGATCTCTCGGGTGTCACCGAGGGAACCACTACGCTCCAGCAGCTGAAAGATCTGATCTTCCAGACAGCGAACTTTGTAACAAGGGGAGGAGCCCAGCCACAAGATCACTTCGTGATGGAAGGGTTGACCTCACAGATCATCAACCTGAATCATCCGCAACTTGGCCTGGTGGATATGAAAAGAGCCGCAGCGAAGATACGTCTTCGCCTGGCTGAACTTAATGTGCCCGGTTATACGCCGGACGGAGAGATACAGGCCCGCCTGGTACAGTTTGCAGATAAGTCGGCACTGCTTGACGGTGGAAATGCTCCTGTGATAGCCACAGTAGACTGGAAGAACTCACCACTTTCTGTCATGAGTACCACCTCTGTTTTGGGAGGAGTAACCACGGTGGCTCCCTTCTATGCCTATGCCAATGAATGGCAGGTGCAACCCGACAGGGAGACCTACCTGGAGATGTACATCCCCATGAAGAGCAGCGGTGGTGAAACGCACACCTATAAATACAAGGTGCCGGTGACACCACAGGAGTTCACAGGGGAAGAGGCAGAGCAATATATGAACCGGATCGACCGCAACAGGCTCTATGATATCGCGGTGACCGTCAGGATCCTCGGTAGTATTGAAGAACCTCCCGTAGAGGTGCCGGGGAACTACATCATCAAAGAGTGGAACACGCAAGAGGTGCTGGTCGATATCAAGGGTGCGCAGTACCTGGTGGTGTCGGAACGCAACGTGGTGATGCCTAACACATCTACCGACACCCTCACTTTCAACTCTTCGGTGGCCAATGTCACACTGGTACCCAATTCCCTTAAGGCGACCTACACCTATGTGCCGGCAGGTGCTTCTGCTCCTGTGACCGAGAATGTTACCGGGGGACAGATGCCTGCGATAACAGTACAACCTGATGTAGCCTCCGGTATAATTACCATCAGCAGTACATTGCCGGTAAACTATATCCCGAAAGATATTGAATTTCAGATCACCAACGGACAATTGACGGAGACGGTCATAGTAAGGCAACTTCCAGCAACCTATTTCACCGTGACCAAAGGTATAGCATCGCACATGCCTGGGGAAGACCGTGATGAACTTCCGGACGGGAACAACAATCCCTACATGTATGCCATTACAACGATGGCATCTGCCGGAGATATCATCTGGGGTTTTCCGCCCGTGGATGCACAGGGCAAGACGCTCAATAACGAAGAGGTCTCCAGGATGGTATCCCCTAAATTTGAAATGACTTCTCAATTCGGTGCCAGTGTTCCAAAAAGTTATGTGAATGCACAAACGCAATGCAGGGTTTACACTGAGACAGCCGAAGATGGCACCCTGAAGACCGGCTGGCGGCTGCCTACCGCTGCTGAGATCTATTTTATCGATGTGCTTCAACAGAGTGCACCCACCAGGTATGTAATGAGAGGTCCCTATTACTGGAGCAGCTGGAGCAAATATCCGACAAAAAATGCCTATGGACAAACAGGAGTTACAGGTGCTTACCGGATCGGAGAAAATCTACCGTTTATAAGGACAGATGACAGTTACAACTGGGACTCAGGGGCAACCTACAGCAGTGCACACGTTCGCTGTATCCGTGATATCAAAGATTGACGAATCAAATAGAAAGACAATATGAAAACAATCGCATACGGACTGTTATATGCTATCCTCCTGTTCCTTCCCGGTTGCATGGCTGAGGAGTTTCAACAGGAGATCATAACAGCTAAAGATGAAGGCGCGGTGAGGTTACACTTTCAGACGGTAATCCCTGAGTTCAGAACCCTTCAGACACGCGCTGCAGGTGGTGTGGATGAGATGAAGGTACTGGTTTTCGACCAGAATGGTACCTTTATCACGATTGAGACCGCTGCTCTTTCAAACCAGACAGAGACAGGTGGTACATTTATCGTCTCACTCCCCTCTTCATCAGAACCGCGTATCCTGCATTTCATCTGCAACCACAACTGGGACAGCTTCAATCCCTCAGGTATGCTGGGTTCCAACGAGGCTGCAGTGGTGGCACTGATGAGTACCAATCATGCCACCTTCTGGGCACGCAGGGAGCTGAGCGGCGGCATCAATGCCAACGCACTCCCGGCATCCAATCCGGTGGTACTGCTCCGCAACCAGGCAAAAATAAGTGTGACCAACGAGGCAGCCAATTTCAATCTTACCGGGTTTGTGATACATAAACGTCCCGACATTGGGAGTATTGCCGCCTTCAACACCACTACTGCACAATTTGAGGAGCATGCCATCACCGAGCCACTGGGGATGACCCTGCTCGATGCACAACAGTCGGAAATTGGAACCGGTGAGCAGTATCTCTTTGAACGCAGTAACCGGGCTGCACAGCAGATCACCACAGTGATCGTTTCCGGTGAGTACAACGGAACCGCAACCTTTTACAAGATTGACCTGGTAGATGCGAATAAGGTTCGCTATAACATAGAAAGGAATTATCTCTATATGGTGAAAATCATGAGTGTAACCAAAGAGGGTTACAGCAGTTTCACAGATGCCCTGAACGGAGCTTCACACAACAACGCTGTTCTCGACCCGATCATTGAAAAATACCCAATGATCTCTGACGGCACGGCGAAGCTGGAGGTGGAAAAGACATTGGTGATCGTGACCGAGCCGGGGAAAGAGATATCCCTCTGGGCACACTATTATCCCGATCTGAATAGCAGCAGCATCGACGACAGCGGTGTTTCTGTTACATTGATCTCAAACGAAGGAGCACTGGCTGGCGGTTCACTTTCCTGGGATCCGGCAACGGGTACCATAACAGCAACCAGTGCGGCCTCGCTGCCCACTGAACAGGGTGAAGCATTGATATTGGTACAAAAGGGGGACCTTGCACGAACCATCCGTGTGATTTTACGTACTCCCTTCCAGTTCGATCCAGTCACTATCAACAATTTAAATCCGGCTCAACTGGTGAGCGAGCAAAATATTCCGGCTACCCTGAAATTCAACATACCGGCTGATTTTCCGGCCGACCTGTTTCCCCTGCCGGTAAATATTTATACCCAGGGACTCTACCCGGCTGCTTCCGGCTTACAGATGGTTGTGGAACAGGGTGTGATTCATTATATCTACCAGGCAACAACTACCGGTGAACAGACGGTAGTTTTCAAAACCAACAAGTTCAGTAACAACGAGACAGTCACGCTGCAGGCCGACTATTTCACCGGTGGATCGGTGGCTTACTATCCTGAATTCATAATTATCTCAGGACCTATTGAATACCATGAAAGATATCTAGCTTGGTTTGGTATGTATAACAGATGGAGTGATGTGCCGAAAGATGCCACAGTCGATGTGAGTGGTGTATCGGATGCGACCATGAATATCCCATCCGACGGGGACTTTATATTTAAGTTACCTTTTACGACAGGAAATCCTACAATCATCTTTGAATATAAACGATCTGTATTTACTTACCGAAAAGCAATCTCATTGAACGATTTACAATCCAATTCTTATTTTCGATTAGACTGGATAGATTAAATGTAATAAGATAAGTATATGAAAAAGAAAAAATCGATATTCGGTGACTAGTGCCAAAATCTGTACAGACAATTATCAACAGTGAACAAGTATAAATAACAATGATTAATTGACAGGTCAATGAACAGCGATATGGAAAGTTATATTGAGACAAGCGATTCAGGTTTATACGAGAACGTCAGAGAGTGCATCCTGCTCTTTGAGAACGGCACTCAGAAGATCATCCGTAGCGATGAGATGAAGGGAAGCCTCACAGTGAATGTGTTAAAGCATCTGTCTGCGGAGACCAATTTTGTGGAAGCAGTCCTCAAGCATTACAAAAGTGCCAGGACACTGGATGAACTTGCAAAGAAATGCGGATACAACTGCACGAAGACATTCACCCGCCACTTTAAGAACTACTTCAATAGTACACCCAAGCAGTGGGTGCTGGAGATCAGAAAAAATGAGTTGATAAGCTATCTCAAAAACACCAAATACCCGCTAAAGCATATATCTGAGGATCTGGGCTTCTCCAATGTTTCGCATCTGTCAGATTTCTGTTTGAAGAAAACAGGGATGCGACCCGATGAAATAAGGAGCAGAAAATAGACGAATTCCACAAAAAAAGCTCCCGGAATTCTTCAATTCCGGGAGCTTACTTTGTGGGTTGTGATCCGCCTGGGGTTCGAACCCAGGACCCCATCCTTAAAAGGGATGTGCTCTACCAGCTGAGCTAGCGAATCAGCCTGAATGCTTTCTTTCAAAAGCGAGTGCAAAGATAAAACGTTTATTTTACTTTTGCAACTGTAAAAGGGATAAAATCTTATTAATTTTCATTCCTGAAAGATAATCCTTTCAAAACTAAACGTTTTTCTGCGATCTTTTCCCGGAGAACAAGGTCTGTTTACTGACGACTGATCGCTGATCGTTAAAACCCAAAACGCTCTCCATGCAATGCTTTCAACTAAAGAGCTTATCGCTTACCGCTTATTGCTTACAACTTATAGCTGTTTAATACCTGTAATGCTCCGGTTTGAACGGGCCTGCTGCAGAAATACCCAGGTAGTCGGCCTGTTGTTGCGTGAGCGTGGTCAGCTTCACACCAATCTGTTCCAGGTGCAGCCTGGCAACCTCTTCATCGAGTTCTTTTGAGAGACGATATACACCCACCTTATAGTCGTTCCTCCAGAGATCAATCTGCGCCAGCGTTTGGTTAGCGAATGAGTTGCTCATCACGAATGAGGGGTGTCCTGTAGCACACCCCAGGTTCACCAGCCGCCCTTCAGCCAGCAGGAAAATGGCGTTGCCGGCGGGGAAAGTATATTTATCCACCTGAGGTTTGATATTGGTATGTACAATGCCGGGGAAAGAGGTCAGCTTATCTACCTGAATCTCATTGTCGAAATGACCGATATTACAGACAATAGCCTGGTCCTTCATCTGCTGCATATGCTCAATGGTGATCACATCGCGGTTGCCGGTGGTGGTAACGAAGATGTTCCCCTCCTTCAACGCCTCCTCCATGGTGGTCACCTTATACCCCTCCATGGCTGCCTGCAGTGCGCAGATTGGGTCGATCTCCGTTACGATGACACGGGCACCGTAAGAACGCATTGAGTGCGCACAGCCCTTCCCTACATCACCATAACCCAGCACTACGACCACTTTACCTGCGATCATCACATCAGTGGCGCGCTTGATGCCGTCGGCCAGTGACTCGCGGCAACCGTAGAGGTTATCGAACTTCGACTTGGTGACCGAATCATTCACGTTGATGGCAGGCACCAGCAGCTCACCTCTCTCCATCATCTGATAGAGACGGTGCACACCGGTGGTGGTCTCCTCGGAGATACCTTTCATGTCGGCTATCGTCCTGTGCCAGCGCTGATCATCTTCCTCCAAGATACGGTGCAACGTATCCAGGATAGCCTGTTCCTCGCGATTGTCACCTTTTCTGTCGATGGTTGAGGCATCATTCTCGGCCTGATATCCCATGTGCACGAGCAGCGAGGCATCACCTCCGTCATCGACGATCAGATTGGGTCCCTTACCACCGGGGAAACGAAGTGCCATCTCTGTACACCACCAATACTCCTCGAGCGACTCGCCCTTCCATGCATAGACAGGTACACCAGCTGCAGCAATCGCGGCGGCAGCATGATCCTGGGTGGAGAAGATGTTACAGCTGGCCCAACGCACATCGGCACCCAGCTCAACCAGTGTCTCTATCAGCACGGCCGTCTGTATGGTCATATGCAGCGACCCCATCACCCGGGCACCTTGAAGCGGTTTCTCCGATGCAAATTTCTTACGTATCGCCATCAATCCGGGCATCTCATGTTCGGCAATCTCAATCTCTTTGCGTCCGAAGTCGGCAAGTGTGATGTCTGCCACTTTAAATGGCATATCTGAAGAAAAATTCTGATCCATATTACTTTTTTTGAATTATCTATTTTTAAGTGTGCAAAGTTACGAAATTCATGGAATGTTCCTACCTTTGATTTAGATAAAGCTTGTGAAATCGGGGTCAATCATATGAAAATTATCTATTCCAACTATCTGCCGGTAAAAGGGTTCAGGGCGATTAACCTGTTCGGGATCGTCTTCGCGAGAAAAGAGCATAAGACGCTTGTTAAACGCGTGCTCAATCACGAGGCGATCCATACCCGTCAGATGATGGAGTTGTGGGTGGTTGGCTTCTACGTCTGGTATATCACAGAATGGGTCTTCAGATGGATCCGTCACGGAGAGCGGCACCGGGCATACAGGGAGATCGGCTTTGAACGTGAGGCGTTTGCCAATGACACCGATCCGTATTACCTGAAACGGAGAAAGCGGTATGCTTTCAGACGGTATCTTACATAAATAGATGATAAAACAATAGGAGGCGATGAAACGAATATATTGGTTAATCCTGTTTTCCGGCATGTTTTTCACCATGTGCGCACAGGGCAATCAGAAAAAATCAGATAATATCAAATTAACAATGATGGAATATAACAGATTAACTCCCGAAGAGGAGCGTGTGATCATCCATAAAGGAACAGAAAGGCCTTATACCGGTGAATTATTGAACAACAGGACAGAAGGGGTCTATCTTTGCAGACGGTGCGACGCGGAGTTGTACCACTCCTCCGACAAGTTCGATGCGCAGTGCGGATGGCCCTCCTTCGATGATGAGATAGAGGGTGCCGTGAAACGTGTACAGGATGCCGACGGCAGGCGTACCGAAATCATCTGCAACAATTGCGGCGCTCATCTGGGACATGTTTTCCTGGGTGAGGGCTATACCTCCAAACAGACCCGTCACTGCGTCAACTCCATCTCACTTAAGTTTATTCCCGCCAGACAGGAGGGTATGAACAAAGTCTATTTTGCATCGGGCTGTTTCTGGGGTACGGAATACTTCTTCATGAAAGCTCCGGGAGTGAAACAAACCAGCGTGGGTTTTATGGGAGGTCATGTGGAGAAGCCCACCTACGAGCAGGTGTGTCAGAAGAATACAGGCCATCTGGAGACCACTGAGGTGATGTTCGACCCTGCGGTGACATCCTACGAAGAGATGGTGAAACTGTTCTTTGAAACGCACGATTTCACGCAAACCAACGGCCAGGGTCCTGACATCGGTCCGCAATACCTCTCCTGCATTTTTTACAGCAGTGCTGCAGAAAAGGAGATCGCTGTAAAGTATATCAATATTTTAACAGGAAAAGGGTACAGCGTTGCAACCATGTTGAAGCCTGCATCCACTTTCTGGGAGGCAGAGAACTATCACCAGCAGTATTATGAATACAAGGGGACGAAACCTTACTGTCACAAATATACGAAAATTTTTTAAAAATACGAAAGCAGGCTTTCCAATAAATAAACAGATGATTTTGAAAACTTTTCGAATGCTCGTATGTTTTATTAGTATCGTTTAAAGATAAAAAATTATGTACGTTTAATCAAAAAAAAGGAAAATTATGAAAGTATTTCGTTTTGTTTCATTGTTTACCCTGATTCTGGCACTCGGAATTGGTACAACATCGTGTAAGAAAGTGAATGATGCAGACCTGCAGAAGGCTGCACAGGAGACATTGGCTGCTAATCCGGATTTAGCAGGCGTGATGGTCACAGTACAGGATCAGGTGGCAACCCTGTCTGGTGTTGTAATGGATGATGCCACAAAGGCATACGCTGAAAGCACTGTTGCCGGCATGGAAAATGTGAAATCAGTAGTTAATCAACTCGAGGTTGTTCCTCCCGCTCCCGATTTCTCAGCGCTTGATGCGACTATCAATGCGGCACTGGCTGATGCACTCAAGGATCACGCAACAGTGGTTGCCCAGGTGAAGGATGGTGTGATCACACTCACAGGTGAAATCAGAGAAAGAGATCTTCCCACCCTTATGCAGAAGTTAAATGCTTTAAACCCTGAACAGATCGTTAATAACCTGACGGTAAAATAATTTGATTATGGCATTAGTAGACAAATACAAAGAACTGGTTGATCTCGCCAGACAAAACAATGTTTTGGTGAATGAATCGGGTAACGTACTTAAACTGGATGGTGTTGTTCCATCAGCCAGCATAAAGGACAAGATGTGGGAGATTTATCAGAGGATAGATCCGCAGTTTAAAAGCAACGATGTACTGCTGAATGTAAAAACAGCGGTATCTGACAGTGGAAAAGTGAAAGTGGTGACAAGAGAAAGCCGCCTGAACATCCGCAAAGGCCCCGGAACAGACCAGCCTATCGTGGGTAAGGCTGAGAAGGGTGACATCATCTCACTGATCAGCAAAGCCAACGACCTGTGGTGGCTTGTACGAGACAATGATGGTGAAGAGGGATACTGCTACGCGCAATACCTTGAACCGGTACAGTAACACAACCAAATCAGATCTTTACGATACGCAAAAAGGTTGCCATCTGGCAACCTTTTTTTGTGCGATAGAAAGGACGATCAATCCCTGCCCTATGGTCAATCGAATGTGAACCGGGTATCCATCTTAATGGTCAGTATTACTGGTGTGGACAGTTGATGTGTGGATGTATAAGATAACACGAGCGATGAGGATCCTTTTCTGTTGATCTCATCCATTACTGTCTGCAGGAATGTCAGCTGAGTTAATTCCATGAGTTTATCATTTGCAGTGATCGTGGGTAATACAATTTTCTTTTTCGAATCACTTTTCAAAGATAATGTGACGTTCGTCAGCTCTACCTCCTGTGCAGTGGTAATACCTGAAATCTGAATAAAAGAGGATGTCTGCACAAGAGCTGCATTCACATATTTCACATACTCACTGATTGCCGTAAAATCACTCATGGCAATTGAAACTTCACTTGTCGTGTTAGCACCTGCTGCAGCAAGCATTGTAAATGATTTCGTAACCGACGCTGTCTGTGATGCCGGCAGGTCATCGGGCTTGTCACTGCCGCAGGCGATAAAGAGTATGGCGGTGGTGAATACTATAAGAATGGAGAATAATTTTTTCATAAGATTGTCGTTTAAATTTATAGTTATCTGTCTGGTTCTGTTTTTATCTTCTATTGTAACAAATATATCATATAGGATGTTCAATGCATAAAAGTAAGGAGTAAAAAAACATAATTTGCCCAATAATGACACAGTACCAATAATGAAACTGCGTTACC
>LSQX01293944.1_pt2 | contig 21653 bp, 16 predicted proteins | sample 654561 | NCBI WGS metagenome assembly LSQX01 (sample SAMN04489861, study PRJNA283612) | anaerobic digester metagenome | isolation source: 4 biogas reactors fed with cattle manure at either 37C or 55C with and... | place: Denmark: Kongens Lyngby | collected 2014
GAGTATATTACACCAGCTACTCTTTTTGCACCACGGTGGAAAACCCTTATGACTTAACTCACTTCCCCAAAAGTTCAACCCTGTCCGTGCTGAAAATCTCCGCCTTTCTTATAGGCAGGTATACCGACAGAAGATTGGAAGACAACTCTTTTGATTCAAGATGGTTTGCCAATGACGGCTTGGTCAGTGTTTATTCGGCCCGAAACCCCAAAGACGAGCCTTGGCAAGACTTTGATGGGGAAAAATTGGTAGCCGGCAAGTGGAATGTTATGCCTACAATATCGGGTGACCACGGCACCGCGATAGGGCTTTTTGCCGACGCAGACCAAACAAGGCAGTTTTACCTTGATATGTTTGAATTGATAGAAAACACAAAATAAGCCCCAAAGCCTATTAAGTGATGTTTGCATAAGTATTACAAAAACAGAAATTGTAAGAAGTACATCAAAAACGAGGTTGACGAAGGGGATGAAATTGTGCTCTAATGCATAAAGCTCAAATATAGGAGGATAAACATGGAAATCAGAAAAATCAAGCCCGAAGAGCATATGGAAATCTTGCAGTTGAGGTCAATTTCCTACAATTCCAAAAAAGATTTCAGTGACCCCGAAAAGGTCAAGCAAGACTATGAAGCGGTTAGAGCATTGTTTGATGAAAATGGCAAGGCTTGTGCCACAACAAGAATTGAGCCCTTTACGGTACGCTTTAACGGGCACGATGTTAAAATGGGCGGCATAGGTGCGGTTGCCACCCTACCGCAAGAACGCAATAAGGGCCATGTTAGGCGGCTTTTTAAGTATGCTTTTGATGAAATGAGGCAGGAAGGCCAAATTTTCTCTTATCTGTTCCCTTTTTCTTTTCCCTATTACAGAATGTTCGGCTATGAGTGCAATTATGACAGGCAGAAGGTAAGCATTCCTCTGGATGCCTTAAAGCCGCTCAAGGCCCCGGGTCATGCCGAACTTTTTGAATACGATAAGCACTTGGATACTCTCATTGATATTTATGAAAGTTATATTCAAGACAAAAATTTAGCGGTCGTTCGCAAAAAAGAAGATTATAAACCCCTTTTTGACCACGACACCTATGCCGAACTTTTCAGCACCTATATTTGGTATGACTCAAAAGGCCAAGCGACGGCTTACATAGCTTATGACAGCGCGCCCCAAGGGCCAAACGAAATGAAGGTTCTTGAATTTGCCTTTAAAAATTATGAAGGAGCCAAGGCTTTGCTGGGTTTTCTTTCGGTCTTTCATCCTGTTTTCAAAACCCTCAAGGGCGACTTCCCCTTGGATATTGACTTTTCACTCATAGTGCCGGAAATTGATAGGGTGGAAAGAAAGGTCAGCCCTTACGGAATGAATAAGATTGTCGATGTTGAAAAAGTTTTAAAACTTTTAAGTTTTAGGGCAGGTTTTAGCTTTGTTATCAAGGTTGAGGACGACAGCTTGGATTGGAATAATGACAGCTTTAAGGTCAGCTTCGGCGCCGGCAAAACCCTGGTGGAACGCACAGAAGAAGAGGCGGATTTAAGCTGTGATGTCAGGGCCTTAACCCGTTTTCTTATCGGCTATACTTCTTTGGAAAAAGAGTATGAATACGGTAATCTTGAAATCAGAGACAAGAAAGAGGATCTGTTTGAGCTTTTCCCCAATAAAAAACTCTTTATGACCGAAGGCTATTAAAATACGGGGGTAGATTAAAATTTTCAAGGGTTATCTCATATGTAGCGATATTGACGGTACCCTGACCGATTCTACCGGTAAGGTTTCACCGGCCAACCTGGAAGCCATATTTAACTTCCAAGCTCGCGGGGGGCTTTTCACGCTTGCGACAGGCCGGATGCCCCATTACATAGGCAACTTTCCCTTCACACCCAATGCACCGATTATTTGTGTCAACGGTACCGTGATTTATGACCATAAGGAAGACAAGCTTTTAAGAGAATTCCCTATAGAGTCTCACTATGGCGATGTCATAGACTATTTTGACCAAAACCATGCCCATGAAATTAAAAATTACGAGGCCTATGGCATGGATGATTATCAGCTTATCAATGATTGCAAGGTCGGTGAAATTAAGAATAAATTTGAAAACACCAAGGTCTACAAACTCCTTTTTAGGTTTCACAAAAGTGAGGATGCCGCAAGAGCCATGGCAGAGGCTATAAGTCTTTTTGGCGAGCGTTTTCACTTTAACAGGAGCTGGCCCTACGGGCTTGAAATGCACTGCATAAACAGCGGTAAGGGCAATGGCTTGCTCTTGCTTAAGAGTGAGTTGTGCCGGGGCATTCACACGACCATAGCGGTCGGTGACTATGAAAATGATATTACCATGTTGCAAGATGCGGATATAAGCTATGCAACGGACAATGCCCCCAATCATGTAAAAGCACATGCGAAAAAATCGGCACCCTCACACAAGGATCATGCCTTGGCCTTTGTTATAGACGAGTTGGCTGAAAAAGTCAGTAAATAAAGGCCTTCAACAAACCCAAGGGTTTGATTATTGTTTATTTGCCGCGGCTTGGGCGGTGAAAATAAAAGAAAGTGAAAGAGAGGCTTATCAATGGCTAAAAAAAGGGATTATCAAGGTGTCGCGTCGGAGATTTATGAATCTCTGCACCGTTTGGCGATTCGTCAAAAAAAGGAGGACAACCCCCAACTTACCGCAAGGTTGGAAGCCTTGCCCGCAAGCGCCTTAAGTCAAGCACAAGAAGGGCGCTTACCTGAATTCCTCAATGCTAAAGATATTACCTGTGTTTTTGAAGGCGAAAAAAGTGTGCTTTGGCTGGGTACGGCCAATGGCATGTGGCGCATAAATGAAGATGAGGCCGAAGAACTAAACCGCGTGCAACACTTCAGAGCCACTGCTTATATGTTGGACAACCAAGTCAAAGCTATAGACGGTGACGGTGACAATGGGGTTTATGTACTGACCGAAACCGGGGTTTCGCACATTGCTATGAAATATATGTCCGCAAAAGAAAAGGCTATCTTCCTTTCTGAAGTCAATATGAAACATGTTCAACGCCGCGGCATGCTCAGCGGTGCTAATTGGGATGAGAAAAACGAACGCTGGAAGGGCAGGGAGTCGGACAACGACGGGCTTTGGACCTCACTGGTTGCCATGGGTGACATCTGCCGTTATGGCGTTTTAAAAGAAGACCCCACAGCCACAAAGGAAGAAATTGCAAGAGCCAAAGAAGTTGCCACACGCTGGACCGAAGCGGTTTTACTGCTTGCCTACATACCCGGCTGGAAGGGGCATGTAACATCCTTCTTGCGCTACAACGAACCCGGCACAAACATTGCAAGTGATGAATACCTGCTTCAAGGGCGTGAATACAAGATAAACCTTCCCGAAAAAGGGCCAACGGATTATATAGTAAGCGAAATCGGCCCCGCCAACCCGGAAGATTGGGCAAGCGAAGGTATGCCCGAAATTGTTTTCAAAAATGTAGAAGGCTACATAGCCCGCTCCTACCATGTAAATGACCCGGAAAATGATGAAGTCCCCCTGGCGGACGGAGTATTCTTCCGCAAAATGTATGATCCGGAAGGCAAGCTTGTTTCCGTCCGACTGCCCTCGGATACCTTTAAGGGCGATGACATGCCGGCCTTGCTCACGGTTGACAGTTCCATGGAAATTCCGGAGCGTTTGAAAAAATTATACACTTCCGAAGTTAACCCCAAAACAGGTAAAAACTGGGGCGACGATGAAATAATTTATAAAAGCGACACATCAAACGACGAACTGGTGGGCCATTATGCGGTATGGCACCTGGCTTATGATATCTTGGGGCCGGACGACCCGGAACTGGCAGAAATCATTAAAACAGCCGTGGCAAGGCATGCGGCCCACATAGCCCGCCACGATTATTGCCATGTTGACGCAGGCGGCCAGCCGACTTCCTGGGCCCGTATGAGCCGTGAGTATTACCTGGACAGGGATTATTACGGTTTCGGTGACGCCCCCCTGGGCCTTGCAATCTTATTGCAATTGTTCAAGGTGGCACACCATATAACCGGTGACCGACAATGGGAAGATGAATATAAGAAGTTAGCCTTTGATGAGCCCTACCGTTATGCCGACATTGTAAGCGAACATTTCAAACGCTATGAAATTATGGCCAAGGACCTTCTAAATGATGATTGCAGCGAAGATGAAATTTTCAACAAGGTCACAAAAGAAATGAACTATTCGGATGTCCGCATGGCTGCCGTTGCTTTTTACACCCTGATGCAGCTTGAAGAAGACCCGGTTTTGGTGGAAAAATTCCGTGCCGGCGTTGACTCCTGGTGGGAGCTTGAAAAATATTCGCGTGATATAAAATGGATGCTGATTTACCAGCTGGCCCATAATGAAGAAGAGCAATTTGACGGCTTCGGGCGCTCCTGCATTGATATGCTCAAATGGCAAATCAGCCGCTACCCCGTAAGTTCTCGCGAGCTTTTCATAGACAACTCCGACCGTGCAGACGCCAGAGTGGAAGAAAGAATTTTATACTATAAGGACAACCACCTGCCTTATGCCCTTGCCATGGACGAGCGCGGCAGTGTGGGTTCCAGCTTTTTCAATGCGGCCCAAGGCAACCGTGACAGACGCCATCTGCATGAGTCTTACAACCTGATCATGCCCTACTGGCTTGCCAGATACAATAAGGTCATTGACGAAAAAGGTAAAGACAGCGGTATGGCTTTTGACCAACTCTTTGAAATACTTGACCAAAAGTAAGTGTAAAAACCCGCATGGGATTTTCCCATGCGGGCAATCTTATTATGAAAGGCGGTTTTGGTGTGGTTAGAATAACAGTGTGGAATGAAAGTGAGCACAAGGGCAAGGCCTATCCGGATGGGATGAGCCGGGCTATAAAAGAAGGCCTGGATTTAAATGACGGCTTTGAAGTGGTTTGTGCTTACCTGGACGAAGACCAACAAGGTTTGCCGGACGCCTTGCTAAATGAAACGGATGTTCTGATTTGGTGGGGTCACAGCAAACATGAAAAAGTCCGAGACGATCTGGTGGAAAAAATTATTAAAAGAGTAAATGAGGGTATGGGGATCATATTTTTACACTCTGCCCATTTTTCCAAGGCTTTCAGAAAGCTTATGGGCACCCATTGCTCCCTTCGCTGGCGTGAAAAGGAAGGCGAGGCCGAAAGAATCTGGACCGTTGACCCCTATCACCCCATAGCTCGAGGTGTTGAACAAGGTTTCAGATTAGACGGCGATGAAATGTACGGGGAACACTTCGACATACCCACGCCTGACGCCCTGGTATTCATCGGTTGGTTTTCCGGCGGGAATGTCTTTAGGAGCGGTTGCACCTTCACAAGAGGGCAGGGCCGCATCTTCTACTTCCAACCGGGCCACGAAACCTTTCCCATCTTTTATGATGAAAACATCAGGCAGATTATGGAAAACGCCTGTCTGTGGGCAGCAAAAAAAGATGAGGGAACAACCGATTTTGAGGCCAATCCGAAGTGTATTCACGAAAGGGTACCTTTGGAGGAAATTTGTCCAAAAACAAAGAAAAAATTTTTTGGTATATGAAAACATTAAGGCAAGCCCTTGGAGGCTTGCCTGTTCTTTAAGGTCTCCCATTAACTCAAAAATTTAGAAGGGTCGGATAAGAGTCGGAGATCGGAGAGGCGTTTAATTCATTTAAAAAGAGAAGCCTTGTTTTCCTTGTTGCCCTACTGCTTATATGGGTAAGTGTTTTTGCTACCCTCAAGTTAGCGGAAAATAAAGGCTTGAGGGAGTTTTTTGGGTGAAAGAAGTAAAATTCAAAAGCTATGACGGCAAAGAGCTGGTCTGCTATTTATGGGATGCGGTTGAAGAGCCAAAAGCTGTGGTACAATTGGTTCATGGCCTGACCTCACACGCAAGACGGTTTGATGATTTTGCTAAAATTCTAAACCAAAACAACTTTTTAGTTTTTGCCGATGACCATAGGATGAACGGAAAAACTGCCGGGCTTGAAAATTTGGGCAAGGCCGGCTACAACAATTTTTATGAAAATGTTGAAGATGAACTTGCCATCAGCCGTATGCTCAAGGAAAAGTACGATTTACCCCTTTTTCTCTTCGGTCACAGCTACGGTTCTTTTTTAGCCCAAAGATATATCCAGATGGAAGAAGGGCTTGTGAAGGGTGTTATTCTAAGTGCCTCGTCATATATGGGTGGCAGTAAAATGTTTTGGGGTAAGGTGCTGACCTTTTTTCAGCGTGTGCTTTTTAATGTGCATTCACCGAGCCATATGTTCTTCAAAATGACTTTCAGCTCAAATGACAAGTTTTTCGAGGCAGACAAGATAAAAAATGCCTGGCTTAACCGTGATTTGGAAAAAGTGAAAATTTACAACGAAGATCCCTATTGTAATTTTGTTATGTCTCATGGGTTTTTTTATGCCATGATGCGGGGGCTCTATGATGCTTACAGGCCGGGAAATCTTGAGAAGATAAGAAAAGATTTGCCTATAATTGTAATGAGTGGCGACAAGGATCCCTTGGGTGGCATGGGTGAGAAGGTGACAAGACTTTACCATATGTATAAGGGCATGGGGCTTGATGTATCGATTAAGCTTTATGAAAATGTTCGCCATGAGCTCACCGCTGATTTTGAAAGCGAAAAAATAATAGGGGATATGATTGAGTTTTTTGATTCCAATCTTTGACTCGAGGGATTGCCTATGGAAAAAGAAATCAAACTTGACTATGGCAAAAAAGACTTGTAATCAGGCTGGACGATGCTGATATTATTGAGCCCCTTAAGCAAGCAGCCTTACAAAACCCTGTGCAAGTTATCAAGCGAAAACTTATAAAACCCGATTTTGGAGTCGGCTTAAAAGAACTCTTAAAAAACAAAAAAACCTTGTTATAGCCCACACCGATATTACGCGCGCAACACCCAATAAGCTTATTTTGCCGCCACTGATAAAGGCCTTGGTAAAAGAGTACCCTATTGCACGGGTTAGAAGGAGAACAGTATGAGTAAAAAAATAATTATTGCAGGTGCCGGCCACGGTGGACTAAATGCAGCCGCATATTTGGCGCAAGCCGGCTATGAGGTGGATGTTTACGAGAAAAATGCCAGGGATGAAATGGGCTATGACTGGTCGGATACCATTGGGCGTGACACTTTTGAACATATGGGGGTAGACGATTACGACAAGACGGATATTTCGCCCCGACTCGATTCAACCTTTTACGCCCCAAACTTAAAAACGCCCGTTTCTGTTGACCTTGAACCGTCAAGCGCAGCTTTGGAAATTGAGCGTGTGACACTTTACAATTACCTTGTAGATAACGCCTTGAGTAAGGGGGCCAAGATAAATTGGTCTAAAGAAGTTGAGGGTCCTGTCACGCAGGGGGGAAAAGTTAAGGGCCTGTTTGTTGACGGTGAAGAAGTTTTGGCAGATCTGGTTATAGACAGTGCCGGTTTGCGCTCAAGGGTTTTAGAGGGCCTGCCGGCAGAGTATGGGTTGGATGACGAGTTTCTTGCAGACGATATATTTCACACTTACAGGGGTTACTTTAATCTCCTGGAAGGCCAAGAAGCGCCTAACATGTATCGCTTTAATACATACTTTCGTTTTGATAACCTAAAGGGTATTGCCTGGTTTAAAATATCGGAAGGCATGGCGGATATGTTGGTCGGAAGTGTGCAAGCACTTGATATGGGCCGCGTTGAAGAGGTATTAGAAAAAATCAGAAAAGCCCAACCCGCAGCCGGTAAGACGCTTTTGCGTGGCGGGCAGATTTTGGATATTCCCATCAAAGCCACTCATACACTTTTGGTCGGCGACAATTATGCGGCTGTGGGTGACTGTGTGGCCATGACCATACCCATGAATGGGTCCGGCATTACAAATTCCATAATTGCGGGGAAAATGTTGGCTCAAACCATAATTGAAATTGACAAAGCGGGCAAACCTTATACAAAACAAAACCTCTGGCCCTATCAGGTCAGGTATTTCAAGGCCGTTGGTGCCGGAATGTTGGGTAATTATATTTTGAAAAATTATTTGCTTAATGTTTCGCCCAAGGTTATGAACTTCTTTTTTGACAACGAAGTTTTAACGGCCCAAGAGCTGGGTAACAGCACTAACTTGAGTTCGGGCAAAAAGGCGGCCTTGAAAAAATTGAAAAAGGGTTACAAGCGCATTTTCAGCCTCTTGAAGCTTAAAAAGGCCGTTGAAGCCTCTACAGAGGCGGAAAAAGTCGCTGCGGGGATTCCCGAAATTTTTGATGATGAGAAGGTTGAGCTGTGGCGCACAAAAGTTAAGGCTTTGATGAAATAAATTAATGAAATAAAAAGGAAGAAGAAATGGAAAAAAAGAAACAGTTAAAAATTTTGAGCAAGGCGGCTGTGATTAGTTTACTGGTCACAGTTGTATTTGTTACCTGGTTTGGCGCCCTGAAAGTGCCTTATGAAGATGACCCTACATCCTTTTATCCGCCTTTTGTAAGAACGGCCAGTGTTATAGCCATGCATTATAAGGCCCTCTATTTGCTATGGGTGGGGCTTGTTATAGTATCTTTACTTTTGAATATTCGATATATGTATTTGAAATATAATTTTAAAAGCAAGCTTGGCACCGCTTCTTTATATTTCAGCTTTTTTTGCTTGTTGATGACGGTAATCGTTCCCCATGCGGAGGGCGGTATAGAAAAGCTTATTCATTGGACCGGGGCCCTGGCCTTTGGTGTTTTTTGTGCAGCGTCTATAATTATTTTTCTCTTCCTAAAAGGGCGGGAAAATAAAAAATTCATATATACCATGCTTTTCTTCATCGGAGTGCTTGCACTTATGCTGATTTTATTGGCCTTGTTCCAAGAAAACGGTGCAATTGAAACCCTGCCCATATGGGCTACTTTCCTTATATTATTTCTGATAAACAATACAAGGCTCTATGAAAAAAATAAGTCAAAAAAGCAATAAAAGACAGCTCAAATCAGTGGAGTGAGATCACTTTTTGTGCTACAATTGTTTTGTTATCCCTATTAAAAATGTGAGGTGTTTTTATGAAAAAAGCTCTTATCGCATTAGCTTGCCTTCTCTTGGCCTTTGCGGTGCTTGTCGGCGGATATGTATCCTATGTTTATATATCCTATGAGCGCCTTGACGATAGGTTGGTTTTGGATATTGACAAGGGGGCCGACGATTATTTAAAAATCGGCCAAACCTATACTGCGGCTACCTATAATATAGGCTTTGGCGCCTATGGGCCCGACTTTACTTTTTTTATGGACGGGGGCAAAGAATCGCGGGCGCGCAGCTACGAGTCTTGTAAGGCAAATGTTTTGGGGGCAGCCCAAACGCTAAAGGATTTGGACGCCGATATAATTTTGTTCCAAGAAGTTGATATTAAAGCAACCAGAAGCCACCACATAAACCAATACGAACTCTTGCGTGAAAATTTTCCCCATATGGACGCGGTCAAGGCCATAAATTATGATTCGGCCTACTTGTTTTACCCCTTAACAAAACCGCACGGTAAATCATTATCGAGTCTTGTCACCATGTCACGCTTCAATATTTTTGACAGTCTTCGCCGCAGTTTACCCATATCAACCGACTTTTCAAAGTTTTTTGATTTGGACCGTTGCTACAGTGTAAGCCGGCTTGATACGGAATCGGGCAGAAACCTATATCTTTACAATGTTCACATGTCGGCTTATTCGGGTGATGAAAAAATCAGGCAGGCACAGGTTGATATGCTCTTTGATGATATCACCGAAAGGGTCAGGCAGGGTGACTATGTGATTTGCGGCGGGGATTTCAATCATGATTTGCCGGGTGATTCCGTGCAAATCTTAAACGGTGACAGCAAACATGAATACACTTGGGCCCAATCTTTTCCCGTTAAGAAAATCCCGGGCGTAATTGAACTTTGTGATAATTATGAGGGGGGGGAATTGGTGCCCACCGCCCGCAATAATGACATGCCTTATGAAGAAGGCAAAACCTTTGTTATTGTCATAGACGGTTTTTTCGTCTCGCCCGATGTTGAAGTTCTCAAGGTTGAAAACCATGATACGGGCTTTCTCTACAGCGACCACAACCCGGTAACAATTGAATTCAGATTAAAATAAAGCATCTTTAAGAACATGGAAAGGGGCCCTTCTTGTGTTTAAGAAAAACACCATTTACACCATAGCCGTGTCCCACCTGGATACTTCCTGGTTGTGGGACTTGGAAACGACTGTCAGGGAATACATACCGGCCACACTGCGTGACAACTTCAAGCTTTTTGAAGCCTATCCGGGCTACACTTTTGGCTTTGAAGGAACATATCGCTATGAGCTTATGGAAGAATATTACCCGGAAGAGTTTGAAAAAATGAAGGAATATATTGCCGCCGGCCGCTGGGTTCCGGTTGGCAGTGCCTATGAAAACGGGGATGTCAACACACCTTCGCCCGAAGCCCTATTCAGAAACTTTTTGTACGGTAACAGCTATTACCGTGAAAAATTCGGCAAACCCTCTAATGACATTTTCTTACCCGATTGCTTTGGCTTTGGTTGGGCCTTGCCTTCCATAGCTCGCCATGCCAACCTCAAGGGCTTTTCAACCGGTAAATTGGCCTGGGGCAGTGCCTATGGCGCCCCCTTTGATGTGGGCAAATGGCATGGGGTTGACGGCAAGTCGATTTATGCCAACATCCGCCCCGGTTCATACGCAAGGGGCCTGGGCAAGGTACGCGGCCATAAAGATATTGAGCCCAAGCTCTATGATGACGAAAAAACAGCCCAAATCGACGGTCAAGAAGTTAGTTTGCCCTTTACCGTGGCTTTTTACGGCACGGGGGACAGGGGCGGCGCGCCCGGCGAATCTTCGGTCAAGACGGTTATGAAAGAGATTTCTAAAAACTCCTCGAAGGCCATTGATGTCAAATCAGTCAGTTCGAAAGAGTTTTTTGATCTTTTGGATCAAGGCTTGACCGAACAACAAAAAGAAGCCCTGCCGACCTGGAGCAATGAGCTGCCCCTGACGGACCACGGCGTGGGCAGTTATACATCAAGAACTGTCGGCCACAGGTGGAACAGGCGGGCCGAACTGCTGGCAGACGCTGCCGAAAGAACAGCCGTTGCCGCAGACTGGTTGGGCCAAAATGACTATCCTCACGAAAACCTTAACACCGCCTGGAAGCGAGTTATTGCCCACCAATTCCATGATGATATTACGGGTACCTCCTTCCAAGTTTGTTATAAGCGCAATTGGAATGACTATATGCTTTCCCAAAACCAATTTGCCGAAGAGTACAGAGCAAGCGGTGCCGGCATAGTCAGCCAAATGGACGCTTCTTTTGTAAAAGGTATAGCTGTAGCGGTAAGCAACCCCCTGCAAGCCGATGGGGACAGGCAAGAAACCGTTGTGGCCAAAGTAAAATTGCCCAAGGGGGCAAGATATATCAAAGTTTTGGACGACAAGGGCAAAGAAGTGGCGTCGCAAATTGTAAAAAGAGAAAAATCTTTCACTCATGTTGCTTTTGCGGCAAGCGTGCCTTCGGTCGGCATAGCGCTTTACGACATACAAGAAAGCGACAAGCCTTATTTGGACGCTTCGGCCCTGCGTGTTTCCACCACCGGCATAGAAAACAGCAAACTGCGAGTTATGTTCAACCAAAACGGTGACATTTGTGAAGTGTTCGACAAAAGCTTGGGTAAAAATATTTTGGCCAATGATATCAGTTTAGATGTTTTTGACTATAAAGGTTCTAAATCTTGGCCCGCTTGGGAGTTGACCTATAAAGAACTTTCGGTACCGCCGCGTGAAGGCGCATCCAAGGCAAAGCTTAAGGTGATAGAGCACGGCCCTGCCCGTGCCGCTGTGGAAATATCAAGAAAAACCGGCAAATCAACCTTCAAACAAATAGTTTCTCTGGACAAAGACGGCGAAACGGTGAGGGTCTACAACGAAGTTGACTGGCGGGACACAGCAAGCTTGCTCAAGGTCGGTTTCCCCTTAGCCTCCTCCAACCCGACTGCTACATATGACTTGGGGTTAGGCGTGATTGAGCGCGGAAATAACAGCCCCAAACTTTATGAAGTGCCCGCACAAATGTGGGCGGATATTACACAGCCCGACAAGAGCTTCGGTGTGGCTGTCTTCAGCGACTCACGCTCGGGGTGGGACAAGCCCAACGACAACACTCTGCGTTTGACCGCTGTGCACACTCCCTTATATTCCTACCGTTGGGAATGTTCGCAGCATTTGATGGATTTGGGTCTTAACAGATTTTCTTTCGGTATATACAGCCATGAAGGTGACTACACAAACGGTGTGCAAAATGCCGCAAACTGCTTCAACCAACCAATGGCAACCTTTGTGACCCGGGCACATAAGGGCAAACTGGGCAAACGCTTTTCTTTTGCCGGCATAAGTGACCAATCTGTAATAATCAGGGCTATCAAAAAAGCACATGACGGGTCGGATCAAGTTATTGTTCGCTTTAATGAAGGGGCGGGTCAGGGCAAAAAATCCCTTCGTTTCAGCATAGGTCAAGGCATCGAGAGTGCCCGCGAAGTTTATGCATCGGAAGAGGATTTAGGCCCGGCTTCGGTTGAGGGCGGCGACTTGGTTTTTGATATAGGGGCCTTTGAACCCAAAAGCTTTGCTTTGAAATTGCAAAAGACAAAGACAAAAGAAAAGCCCGCAGCCCAAACTCCGCTGGCCTTGGAACATAATGTCAGGGCTATAACATCACAAGGGCAGGGGGCAAAGTCGGAATTACCGGGTGCCTTGTCTCTTCCGCGTGAAATTATTCCAAAAGTGATAAAGAGCGGCGGAATTAATTTTGAAATATCGCAGTCCGAGTCGGCCAATGCTCTTTTATGCAGGGGGCAAAAAATAAATCTACCCCAAAACACAAAAAAACTTCACTTGCTTGCAGCCTCTTTGGATGCCGACAGGCGTGTTTGCATCAAGGTCGGTCAAGAAGATGTTTGCATACGCCCGCAAGACTGGCAAGAAGCACCGGCCGCTTGGGATTTAATAGGTCTTGGTGAGTTGGCTTATGTTAAAAAGAGTGTTTTGGGCTGGAATTCAACCCATGCTCACTCGCCCAAAGGCGATGAAATCGCAAAGCAACTTTACTTCTTTAAACATTCGATTGATATAGCTCAAGGGGTCGATCATATCATCTTGCCCAAGGTGGAAGAAATTTTGATTTTGGCTATGACGGCAAGCGAAGACGAAAGTAACTTTGAACACGGTGACTTCTTGTTTGACACCGTCAACAGGCGCTCTTTTGACTATAAAATTTCAGCGGAAGAATATATTAAAGCCAGGCCTTCGGTTGCAGAAGCCTTTTTACGAAAAAAGATTGACGGTGAAAAGGCACTGACGGTAGACTCCAAGATGGTGACCGGCACCATTCAGCTGGCTGATGTTTTTGCCGTTGTGCGCTCTCGCTTGAGCAGAGACAATTAGAGTTTTAAACAGGAGGCAGGCAATGAACCATCTCAACTACAATGAGCAGGGCGGGTTTAGGATTTGTCAACTTACAGACCTACACTTGTCAAGCAAGCCCGAAAGAGAAGAAAATAACAAAAAAACATTAGAGCTCATAAAATCGGTTATCCAAAGCCAAAAGCCGGACTTATTGGCGCTGACAGGTGACATAAGCCATGGGGAAAACAACGGTAAGCTTTTAGAAGATATTGCAACTGTTTGCCAACACTACAAGATACCTTGGGCAGCAACCCTGGGCAACCATGACGGCAATGAAGAAGGCGATGCCTTAAACAGGGAAGAGTTGGCCGATTTGTTGGAGACCCTGCCCATGAGCCTTTTTAAGAAAGGCCCCCAAGATATTATGGGTTACGGCAATTACTTCATAAGCGTCGGTGACGAAAACTCACCCGACTGGGCCTTGGTTTTTATAGACTCAAACAACAGAAGGGATGTCCCTTCCAAAGACGGCGGTATGGAATCGGCCTATGACTATATCCACAGGAATCAGATAGACTGGTACCTGAAAGAGTCTGAAGCCTTGGAAAAACGCTTTGGCAAAAAACTGTCCGAACTGGCTTTTTTCCATATCCCTCTTTGGGAATACCTTGAAGCCTGGGGCTATAACCGCTGTGTGGGCCAACGCAATGAATATATCTGCTGCCCAAAAACAAACACGGGCATGTTTGCAGCCATGGTGGACAGGGGCGGCATGAAGGGAACTTTCGTGGGCCACGACCACATAAACGATTTTGACGGCAAATTGTTTGGGATCCGCCTATGTTACGGGCGGGGTTCGGGCCACAATGCTTACGGCATGTATGGCTATCCCCTGGGTGCCCGGATTATTGACATAGACTCGGACAGTAGTGATTTTTCAAGCTATATTTATCTTGAAGACGGCTCTTGCCACAAACAAACCGTGGTCCACAAACCGGAACACCATTTTTAGGCTAAAAAATTAAGAGAACGATAACGAAAGTTCCGTCAAAAACTCGCATTGAATCTAAAGATTTGGTGCGGTTTTTTGACGGAACTTGTAAATATAGCTTTGCCCCGTTTATACCATAATTATATTATTCAATCACTTTCGAACATAAATTCTGTGTTTTCACTTTGGAAGTATATCTTTCAGATAAGACTTTACTGTGCGATATATTTCCTCAAAGGGTGGCTTGCTCACATCACCCTCAAATCGGAATTTTTCATAGGAGTGCCTTAATTATCATAATATTCGATTGCTTCATTTGCCAGCTTTTCAAATCTTTCCTGATACTCAGGTACAACAGAAAGGCCTTTAAGGCTTTCGCCATTACGGTAATAATAACGGCTGATTGCCTCTGTAATCCCCTGCATATCCAAGATTGCCTCATTTGCAATGGCGTCAGCTATCGTTCTGTTAAAATCGGTAAATCGCAGCCCGTTCTTTTCCTTTACGCTGTAAGGACTTACATGATTGCCAAGCACAACTACACCGTTAAAACGGGAAACAGAATCATCACCGTAAACCCATACGATATACTCGTCGCTTCGCCCCCCGAAGTTACCCTGGCACATCAGGGCGTTGTCTAAGGCGAAAACAATAGGTTCACCGATACAATCACGAACCGCCTTTAGCCAAGCAATGGCGCCAACATAATCTCTCCTCTTTGGAAGGTTTCTTTTTTTCGCATTATGCCTTGGCAATACGGCTGTCTTTCGGTTGACGAGGTCTGCTTGCGCGCGGACCTTTAATAAATTCATAATGTATTCAGGCGGCTTGCGCACACCGGCTTCCCAATTCTGAACTGTGCGAAACGGGATGCTATACCTCCTTGCGAACTCGCTTTGTGTATCGCCCAGCCGTGTTCTCATCTCACGAATATTCATACCTATCACCTCACCAATATAATACACCCAATGGGTGCATTAGTCAAGAGTGTTCTCGGAAATTTAAATAATATAAATTTCTCTCGCTAACCGATGAATACGCTTTTCCAGCGTATGAGCTATTTTTAGCATATAGCTTCGTATTCTTCCAACAAAAAATACTGCGCCGACATCATAAGGGTGGAGCAGTATTTTTATGGCTGTTTTATATTTGTGGATTTATTTTTGTGGGTGTGGTATGCTCAAAACATATTATTTTTACACATAGGAAGGAAATGAAAAAATTGTTTTCATATGAATTTCGTCTCGAAACAGGGGACAGGAACAAAGGGACGGTTTATTTGCCTAATGAAGAATCCCTCAACCTGCCTGTTATTATTTATTGTCATGGCTGGGCCCAAAATAGACGGCTATGGCCTCCTATTAAAAAATTATGCGACAAAGCGATGGCGGCAAATATTGCCTTTGTTACTTTCGATTTTTATGGTTGCGGTGAAACCGGCGGGGATTATAGTTTAATGACCTATAGCCGATGGAAGAACAATCTTTCAGATATTGTTTCATGGTGCGGTAAACAACCCTTTGCAAACGCAGATAAAATCGGCTCTTATGCTTTTAGTTCCGGATCGACTGCTGCCTTAAGATTAGCGGCGGAGAATGAATGCCTTAAGTTTCTTGTATCTGTTGGCACTTGTATCAGCTCACATGTATTTATGGAAACCGGCGGGCCTGCCAAGATATTGGCAGACAACCTTGACGAGTTAATGTCCGGCGGTGTTAAAGAAATATCCGGCATTTCTTTTGGCCTGGATTTTTATCTTGATACGGTAAGCAAAGCGCCAATTAATTTTATGGGGGAAATAAATTGTCCCGTCTTATTTTTGCAAGGCTTAGCCGATAATCCACATCGTTGTGCCGATGCAAGGATGGCATATCAACTTATGAAAAACCAAAGGTTGTCTACGAAACTTTTGGAATTTCCAAACGGTAACCATGCGCTTGAAAATGTTATCGATAAAGCCTTAGACTCTATGTTTGACTGGCTTGGAACAATCGTATAAGGGTGTATAATTAACTATAAAATGCTGCTCCCACAGTTTATTTGAGGGAGCAGCATTTTATCTGAATACTTTATTGTTTTATGCTATACTGACTCTGCCAAGGGTGCTAAAACAGTAAGCCCATGGCTATATCGCCAAAGCCTTTTTCAATTATTTTAAAGCCATATTTGTTATAGAAAGAGAGGCCGACCTCATTGTCACCCCCAACGGTAAACATAAGGCCCTTTATATCTTTTGCTTTTAAGTGCTCTATCAATTTGTCTGTAAGCCGGCTGCCCAGGCCGCGGCGTTGGTAGGCTTCGTCAATATCAAGGTGCAGGTGGGCAGGGTAAGTGCCTTGGTGTTTGGCATGGAGCCTGTAGGCCGATGCGGATGTTTTCCACTTTAAACCGCCCAAAACTTTAACGCGAGGCAGATAAATTTCTTCAAAACGCTTTTGAAATACCCCATAATCTTCAGCACATATGATATAGCCCACAGCCTCATCGGCTTCGTTGACGGCAACAAAACAGTTTTGCGGCTCCTGCTCAATGTAATAGTCACAGTAGGTGCTTAATATGTAGCTTTTTTGCTTTTCACTTTTGGGGTCATCAGCGTTTTTAAGGCAAATGCGGCGAACATTGTCAAAGTCCTTGCTTTGATAGGGTCTGATTTTTTCCATACTTCTTTTCTCCTCCTAAAGGCTTATTTTATAAGGTAGGCACTTGTAAAGCTTATGGTGTTTTTGCCATAGTTATAGGGTAGGCCGGATTTTTCGCAAACGCTGCTGACCACAAGGCCATAAGCTTCCATGGATATAACCGCTAAATCGGGGTGGAGGCAAGGCGAATTCGGGTAGGTGCATATGGGGCAAATCGAACATGCTCCCGCCCCCATGGGCAAGATATCGGGGTATAGCTTCTTGAGCTTTGCGGTGAAGATGTGAAAGGTTTTTTGATGCTTTTGGCTTGTCGCCTCGATTGAATCCCAGTCAAAGTCGTCTTCGGTGTGCCCTATTGTTTGCACAAGCAAGCCCTTCTTGTAAGTAGCGGCCTTTGCGGCAATTTCTTCCAAACTGCCGCAGGCAGGCGGGCAAGTCCAGTTTTTTGCATAACTGTGGCAGAGGTCGGCCGCACACATATCACGCACTTGTGGTAAAAACTCAAGAGCATCCATCTTGAGCTCACCGGCCTTTGAAAAACCTGCTCTTAGTGCCATATTAATAAGATTATCAATCTTTGACATCTTGCAATTCCACCTGTGTTTTTTAAATTATAAAATAATTCATAACTTCTTTCAAGTTAAAGAAGAAGGAGAAAATAAGCCTATGATTTATGAGGATTTATCAAGAAGAAATCTTCCAAATGTGCTCGGAAGTTCCGCCAATATTGAAAATTGGCCCCAAAGGCGCAAAGAGATCTTGGAGCTTTTGGCAAGGGAGGTTTATGGTGTTTCCCCTCCGGCGCCGGATAAAACTGTCTCCAATATTGTTTTTGAGGACGAAAATGCGTGGGGAGGAAAGGCGACACACAGGGAAGTAGCCCTAACCTTCCCAACGGATAGGGGTGATTTTTCTTTCGACTGTGATATGGTCATACCGAAAAGTGAGAAAAAACTCCCCCTTTTTGTTCACATATCGTTTGAAAAATACCCCTCTGGCAAGCATTGCCCGATTGAAGAAATAATTGATTCCGGGTTTGCCTTGGCAAGTTTTTGCTATAAAGATATAACAGGGGACAATAAAGATTTTTCTTCGGGTCTGGCGGGTATGTTTGAAAGAGATGAAAGCCCTTGGCAGTGGGGTAAAATCTCCCTCTGGGTTTATGCGGCAAGCCGTGTGATGGACTATGTTTGCGGCTTGAGTGAAATTGACAAAAAGGCAATAACAGTTGTGGGGCATTCGCGTTTAGGCAAAACAGCCCTCTGGTGTGCCGCACAAGATGAGCGGTTTGCAGCGGTTGTTTCAAATAATTCCGGCTGTAGCGGGGCCGCCTTAAGCAGGGGCAAAAAAGGGGAAAGCGTTAAAGATATTACCGGGCGTTTCCCTTTTTGGTTTTGTGAAAATTATAAAAAATATGCCTCTGCCGAGAGCACCATGCCCTTTGACCAACATTTTCTTTTGGCTCTGATAGGGCCGCGGCCCTTGTATGTGGCAAGCGCTCAATTTGACAAATGGGCAGACCCCTACAGTGAGTTTTTGTCTTGCCTGGCAGTTAGTGAAGTTTATGACTTATTGGGGTTTAAGGGTTTAAAACATGAAAATCGTTTTTTAAATCCCGGCGAATGTTTACATGAAGGTAATATAGCCTACCACTTAAGGCCGGGTTGCCATTATTTAAGCCGCTACGACTGGCAGAGGTTTACTAAATACTTTAGCAAGAAACTAATATAAGTTCTTGATAAATATGAAAAAAAGAAGGAGCGGTTTTTTGCTCCTTCTTTTTGGTTTTAGACGCTTTGAACCTTTAGAATATTGGTGCTGCCGCTGACACCCAAGGGGATGCCACCCGTTATCACCACAAGGTCCCCGGACTTTAGCGCACCGACTTCCAAAGACCTTTGGGCAACATGGTCAAAGAGTTCGTCGGATGATGTTTTGACTTCGGCCATAACCGGTATAACGCCCCAAGACAAGGCAAGCTGCCGCCAGACCGTGGTATCTATAGCGGCTGCTATAATGGGGCAGTCCGGCCTGAATTTTGAAACCATGCGAGCCGTGTGTCCGGATTTGGTTACCGTAATAATCGCTTCCATATTCAAATCATGGGCCGTTGTGCAAGTGGCATGGCTGATGGCATCGGTAATATTGCGCATGGGAAAGCGATTTTCATCAAATTGTTTGCGGTAATCTATTTCTCGTTCGGTTTTAATTGCGATTTTTTTCATGGTTACCAGGCTTTCAACCGGGTATTTGCCAACGGCTGTTTCACCCGAAAGCATGATGGCACTGGTGCCGTCATAAACCGCGCTTGCAACATCGGTGGCCTCGGCCCTGGTGGGTCGGGGGTTTCTGATCATTGAATCTAACATTTGTGTGGCAACGATTACTCGCTTGCCGGCCGAATAGCCCTTCCTGACCAAAAGTTTTTGAATTGAAGGGATGTTTTCAAAGGGGATTTCCACCCCCATATCGCCCCGAGCAATCATTATACCGTCACTGGCCTGAATTATTTCGTCGGCATTGTCCACACCTTCTTGGTTTTCAATTTTGGCTATGATCCCTATTTTTTGCCCTTGATTGGCGGCTAAAAATTCTCGAACTTCAAGCACATCTTCTTTGGTTCTGACAAAAGAAGCGGCTATGTAATCCATATTATGTTCAATGCCAAATAAAATGTCATCCTTATCCTGCTGACTCATGTAAGGCAGGCTGATTTTAGTGCCCGGGATATTAATGCTTTTGTTATTTGACAAATCGCCGCCGGTTATGACACGGCAAATAAGTTTGTCACCTTCAATTTCTTCAACCTTAAGTTCAATCAGGCCGTCGTCAATCAAAATCCTTGCACCCGGGTCCAAATCATGGGCCAAATCGGGGTAGGTGACGGAAACACCGCTGCTGTCACCCTTGACATCTTGAGTGTGAAGGATAAAATCTTGCCCTTCGACCAGGCAAGCGCTGTTGCCTTCGAATTGTTTAATACGAATTTCTGGCCCCTTGGTATCTAAAATGCTGGCTATGGGGTAGGGGAATTCACTGCGGATGCGCTTGAAAGCATTTAAACGCCCCAATTGTTCTGCATGATCACCGTGCGAAAAGTTGAAGCGCGCAACATTCATGCCTTCTTTTATGAGCTCACGCAAAATTCTGTCATCATCAGTGGCGGGGCCCAAAGTGCAAATGATTTTAGTTTTAAGCAGCATGTTTTTCTCCTTCATTGTCCTATAAAGACAATTAATATTTTAATTGATTTGCCCGGGGATTAACATTAGAGTGCTGAAAAGATTTTGCCGCCTCGTGTTAATATCATAATATATAAAATGAGGTCAAGCGCCGATACAGCAATAAGCGTAATAAGATTCAAAATTTCCGGTTTTGCCGAGATTAAGGCAAAGGTGAGTATGAGCGGTAAGCCCACGGCAAACAGGCCGCCAAAGGTAGTGATCAAAACGGCGGCACTTTGTTTTATTACGCTAACTTCCGTTTTCCAGTCAAAATTAGGGAAGTGTAGGTTGGCCGCAAGCCCTAAAAGGGCAGCAAACAAGGCATAAGCCAAGGGAATTAAAAACATGAAAACGCTTTGTGTGGCATTAAAGTCAAAAGAGTAAGACAAAATAGAAGCACAGATAAGCGAAATGGGAACCGAAAGAGTAAGGTTTAGGGCTATTTTGCTGTTTAGGATAAGCCCGGAGCCCAGAGGCATACTTTTAAGAATCCATAAACTTTTGCCCTCAAGTGAAATAGATGCTGCGGTTGTGGATGATATGGCAACAAAGAACGAAACAAGAAGGGGGCCGCTTTTTTCAAAAAGACCGCTAAAGCCCGGCATGTTTAACATGAGTTCCAGTCTATGAGGGTCGGTAAAAAGAAGGCTAATGCACATAATAGCAAACATTATCAGGCCAACCGAAGTGTTCATGACATAAGGTGATGATGAAAAATAACGCTTAAATTCCCGCTTATAAAGGGCCATGAAGGGTGATGCCGAGCTTATCGAGCCTTCCTTATATTCTTTTTTGTTTTTATTTTGCATGGCCAAATCGTTTATAGGCCTGAAAAATTTAGATAACAAGAGGGCAAAGCCGAAGAAAAGACCCAAGGATATGCCGATAAATAAAAATAAGGCTAAAATATTTTTGTCACAAAGTGCCTTAACATAAAGGTCGGCCGGCGGATAGAAGCGGTTGACAAAGCCCATAACCTCACCGCCGATATCGGCTATGGAGTCGATTAGCCTTTGGGTGTTGGATGAAAACAGCATTATAAGAATGAAAAGTGCGGTTGTTAAAATGATATTAATAAAGTTACTTTTCTTAAAGGCAGAGCTTATTAAGTGAACAAGGGTTCCCAAAACAGCGGCCAGGCTTACCGGAATCAAGGGTAAAACAAAAAGTGTGAGAATAAAAACAAGGTAATAATAAGGCCCCGGCATTGCACGCAAGGCATAGGCTATTGAGGCGGGAACAATAAGAATAAGTGAAACTAAAAGATTGGACCTATAAAGCATTATTAGGCGGCTAAGGGCTATGGTATTGGGTTTGATGGGCAAGGACATAAGAAAGTCGTAGTCCTTAAAAGCGAAGAGACTGCCCTTAACCCTATAGCTGTCTCTTATACACATCT
>LSQX01227463.1_pt1 | contig 21652 bp, 21 predicted proteins | sample 654561 | NCBI WGS metagenome assembly LSQX01 (sample SAMN04489861, study PRJNA283612) | anaerobic digester metagenome | isolation source: 4 biogas reactors fed with cattle manure at either 37C or 55C with and... | place: Denmark: Kongens Lyngby | collected 2014
GCGGAGGTTTTTCGACAGTCTGAGAGGGGGCAAAGCCCCCTCGATCACCTCATTGCCCAACGGGGCAAGAACAGGACGATTTCCGGCACCAATGTGATGAGCAGCAAGGTGAGGAGCAAAGGGATGAGGAACGGCATGGTCGCCTTGACCATCCGGTCAAAGGAGATGTCGCCGATTCTGACCATAACGTAAAGAACCAGTCCAAAGGGCGGGGTTAGCAGTCCGATCATCAAGTTCAGGACCATGACGACGCCAAAGTGGATGGGATTGATGGCCAGCTGGCGCAGCATCGGGCTAAAGATCGGCGTCAGGATTAAGATGGCCACTACCGGCTCCATGAAGCAGCCGACCACCAGCAAGAAAACATTGACGATGAGCAAGAAAACCTTCGGATTATCGGTGATGGCAAACATCAATTTGGCGAAGTGGGCGGGCAGTCCCGATCGGACTAGGAGCCAGCCATAGACAAAGGCGCAAGATACGACGAAAGCCATCACCGCCGTATCCCGCATGGTCTCCCGCAAGATGACGGGGATCTCTCTTAAGGGCAGCTCCCGGTAGATGACTACCCCCACCAGCATCGCGTAAAGGACGGCGATCACCGATGCCTCCGTCGGTGTAAAAGCCCCCGTGTAAATGCCGCCCAGGATGATAACAGGGGTGAGCAGGGGAAGGACAGCTTCGCGGAAGGCGATTGCGATTTCCTTCAGGGTGGCCTTCTTGCCGGCCGGATAATCCCTCTTCTTGGCATAAAAGGAAACCATGATCATCAAGGTCAGACCCATGATGAGTCCGGGGATGAAGCCTGCAAGGAACAGGGAACCGACGGACACCCCGCCGACGACCCCATAGAAGACCATGGGAATGCTCGGCGGGATGATGGGGCCGATGGTTGACGAGGCGGCTGTGATCGCGCAGGAGAACTCATTATCGTAGCCTGCATCCCGCATTGCTTTCAGTTCGATGATGCCAAGGCCCGCCGCATCAGATACGGCTGCTCCCGACATGCCGGCAAAGACGATGCTGGCCAATACGTTGACGTGGCCAAGACCGCCCCGCCAGTGTCCAACTAAGGCGTTGGCAAAGCCGAAAATGCGAGTGGTGATGCCTCCGGTGTTCATCAGCTTGCCGGCAAAGATGAAGAAGGGGACGGCCAAGAGGGTGAAGTTGTTTACACCATAAAACATGCGCTGGGCGATAATCTCATACCGCAGGCTAAGGCCGCTTTCATAGAGCATGATAGCCAGGGAGGTAAGTCCCAGCGAAAAGGCAACGGGCACTCCGAGTAGAAAGAGAATGAGGAGCAGACCTAGGAAAAGGAACAGAGTCAACGTCAACCCACCTCCTCTAGCCTGGCAGTCTTGCTGGGCTTCTTGCCGAATAGGGCCCTAGTCCTGGCTGGGAGCCCCCGCAGGACGTAATAGACCATCAAAGTCATGCCGACGGGCAAAGCCAGGTAGACGTGGGCCATGGTCACCACGTTTGGCATGGTGGACGATGGAGCATCCCAGTTGATGCGGATCATGATCAACGATCCCATGAAAACAACTACGGCATAGATAATAATCGCCAGTTGGATGCAAAAGGAGATGGCCAGCTGCAGCTTGACGGGTAGTTTCTTGACCACGAAATCGATGGTTATGTGTTCATTGTCCCGCATGATCACCGCTGCACCGAGGAAGGTCAGCCAAACGTAAAGGAAACGGGCCGCTTCTTCCGTCCACATCAAAGGCCGTTGAAAGATGAAGCGGAGGATTACCTGCAGTGCGGTGACGATGAACATGATGACAAACACCGCTGTGGCAGCGTTTTCGACTAGTTCGTCGAACCGTTTCCTAAGCATCATGATTCGTCCTCCTAACAAAGGGATAAGGGGGGCAAGGCCCCCCTCACGAATTACTGGTTTTCTGCTTCGGCCAATACCTTCTCATAGAGCCCTTCCTTAAAGAATTCTCGGCCCAAACGCTCTAGGGTCGGAGCCAAGGCGGTTCTGAATTCATCGATGTCGACTTCGATGTAGGTGATGCCTTCCTCTTGCAGCTTGCGCAGCAGCTCCTCTTCGCCCTCTTCGACGAGCTTGTTGCCGTACTCGGCTGCCTCATCCATCGCCTGTTGAATCAGTTCCTGGTCCTCGGGGGAGAGGGAATTCCACCAACTGTCCGATGCTTGGAACTTGTAGACGGACAGGACGTGGTGGGTGCCGATAAGATATTTTTGCACCTCGTGGAACTTGGCGTTGTAGATGGTCTGCAAGGGGTTTTCCTGGGCTTCGACCATGCCCGTCTGCAGCGCGGTGAAAATCTCTGGGAAGGCGATGGGCATCGGCTGGGCGCCGAGGGCCTTCCAAGTCTCCATCCAAACGGTGTTCTCAGGCAGGCGCATCCGCAGTCCCTTGACATCTTCAGGCTTGTAGACGGGGCGATTGGAGGTCAAATAGCGTGGTCCCCTATCCATGACAGCGATGGTGCGGATGCCCTTCTTCACCCTGATCGCTTCGTTGACTTCCTGCCCGACTGGCCCTGACCAGACCCTGCGGACATGGTCCCGATCCTTCATCACATATGGAAGCTCAACGATGTAGTATTCGGGCGCGTAGAAAATCGCATCGGCTACCCCACAACAGGCCATTTCCAAAGCACCACTGGCTAGAGCTTCCAGATTGTCCCGCTCGCCGCCCATGACCCCGCCGGGAAAGTTCTGGACGATGATGCGGCCGTTGCTGCGTTCTTCAACTAATTGTTTGAACAGCTCCATGGCCTCAACACAGGCTTCACCTGGGTTTAGGATGGTGGCGAAGTTGATGGTTATCGTCTTAGCCAGGACGGAACTACCGGTCAAGAGGACGAGGAACACACAGAGCCACACGCAACAAAGCCTTCTTGACATCAGTCTCCTCTCCTTTCAAGGATAAAGCAAAATTGCCGCACTTTCAGTCGAACGCCTATTATCACCGCCTTCGGCCATTGTAGCTAGTGATAATTTCCCCAGAATAATAAAAAACTCCTGCTTTGGATTAGATTATCAGATTCTTGGGGCCTGGGCGGATAATTAGCATCCAAGGGAGGGTTTTACCAATTACAGGGCGAAAATCCTAGTGACACACTGATCAATGGAGGGAATACACCCATGAACAAGATTCGGGCGGGTGTGATCGGAGTCGGTCTGATGGGCCGCTTGTATGGGCGTTTACTCAAGGAGCTGCCCCAGGCGGAATTGACCGCGGTGTTCGATGTCGATGCCGAGCTGGCGGCTCGGGTCGGGACTGAGCTCGGGGCAAAGGCATGCGCCAGCGTCGAGGATCTCCTCAACCAGGTGGATGCCGTTTTTGTTTGTTCCCCCGATCGGGCCCACCTGGAGCCCGTCTTAGCGGCCGCGGCGGCTGGCAAACATGTGTTTGTGGAAAAACCCTTGGCAACGAGGAGCGAAGAAGGGCTCCAAATGGTGGAGGCTGCGGACAAAGCGGGCATCGTTTTCATGGTCGGACACGTGCTTCGGTTTGATCCTCGCTACATTCACGCCCGTAATGCTGTTGCCGAAGGAGATGTGGGCGAAGTCGTTCACATGTTTGCCCGGCGCAACACCTATATCGACCAGGGGCGTCATTATGCCAGCTGGACGACGGTGCCGTGGTTCTTGGGCATCCACGACATTGATGTACTGATGTGGATTTGTGGCAGTCCTATCGTCAGCGTTTACGCCCGGGGCGCCCGCAAGCTCCTCGCGGCGAAGGGGGCCGATGATTCGGTTCTAGCTGTCTTGACCTTCGCCAATGGCGCCATCGCGGGGCTGGAGGTGTCTTTCGTCCTGCCCCTCGTGCAGGGCAATCGCCAATCACCACTGTTGGAGGTCGTTGGCAGTGAAGGCATGATCCATGTCATGCCCTACTTGCGGGGAATAACCATTCATAAGGCCGATGGTCTGGTTGAACCAGATCCCCTCTACAACATGGGACCAGTGATGCACGGTCAGATCGCCGGCGTCTACAAGGAGGAGACGGTGCATTTCCTCCGATGCATTCAGGAAGGGATAACTCCTGCCGTGACCGGAAGGGATGCTCTGCTTGCGGTGACGGTGGTGGAGGCCTTGGAGCGGTCCCTCGCTTCGGGGCGGGAAGAGAAGGTTGTGGCTATCACGAGTTAGATTTCAAGCGGGAAGACTTAAGGAGGCGTTCGGGGATGTCATTTCAAGAGTTCTTTTTTCCCACGAGGATTCTGATGGGTTGTGGGGTCCATCGGCAGACGGGAGAGCAGATTAAGCTGCTCGGCGGCAAGCGGCCCATGGTGGTGACGGACCAGGGGATCCTTAAGGCCGGCATCGTCCAAGGAGTGACCCAAAGTCTGGAGGAGGCTGGGGTCGATTACTTTTTGTTCGATGGGGTAAAGCCCGACCCGGACAACGAATTGATCGATCGAATGGCCCAGTTGGCCAGGGATGAAGGCTGCGATTCCTTCATTGGGGTTGGGGGCGGGAGCTCCATGGACGCAGCCAAGCTGGCCAACATCATCCTCGTCCATGGTGGTACGATTGTTGATTATGCCCGGGGGAAAGAGGTGCCAGGGCCGCTCTATCCTCTGATCGCCATTCCCACCACCGCGGGAACGGGGAGCGAGGCGACTCGTTTTGCCGTCGTCACCGACCTTGAGCGCCAATTCAAGAAAGGCGTGTCAAGTCCCTACCTGTATCCCCACGTTGCTCTGGTTGACTACGAATTCATCGCCAAGCAGCCTCCCCATGTGGCGGCGGCCACCGGTATGGACGCCTTGACCCACGCTATCGAAGCCTATACCTGTGAGCGGCGGCAGGAGGTTTCTGACGGGCTGGCCCTGCAAGCCATCAAGATGATCGGTGAGCACTTGCGTCCCTTGTGCGCCGGGAGAGGGGAGTTGCATGCCGCCCGGGGAATGGCCTTGGGGAGCACCATCGCCGGCATTTCCTTCGCCAATTCATCGACGGGTCTGGTCCATGCTATGTCCCAGGCGGCCGGGGCCATGTTCGGCGTTCCCCATGGGGTCGGCAATGCCATCATCCTGCCCCATGTGATGGAGTTTAACCTGATCGCAAGTCTAGAGCGCTTTGCCAATATCGCCGCAGCCCTCGGCGCCCCCGTGCACGGAAAGACCAAGCGCGAAGCAGCCGCATTGGCGGTGAGCGCCGTTCGTTCCCTCAGCAAAGACGTTGGCATTCCAGCGACGTTAGGGGAGGTGGGGGTGCCCGCCGATAAGATCCCTGAAATGGCCGACAATGCTTTGATGAACGTCAATGGCATTCGGTTGAATCCCCGCCATCCCAGTCGGGAAGATATCATGGCCATCTTCCGAGCAGCGATTTAGGAGGTGAAGGCATGCCGATCATCAATGTAGCCATCTTGGAAGGTCGAACCCTAGAGCAGAAGCGCAAGCTCGTTGAGGAAGTGACCAAGGTAGTCTGCGATGTGTTGGGCTGCGGTGAAGATGCAGTGACGATCACCATCGAGGAGTTGGCGAAGGAAAACCTGGCCAAGGGAGGCAAGCTGTTTCTCGACCGCTGATCGGGCGGACAAGAAACTGCCAGGCCCGGGGGGACATATCCTAGCCAAACCAGGACAGGATGATTAGGCAGGATAAGTCTTCCCTGGGGGTGTTGCGAGATGGGGCTGCTTAGTCTGCTGGCAGTCTCCTTTGCGCCGGGCCTGATTTGGCTATGGTATTTCCAACGTTACGACCATGAGGAACGGGAGCCGCTGGGGATGCTGGTCCGCACCTTCTTTTGGGGTATGGTGATGGTGGGGCCGGCCATTCTCTTCGAGGCTCCCTTTCGAGACCTATTGAGCGGGGAGGCGGACACTGCCCAGACCCTGGCCGTATCCTTCTTGGTGATCGGCTTGGGAGAGGAAGGAGCAAAGCTCCTGGCCCTTTTCCTGGGGGCCTACTCCTCGGTCGAATTGGACCAAGTACTTGACGGCATCATCTACGGCATCACCGCAGCTTTGGGGTTTGCCGCGGTTGAAAACTTTGTCTATGTGTATCGATTCGGGCCCGAGGTGGCCCTGACTCGCGGGATTATCGCCTTCCTGGCCCATGCCTCCTTCACGGGGATCATGGGCTATCATCTGGGGAGGGCCAAGCTGATTGCGGGACGCCCCTCAAGGGAGATTCTCCGGGGGTTGGGCTGGGCGGTCCTCCTCCACGGGTTATATGACTTTATCCTCCTGGAGAAAGTCGCATCTCCCGCCGCCGCGGTGGCCTTAGTTGTCGCCGCCTATGCTCTGCTGCTCGCCAGGATTCGCAGCGCGCAAGCTCTTGATTGAGGACGCCCTTGATTGGCGGTCCCTGTCTGATTGTGCTAAAATGGTGATGACACTAAGGTGACAAGGAAGGGAGTACTGTGGCTGGACATTCTAAGTGGGCCAATATCAAGCGGAAGAAGGAAAAGGAAGATGCCCGGCGAGGGAAAGCTTTCACCAAGGTCACCCGGGAGCTGATGGTGGCAGCCCGGGAAGGAGGCGGGGACCCCAATGCCAACTTCAGGCTGCGTCTAGCCATCGAACGGGCCCGGGCGGTGAATATGCCTAATGACAACATCGAGCGCGCCATCAAGCGCGGCATCGGCGAGGTTGAAGCTGCCAAGTTTGAGGAGACCCTTTATGAGGGATATGGTCCCGGCGGGGTGGCTATTATGCTTGAGATCCTGACGGACAACCGCAATCGGACTGCCGGAGAGATCAGGTACCTGTTCAACAAGTATGGCGGCAACCTCGGGGAGACCGGCTGCGTCAGCTGGATGTTTGATAAGAAGGGCTCTATCACCGTCCAGATGGGTTCGGAGAGCGAGGATGACTTCATGTTGGCGGCCTTGGAAGCAGGTGCGGAAGATGTGGTCGTGGCCGATGGGATTGGACAGGTTTTCACCAGTCCCGAGGACTTCCAAGACGTTCGCACGGCCTTAGCAGAGCAGGGCTACAACATCCAACAGGCGGAGATCACCAATGTGCCCCAAAACACTGTGGCCGTAGCGGGGGAAGAAGCGGCCCAACTCGTGAAGCTCATCGAAGCGTTGGAAGACAATGATGATGTACAAGAAGTCTATGCCAACTATGATATTCCCGATGAAATCCTAGAACAACTATCATCCTAGTCCCTTGCATATTTGTGGCAGCCCTGGGGAAGAATAGGAACAAACTTCCCCGGGGGAGTGAGAAAGGTGCCGACCAAGGGAAAGTGGACGGTGTTCTGGCTGGGGACGGCTGTGTTTGCAGCCGGATTCGCCCTTGGCGTGGTTCTTCATCATCGCGATTTGATCATCCATTGGGCGCCGGGCTTCATCCGGGAAGAGGCGTCCCCTGATTGGCATGGGGCGGTGATTGAATATCAGGAGCCGGTCAAAACCGGCAGCCGCCTGGCGATGGTCATCAGGTATGATGACGGCTGCCTGGAAGAGCTGCCCATCAGGCCTTTGCCCATGCGGGCGGTGGGCAAGACCCGGGAAGAACTAGCCGCCCAATACGGAGACTGGAAGATCCTCGAGTTTTCCCCGGAACTAGTCAGGGTGGAAAGGGAAGGGGGACCATGCCCCTTCCATGCCCAGCTTTACTTAGGGATAGCCGATGGCTACGCGGCGGTGTTTCAGGGTCGACCGGGCAAGGGCGGCGTAGTGCTCAAGAAGACTAATGTGCCCCTCCAGCGGATACCGGAGGCGGACCGAGGGCGGCTGTCGGAGGGCATACCAGTCGACAGCGAACAAGAGGCCCTGCAGATCCTGGAAGGGATGGGGGAGGAGCGGGGCGGACGCTCCTGAGCCAAGGGGAGGAAACATCTTTTCCCTCGTCGAATACCCTCCCCGAAGGGGAGGTTAGGCGCGTGATCATCTTAGGCATCGACCCGGGAACTGCCGTGACGGGTTACGGGGTGATTCGAGTTCAAGGACAAAGACTGCGGCCGGTTGACTATGGTGTTATCCGGACTTCATCGGAACTGCCCCTAGCCCAGCGGTTGTCGTTAATACATGCTCATCTTGCCCAGCTCATCAGCTCCCATCGTCCCGATGTGGCGGCAGTTGAAGAGCTGTTTTTTTCTCGGAATGCCCGCAGTGCTCTAGCTGTAGGCCATGCCCGGGGGGTAGCCCTGCTGGCGGCCGCGCAGGAGGGCATACCGGTCGTGGAGTACACCCCTCTGCAGGTGAAAATGGCTCTGACAGGCCAGGGGAGGGCCGCTAAAGAACAGGTCAGCTACATGGTCAAGCTCCTCCTGCATTTGCAGGAGGATATTCGACCTGATGATATTACCGATGCCTTGGCGGTGGCCATTACCCACGCGCATATGGGGCGCGACCTTGAACTGTTGCTGTCGAAGGGGGAGATCCTTTGATCGACCGGCTGCGGGGCGTGGTGATCGACAAGGGCGTAGACTACCTAGTCCTTGAGGTTGGGGGCATCGGCTTCAGGGTGCAAGTACCCAGTTTTGTCTGGGAGCAGATCATTATTGGTGAAGAGGTGGCCCTGCACACTTACCTGCATGTGCGAGATGATGCCTGGACCCTGTATGGGTTTTTGACCAAGGAAGACCTGAGCCTGTTCATGGAGTTGATCGGGGTCTCGGGTGTGGGTCCGCGGCTGGGCGTCAAGATCTTGTCCGGCACTTCCCCGGGCCAGTTTCGACAGGCCGTTGTCAACGGTGACGTGGGGGCGTTAACCTTAATTCCCGGGATAGGCAAGAAGACGGCTCAGCGCATAGTGTTGGAATTGGGGGAGCGGTTGAAGAAGATGGGCGGCGCCGAGGACTTAGCAGTGCCGGCCGATTCTCCCGTTGCCGACGCTCTAGCTGCGCTGATGGCTCTAGGATACTCTCGCGGAGAAGCAAGTGCTGCCTTGCAGCAGGCTGTAGCCGAACAGGGGCAAGATGGGGCGGAGGAGATTGTGCGTCGGGCCCTGCGGCATCTGCTCTAGGTTTGGCTGCAAGGAGGGATTGCTGTGGACGAAGGAGTTCTGTCACAAGTGCGCGGCTGGGAAGACGTCGACTTGGAGGCCAGCTTGCGCCCCCGCCGATTCGAAGATTTCTTCGGCCAAACGAAGGTGGTCAATAATCTTAAGGTATTCATCCAAGCGGCCAGGGAACGAGGGGAAGCCTTGGACCATGTCCTTCTTTATGGACCGCCCGGTCTAGGCAAGACATCGCTGGCCCACGTGATCGCCAATGAGATGGGGGCCAATATCCGGGTGACCTCAGGACCAGCGGTGGAAAGACCGGGGGATTTAGCCGCCCTCCTAACCAATCTGCAGCCGGGAGATATCCTGTTCATCGACGAGATCCATCGCCTCAGCCGTACGGTGGAAGAGATGCTTTACCCGGCCATGGAAGATCGGGTGGTCGATATTGTCATCGGCAAAGGACCCGGGGCTCGTTCCGTTCGTTTGGATCTGAACCCCTTCACTTTAGTCGGGGCCACGACCAGAGCGGGCATGCTGACTTCCCCCTTGCGGGACCGTTTCGGTGTCATCAGCCGACTTGAGTTCTATGAGCCGGAAGAGCTGCTCACTATCATCAAGCGCTCGGCCCAGATACTTGGGGTGGCCATCACCGAGGAAGCAGTCTATGAGATCGCCTGTCGTTCGCGGGGAACTCCCCGCATAGCCAATCGGCTGCTCAAGCGGGTGCGGGATTTTGCCCAGGTCAATGGTGAGGCGGAAGTCTCAGGTGCCATGGCCCGGCGGAGTCTTGACCTGTTGGGAGTCGATCCTCTAGGGCTTGATTCCGTTGACTGTCAGTTGATGATGGCCATCATCGAAAAGTTTGACGGCGGCCCTGTGGGCCTAGACACCTTAGCGGCGGTAATTAATGAGGAGGCGGACACCATTGAAGATGTGTGTGAGCCTTTTCTCCTGCAATTAGGATTCCTGCAGCGCACCGCGCGGGGCAGGGTGGCAACTAGGATCGCTTATGAGCATTTTAACATGCTCCATCGGCTGCGGGAGCAAGACAGCCTGTCTGACTGAGGAGGGAGCTCATGACCGGATTGCCAGGAATGGGTCGGATGCTGATTGTGTTTGGCGTCCTGCTGATTCTAGTGGGTTTTTTTCTTACCACCGCGGGCCGACTTCCGGGAGGGCTGGGCCGACTTCCCGGAGACATCTATATCAAGCGCAATGGATTTAGCTTCTACTTCCCCCTGACGACATGCATCATCATCAGCGCCATCCTTACTCTCGTTGCTTACCTCTTCAGACGATGAGGGGATAATCCTGTGGGGGCAGGGGTAATCTATTCGAAGGAAGGAATGCTGTTTTTTGGCTTGTTATCGTTCGGAAGCCATCGTTCTGAGGACGTGGGATTTGGGAGAGGCAGACAAGGCACTTACCCTCTACACTAAGGATGAAGGCAAGATCCGGGCTGCAGGCCGGGGTGCGCGAAGGATGCGCAGCCGGTTGTTAGCGGTCTGCCAGCCCTTTGTCCATGGACGGTACCTGTTCTTTCGCGGCAAAGGGATGGACACCATAGCGCAAGGGGAACTGATCAACTCCTATCGGGGGCTGCGTGAAGAGCTCGACCGGATGGCGGCTGCGGCCTACCTGGCCGAACTTGTCGATGTGCTGGTGGAGGAGCGGGATCCCCAGGAAGAGCTGTTTCGGCTGCTTTCGGACAGCTTTGACTTCATGGTTGAACATGGTCCGACAGCCCTTCTCCTTCGCTTCTTCGAGCTGCAGCTGATGAATCTGCTGGGTTATCGACCAAGGCTTGCCGATTGCGCCGTCTGTGGTACGCAGCAGTATGTCGATCCCCGTTTCAGCGCCGCCAAGGGAGGACTCCTTTGTGGAACGTGCGCTGGGGAAGATCCTGCTGCCCTTAAGATCAGTCCGGGGGCCTGGGAGAGTCTGCGATGTCTCCTGGCAGGGCGCATGACCCTGGTCGGTCGGCTGCGGCCCTCGCCGGCGGTGGCGGCGGAGTTGGAAGCGGTCTTGAGGGGTTATGTGGATTACCGTCTAGCCAGGCCCCTGAAATCCCTCGAGTTTCTGCAGACCCTGCAAAGATGAGGAGGAAGCGGCATGGAAGAACTAGAGAAGATTGATATCCTTAGGCGCCGGGCGGACCTGAGCTATGCTGAAGCCAAAGCGCTCCTTGATGAAGCCGGAGGGGACATTGTCCAGGCGTTGATCAAAGCTGAAGGCCGGCACAGCCGTCCGATGGAGCAGTGGGAGCTCAAAGGCAAGGAAGCCCTCGAAAAGGTTCGAGAGGTCGTCAAGCAGGGCAACGCGGTGCGGGTCCGAGTCAAACGGGAAGACAAAGTGCTGTTGGATATTCCCCTTACCGCCGGGGTGGTCGGCGGCATCATCGCACCGAAGCTTGCTCTCGTGGCTAGTGTCCTTGGCCTGTTGACAAAATGCACCCTGGAAGTTGAACGCAAGGATGCCAACTTGGACTCGGAACCTCCCCATTGACAAGGGGGCGCTGCTAGGGTAGCATGAAGTATGGTTTTCTTTACTAAATGAAGTGAATATTGGCCGAGCGAGAGAAGGGGCCGTCTCAGGCGAACAGGTGGAGTTCCGGGTTGGATGGGCCCGGAAGGGGCGGATAGGGTGCCAAAGAGGTGGAACCGCGGAAGGACCCCTTTCGTCTCCGGTTGTCAAGCTGCCGGGGTGTGAAGGGGTTTTGTCGTTGTCATCGGGGAGGTGCCGGAATGAATTTGCAGGAGATGATTTTTGCCTTAGGAGAGTATTGGAGCAGACAAAACTGCATTATCCACCAGCCCTACGACATGGAAGTGGGCGCGGGCACCATGCATCCGGCAACAAGTCTGCGGGTGCTAGGCCCAGAGCCTTGGAATGCGGCCTATGTTCAACCATCACGTCGACCGACCGATGGCCGTTATGGTGAGAACCCAAACCGCATGCAGCACTACTATCAATATCAAGTTATTATGAAGCCATCTCCGCCCAATATTCAGGAGATCTACTTGGGCAGTCTGCAGACTTTAGGCATCGTACTGGAAGATCACGATATTCGGTTCGTGGAAGATGACTGGGAATCGCCCACCCTCGGCGCGTGGGGTCTGGGGTGGGAAGTCTGGATCGATGGCATGGAGGTCACCCAGTTCACCTATTTTCAACAGCTTGGAGGCATCGATCTTAATCCGGTGCCGGTGGAGATAACCTATGGGGTCGAGCGGCTGGCCATGTATATCCAAAAGAAGGATAGCTTTTTCGATCTCCAATGGGTGGGCGATGTGACCTACGGGGATGTCTTCCACCAGGCGGAAGTGGAGTACTCCCATTACAACTTTGAAGTGGCCGATGTGGCCCTGTTGACCAAGCTGTTTGATATGTATGAAGTGGAGGCCCGGGCGGTCCTCGACCGGGGTTTGCCGCTGCCAGCCTACGACTATGTCTTGAAGTGCTCCCATGCGTTCAATCTCCTCGATGCCCGGGGCGCCATCAGTGTGACGGAGCGGACTGGCTACATTGCCCGGGTCCGGAATCTAGCCAGGATTTGCGCGGCGAAGTATCTAGAGCAGAGGGAGCAGCTGGGCTTTCCTTTGGCACGTAAAGGAGGCGCGAGCCGATGAGGGATCTGCTCCTGGAAATTGGAACGGAAGAACTACCTGCCCATGTGGTTGATCTGGGAACGAAGCAGTTGAAAGAAAAGGCTGCCGCACTACTGGCAGAACATCGGATCGGCCATGGTCCCATGTCCGCCTGGGGAACGCCGCGGCGTCTTGCCCTGTATGTAGCCCAGGTTGAAGAAATGCAGGCGGATCTGATGGAAGAGGTAAAAGGCCCTCCGGCCAGCGTAGCCTTCGTGGAGGGGCAAGCGACCAAGGCTGCCCTCGGCTTTGCCGAGCGGCAAGGGGTCCACGTCAGTGAACTGGTGGTCAAGAAGACGCCTCAGGGAGAGTACGTTTTCGCCCAACGCAAGCAGCAAGGACTTGCGTCACGGGAGATCCTGCCGGCGTTTTTGCCCCAGCTGATCGCCGCGTTGTCCTTTCCGAAGACGATGCGGTGGGGAGCCTATGACTTTCGCTTTCCCCGGCCGATTCGCTGGCTGGTTGCCCTCTTTGGCGATGAAGTCGTTCCCTTTTCCATCGCTGGTGTTGACAGCGGAAACTTGAGTTGGGGGCATCGATTTTATCGCTCGGAACCTGTGCCGGTTACCCCAAGCACATACTTGGACGATTTGCGCCGGGCCTATGTGATCGTCGACGGCGAGGAGCGGCGGCAGACCATCATTCGCCAGGTGGAAGAAGTCGCCAAAGCCTGCGGCGGCCAGGTTCTATGGGATGAGGATTTGCTCGCTGAGGTGACTAACCTGGTTGAGTATCCCGTGGCCGTCTGGGGTGAATTCGGGTCGGATATGCTCGAGTTGCCCCAAGAAGTCCTTATCACCCCGATGAAGGAGCACCAACGCTATTTTGCCGTCCTCAACCAGCAAGGGGAGCTGCTGCCCCGGTTCATCGCCGTTGCTAATGGAGGCAAAGACAACCTGTCTGAGGTTCGCCAGGGATTTGAACGGGTCTTGGCTGCCCGCCTGGCGGACGCCAAGTTTTTCTGGGAAGTGGACCGGAAGATTCCCCTGGAGGGGTACCTTGAAAAGCTCAAGGGCATCATTTTCCAGGAAGCTTTGGGGACCATGCACGCCAAAACCGCCCGCGTTGTGGACCTCGCGGTCGGGCTGGCGGAGGAGCTCGGTTTGGCCGAGCACGCACCAGTCGTGCGACGGGCAGCCGAACTCGCGAAAGCGGATTTGGCCACAAACATGGTCTATGAGTTTCCTGAGCTCCAAGGGGTCATGGGGCGGGAGTATGCCTTGGGCTCGGGGGAGTCGCCCGCAGTGGCCAAGGCCATCTATGAGCACTATTTGCCCCGTTTTGCCGGGGATGAACTTCCCGAGACGGTGCCAGGCATGATCGTCAGCATCGCCGACAAGATGGACAGCATTGCCGGGTGTTTCGCCGTTGGCCTAATCCCAACAGGCTCTCAGGATCCCTATGCCCTGCGTCGGCAAGCATTGGGCATCATCCAGATCATCCTCGCCAAAGAACTGAATTTGCCCTTGACCGCATTGATTCAGCGGGCTCAAGTCGGCCTTGCCGATCAAGTCGCGCCAACGCCAGAGACGGCCAACCAGATGCGGGAGTTTTTCCTGGGGCGACTGCGGGGGATCTTGACCGGCGAAGGCATCCCCTACGATGTCATCGACGCGGTGCTCGCCGTCGAATCGGACCGTCTCCCCGATTTGCTGGCTCGATGCCGGGCTGTCGCCGAGGGACTTGATAGCCAAGAGATGACAGCGCTCCTCACTGCTTGCGAACGGGTCGCCAACTTGGCTGCCAAGGCAGATCATCGGAAGGTGGACCCGGCCCTCTTGGTGGAAAGGGCGGAGCAGGAACTTTATCAGGTCTACCAGGGAGTGAAGGATATGGTGGCCAAGAAGATGGCCGCTGCAGATTATCGAGGCGCCTTGGCCGAGCTGGTTCAGCTGTCCGGACCCATCGATGCCTTTTTCGACCAGGTCTTGGTGATGGCTGAGGATGAAAGCCTTCGCGGCAACCGGCTGGCTTTGCTTGGCAGCCTGACGGATCTGCTCACTAGCGTAGCCGATCTTCGCCTCATTGTTACGGCCCGCTGAGGATTTTTTGCTGGCAAAGAAGGAAAGTAGTGGGAAGAGGCGAAGGATAACTAGGCGTCTTTTTGCCAGTAATCTTTGGTCGGCCTGTGCTGACCGATGATTTGGATACAGTAGGGTACACTAGGCGTTAGTTAAGGATGATGATGAGAAGGGAGAGAGGCCAGGGTGAGCGCCAAGAAGTACGTCTATTTCTTCGGTGGAGGAAAAGCAGAAGGTTCTGCCGAAATGCGTAATCTTCTCGGCGGCAAAGGAGCCAACTTGGCAGAAATGACCAATCTGGGCATTCCCGTGCCGCCAGGGTTTACCATCAGCACCGAGGCATGCATCGAGTACTATGAGAATGATCGGCAATGGCCAGAGGGTTTGGAGGGTGAGGTTAAGGCCAATCTAGCCCGTTTGGAAGAAGTCATGGGCGCTAAGTTTGGCGACCCTGAGAATCCCCTGCTGCTATCCGTTCGCTCGGGAGCTCGGGTTTCCATGCCCGGCATGATGGACACGGTCCTGAATCTGGGTATCAACGATCGGACCGTACAGGGCTTGATTGCGAAATCCGGCAATGAGCGTTTCGCATATGACAGCTATCGCCGGTTTGTGCAGATGTACGGCGACGTGGTCCTGGGGGTCGATCATGACCTCTTTGAGGCCCTGATCCAGGAAACCAAGGATCGCAAAGGCGTCCAGCTTGACATGGACCTGGATGCTGACGATTGGAAGGAACTGGTAGCCAAGTTCAAGGCTCTGGTTAAGGAGAAGACCGGCAAGGACTTCCCCGAAGATCCCATCGAGCAGTTGTATGGCTCCATCAACGCCGTGTTTGCTTCCTGGAACAACCCGCGTGCGGTGAAGTATCGCGAGATCCATGAAATACCCGGCGACTGGGGAACCGCTGTTAACGTCCAGACCATGGTCTTTGGCAATATGGGCGACAACTCGGGTACCGGAGTTGCCTTTACCAGGGATCCGGCAACGGGAGAGAATGTGTTTTACGGCGAGTTCCTGATGAATGCCCAGGGTGAGGACGTTGTGGCCGGCATTCGGACCCCAGAGCCCATCGCTGAGCTGAAGCGCCTCAAGCCCAAGATTTATGAAGAGCTGGAAGCTATTTACAAGAAGCTGGAGAATCACTATCGTGACATGCAGGACATCGAGTTTACCATTCAGGAAGATGTCTTGTACATGCTCCAGACCAGGGCAGGCAAGCGGACTGCTACGGCCGCGGTTAAGATCGCCGTCGACATGGTCGATGAAGGTCTAATCGACAAGGAAACGGCGCTGTTGCGGGTTGACGCTGTCCAGCTGGATCAGCTTCTCCATCCCATGTTGGATCCCAACGCCAAGTATGATGTATTGGCCAAGGGACTGCCTGCTTCCCCCGGAGCAGCCGTTGGACGGGTAGTCTTCAACGCCAATGATGCCGAAGAGTGGAACAGCCGGGGCGAAAAGGTCATCCTTGTCCGCACCGAGACTTCGCCAGAAGACATCGGTGGCATGAATGTGGCCCAAGGAATCCTTACCTCCCGGGGCGGCATGACCTCCCACGCGGCCGTTGTGGCCCGGGGAATGGGCAAGTGCTGCGTTGCCGGCGCCGGCGACATCCAGGTGATTGAAGCTGAGAAGTGCTTCCGTGTTGGGGATGTGACGGTCAAGGAAGGCGACTGGATTACCCTGAATGGTACCAAAGGCGAAGTAATCGTCGGCAAGATGGAATTGGTCGAGCCAAAACTGGCAGGTGAATTCGGCCGCCTGATGGAGTGGGCTGATGGGGTGCGCAAACTCCGCATCCGGACCAATGCGGATACGCCCCACGACGCCAAGGTGGCGCGGGACTTCGGCGCCGAGGGCATCGGTCTTTGCCGGACGGAGCATATGTTCTTCGCCGAGGATCGCATCAACATCGTTCGGCAGATGATCCTGGCCGATGATGCTGAGGGTCGGCGCAAGGCTCTGGCCAAGCTTCTGCCCATCCAGAAGGGCGACTTCAAGGGGATTTTCCGGGAAATGGATGGACTGCCGGTTACCATTCGGCTCCTCGATCCTCCTTTGCATGAGTTCCTCCCCCGCGAGGATCATGCCGTCGCCGAAGTGGCCAGGGAGCTTGGCGTGACTGAGGACAAGCTGCGAGCCAAGATAGCCAGCCTGGAAGAGTTCAACCCCATGCTGGGCCATCGCGGCTGTCGCTTGGGCATCACTGCGCCCGAGATTTATGAGATGCAGGTCCAGGCCATCATCGAGGCGGCTTGTGAGCTGACCAAAGAAGGCGTCAAGGTTCTGCCTGAAATCATGATTCCGCTCACAGGCACCAAGAAGGAGATGGCCATTCTCAAGAAGCTCACCGTTGAAACGGCGGATAAGGTCATTGAGCAAGCGGGCGTTAAACTTGAATACCTCGTTGGTACCATGATTGAAGTGCCGCGGGCAGCTTTGGTGGCCGATAGGATCGCCGAAGAGGCCGAGTTCTTCTCCTTCGGCACCAACGACATGACCCAGATGACCTTCGGGTTCAGCCGCGACGATGCTGGCACCTTCCTGGGGGCCTATATCGACCAGGGCATCCTGGAGAGAGATCCGTTCCAGAGCCTAGATCAACAGGGTGTCGGGCAGTTGGTGCAAATCGGCGTCGAGAAGGGCCGCAGCACCAAGGCCGACTTGAAGGTGGGCGTTTGTGGCGAGCACGGCGGCGATCCTTCGTCCATCGATTTCTTCCACCGCGTTGGCATGGATTATGTGAGCTGTTCACCCTATCGGGTGCCCATCGCAAGGCTAGCCGCTGCGCAAGCCCAAGTGCGGACGCCTCGCAGCTAGGCTTGGCTGCAATAGCTTAGTCGAGGAAGCCCGCGCACCCTGCGCGGGCTTCCTTGCCGTGGGCTCCCGAACGCAGTCTGCCAAACCACGAGGGGGGTTGACAAGTGTGGAACCGGGAAGCCCTTGAAAGGAGAGAGCATGAAACTCTATCCTCTCGCGCGCAGATGAGCACCCAGAGCCTGGGCAGGGAATATCCTGAACCAGAATGTGATTATCGTACCCGCTTTCAACGGGATCGGGACAGGATAATCCACTCCAAAGCTTTCCGGCGGTTGATGCACAAGACACAGGTGTTCATTGCCCCGGAGGGCGATCACTATCGGACTCGGCTCACCCATACCCTTGAGGTCGCCCAGATATCCCGGACGGTGGCCAGGGCCCTGGGGCTCAATGAGGACCTAACGGAGGCAATCGCCCTTGGGCATGACCTCGGGCATACTCCCTTCGGCCACACCGGTGAGGCAGTCCTCAATGAGCTGGTCCCGGGAGGATTCCGGCACAACCAACAGAGTCTCCGGGTTGTCGATTATTTGGAAGTGCGCGGGTCCAAGTACCGGGGCCTGAACCTCACCCGGGAAGTCCGGGACGGAATCGTGAATCATACGGGCCCGACGATGCCTGTCACCCATGAGGGGCAGGTAGTGCGGATTTGCGATCGCATTGCCTATCTTAACCATGACATTGATGATGCCATGCGGGCCGGCTTGCTGACCGAGGGAGATGTACCTTCCCATTTGCTGGCGATCCTAGGCAGGACCCATGGGGCAAGGATTGATACCATGGTCCGGGACCTGGTGGAGTGGAGCTGGCAGCAAAACGAGATCGGCATGAGTCCGGCCATTGAGGAAGCAACCAGTGAACTGCGCGACTTTATGTTCAAGACTATCTACGTAGGGTCGCTAGCCAAGCGGGAAGAGGGGAAGGTGAGGGATACTCTAACCAGGTTGTTTGAGTATTACCTTGAGAACACCTTTGCGCTTCCAGAGCATATCCTCGCCATCAGCGAGGCCTCCCAGGCCCATGTGGCGGTAGCCGATTACATTGCCGGGATGACCGATCGCTTTGCCATTGCCGAATATTGTCGGTTATTTCTGCCTAGGGGCTGGCGTCGGCCGGAAGAATTCTGACTAGGGGAGGAGTTGCTGATGGGGCGTCGAAGGATGTACAGCGGTGTCTCAGGGAGGGAGGACGTTGGCTGGGAGGATACCGGAGGAAGTAATCGAAGAGATTAAACTCGCGAGTGACATTGTTGCACTCATCAGCGATTACTTGCCCCTGAAACGGACCGGGAAGAGCTACAAGGGTCTGTGTCCTTTCCACAACGAGCGAACACCGTCGTTTAACGTCAATCCCGACGATCAGTTTTTTTATTGCTTTGGCTGCGGCGCTGGGGGCAACATCTTCACCTTTGTCATGAAGATGGAACACGTAGGGTTTGTTGAAGCTGTGGAGCTGGTTGCCCGTCGGTTTGGCATAAGGATTCCCGAAACCGAAAGTTCCACGGCTGAGCAGAAGGCCAGGCGGGCGCGAGATGCGTTGCTGGAGGTAAACAAGGAAGCATTGGCTTTTTTTGTCAAGTGCCTCTGGAGCAGCCCCCGGGCCGTGGCTTACCTGCGCCGCAGAGGGATTAGTGAAGAGACGGCCCGGAAGTTCCAATTAGGTTATGCGCCTGGCGGGGGTCGCTTGGTGAGACAACTGCAAGGAGCAGGCTTGGATCTTCAGTTGGCCGTGCAGCTTGGCCTGGCCAGGATTGGCCGGGGGAGTCTCCCTTACGATTACTTTCGCGACCGGTTGATGTTCCCCATCGCGGATGAGCGGGGAGAAGTAGTTGGGTTTGGCGGGCGGGCCCTTGAGCCTGGCGGGCCGAAATACTTGAACAGCCCGGAAAGCCCCCTGTTCAGCAAAGGGAACGTTCTGTACGGTCTGCACTTGGCCCGCGGATCAATTCGGCGGACCAAAGACGTGATTCTCGTTGAAGGCTACATGGATGTGATCGCCCTGCACCAAGGGGGCCTGGAGAACGCGGTGGCCAGTTTAGGCACTGCCCTGACGGACAGACAAGGGGAGCTCCTGCGGCGACAAGCGGGGCGGGCATTCATTGCCTATGATGCAGATGCAGCCGGCAAGGCAGCTAGTCTGCGCAGCTTAAAAATGCTGGGAGAAAAAGGATTAGAGGTCCGGGTTGTCGAACTGCCCACGGGTGAGGATCCGGACAGCTTCGTCCGTGGTGAGGGCAAAGCTGGATTCGACAGGCTAATGGAAGAAGCCTTGCCCTTGATTCAATACCGACTCCGGCTGGCGATGGGGAAAGGGCCTTGGGATACGACGGCCCGGGTGGCAAGTATCCGACGGGCAGTGCATGTGCTAGCTGAAGTCGATAGTCCTGCCGAGCGGGAAGTCTACATGAAAGAAGTGGCAAGGCAGTTAGGCATATCCATCGCAGCTTTAGAGGCAGAAATCCAGCGATATGGGGCAAAAAAAGGCACTTTAAGCAGATACAGACATAAAATTAGTCGAAGTAGTTATAATAATAGGAGTGTCAGCCCTGGCGAAGATGCCCTCTCGGGGGCCGATTTGGTGGAGACGGAGCTTGTTAGGTTGTTGCTGGAGGAACCCCAATTGGTGCCCCGGGTCAAAGGGAGGGTGAGCCCTGCTGATTTTGGTCACCCGGCCCTGCGGAGCATAGTCGAGCTGATTTTTTCCAGGGCCGAGGAAGGGAAGGAGACAACTCCCCAGGATATTGCTGCCGAACAAATGGCGGCGGAGAGCGGCCTGTTGGCCCATCTCATCCGGGAAGATAACCTTGGTGGGGGAGAAGAGCTGGCGGATAAATGTATCCGACGGTTGAAAGAATACCGCTTGAGCGAGTCTTTGACAAGGTTGGAAGAGAAACTGGCCAGTCCGGGGAATTCGGCAGGTTTTTTGGGTTCTCTTTTGATTCAGTACAAGGATTTAAAGGACAGTATCGGGAACTATTAATTCAGTTCCACCTTTGGCGGAGTGGAAGGGGGGAGAAGGATGAGCCAGCAAGAATTGCCCAACATCGAGAGCCTTGAAGAGTTGATTAATAAAGGAAAAAAACAAGGCAACCTGAGTTATCGGGAGATCATGGATGCTCTCCAAGACGTCGATCTGACACCGGAGCAGATTGATGAGGTATACGAGCGTTTGACGAAGCTCGGCATCGATGTTATTGCGGATACTGGAGACGGCGAGGTCTTAGAGTCAGAAAACGGAACTAGCGTCGATAGCGTGGATCTCATGTTGTCCGAGGGGATAGGCCTCGATGATCCAGTGCGCATGTATCTGAAAGAAATTGGACGGATACCCCTTCTTACCGCCGAAGAAGAAGTGGAACTGGCCAAGAGGATTGAAGCCGGTGATATGGAAGCCAAGCGGGCTCTTGCCGAGGCTAATTTGCGCCTGGTGGTGAGTATTGCCAAGCGGTATGTGGGGCGAGGCATGCTGTTTCTCGACCTGATCCAAGAAGGCAATTTGGGACTCATCAAAGCCGTCGAGAAGTTCGATTACCGCAAAGGGTATAAGTTCAGTACTTATGCTACTTGGTGGATTCGGCAGGCTATCACCAGGTCCATTGCCGATCAGGCTCGGACAATTCGGATTCCGGTGCACATGGTGGAAACCATTAATAAACTGGTGAGGGTATCCAGACAGCTGGTCCAGACTCTCGGAAGGGATCCGACTCCCGAGGAAATCGCTGAGCATATGGATATGCCGGTGGAGCGGGTCCGGGAGATCATGAGGATAGCTCAGGAACCCGTATCACTCGAGACGCCCATTGGGGAAGAAGAGGATAGCCACTTGGGGGACTTTATTGAGGACCAAGATGCCCTCGCACCGGCAGATGCAGCTTCTTACGTCATGTTGAGGGAACAACTCGAAGAGGTCCTGGAGAGTCTGACTCCCCGGGAGGAGAAGGTGCTTCGCCTTCGGTTTGGTCTAGACGACGGTCGAGCAAGGACCCTAGAAGAAGTTGGGCAAGTCTTCGGTGTGACTCGGGAAAGGATCAGGCAGATTGAGGCCAAGGCCCTCCGCAAGCTGCGCCATCCCAGCCGGAGCAAGAAGTTGAAGGACTTCCTCGAGTAAGTCTTTGTCCTTGACTGCCCAACGAGGCTTGGCATATAATTTTGTTGAACGATTCCTCGGTAGCTCAATGGTAGATCACCAGGCTGTTAACCTGGTGGTGGCAGGTTCGAGTCCTACCCGGGGAGCCAGGGCCCGTAGCTCAGAGGTAGAGC
>LSQX01364653.1_pt2 | contig 21647 bp, 8 predicted proteins | sample 654561 | NCBI WGS metagenome assembly LSQX01 (sample SAMN04489861, study PRJNA283612) | anaerobic digester metagenome | isolation source: 4 biogas reactors fed with cattle manure at either 37C or 55C with and... | place: Denmark: Kongens Lyngby | collected 2014
GTTCGAATCCAGTATCACCCACCACTTTTTTTGTAAGGGCAGTGCGTCCGTTATGAGACCTAATTTTGGATTTTGAGACTAAAGGGGATAAGCTAAAGATCCCTGCATGTGGGGGAACCTATGTCTCCACCCAATGCAAAATAAAGATATAAAGAGGAACCAATGAAAATACTGGTGCTGAATTGCGGAAGCTCTTCCATCAAATACCAACTCATCAACATGACCAATCAAGACGTTTTGGCAGAGGGCATCGCAGAACGGATTGGCGAAGACATTGCGTTGTTTACCTTCAAAACACCCACTTTTGCCAAAAAGAAACAAAAAATGGTGATTGATGATCACGAAAAAGGCTTGCAGCTGATCTTGGACGCCCTTGTGGACGAAAACAACGGTGTTATCAGATCCCTGAACGAAATCGATGCCGTGGGACACCGCCTGGTGCATGCCGGCGAACACTTTTCCGATGCCGTGGTGGTGACCGAGGAAGTGGTGGACGTGATGAAGCGTTGTATTTCCCTGGCACCTCTGCACAACCCCGCCAATCTCAAAGGCGTGGAAGCCGTAACCAAAAGCATGCCCCAAGTGCCCCAATGCGGCGTATTCGATACGGCTTTTCACCAGACGATGCCGCCCCAAGCTTTCCTCTATCCCCTGCCTCTGGAATTTTATAATACCCACAAGATCAGACGCTATGGCTTCCATGGCACATCCCATCAATATGTAAGCATGAAAGCTGCAGAGTTTTTGGGACGCAACCTGGAAGACCTCAAAATCATCGCCTGCCACCTGGGCAATGGCGCCTCCATCACTGCCATCGATGGCGGCAAATCCATCGATACCTCCATGGGGCTCACCCCGCTGGAAGGCCTGGTAATGGGCACCCGCTGTGGTGATATCGATCCCGCCATCCCCATCCATATGCAGACCCAATTGGGGCTCAGCGTGGATGAAGTGAATGCCATTATGAACAAAAAGAGTGGCATGTTAGGCCTTTCCCACGTGAGCAACGATATGCGCGTGATCGAAGAAGAGATAACGGAAAACAAAAACCCCGCCGCCATTCAGGCATTTGATGTGTATTGCTATCGCATCAAAAAATACATCGGCAGCTATTTTGCCGCGATGAACGGCCTCGACCTGCTCATCTTCACCGGCGGTGTGGGCGAAAACATGCCCATCATGCGCGCCAAAGTGTGTGAAAATATGGACGCCATGGGCATCACCCTCGATCTGGAAGCAAATGCCAAATTTGGCGGAGATATCGAGGTGTTGAACCAGCCCGGCAGCAAAGTAAACGTGCTGAAGGTTGCCACCAATGAAGAGCTGATGATAGCTCTGGAAACCCAAAGACTGCTTACCAGCTAAACCCTTACCATACAAAAGACCAAGAATACCAATATATAGCCCTGCTTTCCCACGTGTGAACAGGCAAAGGAAACAAACCAGATGCGGATAGATTTGCTGCTCAACAAACTATGCCTCACCAAAACGCGCAGCATCGCCAAAACAGCCTGCGACAAAGGATTGGTGACCATCAACGACAAGGTGGCAAAGGCATCCTCCGCCGTTGCCCCCGATGATATCATCGGCATCAAGCTGTATGGGCACGAACACATCCTGAAGGTGGAAAAGCTGCCCCAGGGCAATGTGGCAAAAAAAGATGCCGCCACATACTACGAATTAATCAGCCGCAAGCCAATCAGCGAATAATGACCAGCTTGCGGCTCTTTTTTCTATTCTTAGCCGCAGTTCTACTTTCTGCACTGCCTCTGAAGGCGGAATACCGCTTTGTGGCAAGCTCCCGCTATGTACAGATCTACGGCACCCGCGAAAGCGCCGCCTCCACCCAAAAGCTGAGAGCCATGCTGGATGATGCTATCGACGAAATCCAGCGCGAAACAGGCATTTATCTGGATGATGGCCCCGATATCTATATCGTGCCGGATAGCCGCAGCTATCAAAGCCTGAGCCTGGGACGCCAGCGGGTGGTGGAATTTAGCGATGCCTTTTATAGTGGCAAAGAAGAGCGCATCTATATCAAATCCCGTGCAGAGCTGGGCACAGAATACCTCAAAATCCTCACCCATGAATATATCCACTGGTATATAGAACAGCTCTTGGAGGGTGCCACCCTGTGGTTTCATGAGGGCATGGCGATGCTCTTTGCCCGTCAACTGAGCTGGGAAAGCTATATCTATTTCACCCAGCAACGCTTTTTTGGCAGACACAGCAACCTCTTTGAGATGAGCTATCAATACCCCGATAACCCCAATGATTGGCAGATCTATTATCTCACCTCCCACTTTGCCATCAGCTATCTCAAAAATAAGAAGCCCGAGGGCTGGAAACGCTTTTGGAACCAGGTGGCATTCGATCATAAACAGGGTCGCAAAAGCGTCTTTATCCGCACCTTCGGCAATAGCTTTCACACCAGTCTTTTGGATTTCAACAACGAATTTGACGCCCATTGCCAAAGCCTCGCCTGGCAATACCTCATTTTGGGCTTCAATACCCTGCTCTTTGCCTTCCTCCCCTTTCTGGTGCTATATATCTACTTCAAGCGCCGCAAACGCATGAAATCCCTGCCCGATCTGCCCCTGCCAGATGAAGGAGTGGAATAAAACATAAGTCCATCCTCACCAGCTTCGCCGCTCTTCCGCGCCCATTAGCCTCCTTTGAACCTCCCTTGTCCAGACAAGGGTGAGACAAGGGTGAGACAAGGGTGGTTAACAGGGAAGGAATAGGCAAGAAAGGGCTAATTGCATATTTTATAGGTAATTAATACAAAAACGCAAAAATAACTTGACATGGATTGAAGAAAATAAAATCATGTGATTGTAAGAAAGATATTTTGTAATATTGGCCACGGATGCTATCCATAAGACCAACAATCAATAAATAACAGCCCACAAGAATTAATCGCAACAAATTGGGAGGACCCAATGAAAAGATTTATATTAATTCTGCTGACCATTGCCGTCTTGTTAAACGTGGCGTATGCCAAACAGATGCATGCCAGTCCCCATCATCAGCTGTTTACATCCCCTGCGGGGTATAGGATGCCGCCCAGGCGCAATATACCACATTATACCTTTAGCAAAACACCCGTAACAATCATGACCAGCTATTTTGACTATATGATAGGCTCCTTCCATGGTTTGCCCGTCCGGGTGGTTCCCCCTTCTGCAACCGGGGCATACTTTATGACCTTCCAGGGCAACTTTTTGCAGAATCCCTTCTTCAGAAATGTGTTTTACGCCTATTTGTTTGAGTACGATAACTTGCCTGCCAGCTACATAATCACAGACAGCCACATAGTGGGAGGCTATCCCACAATGGCTGTTGATCCCGTATCAGGAATGCCCATGTTTGCCTGGCACGGCGATGAGGATGATGATCCAGAGCTGGAAGTCCTGTTTGTTTCAGATTCTATTGAGCATGGATTTTACGGACACTGGAACGACACCCAAGTGATTATCGATAATCCCATTACCATTACGGCTCCCGATGGCAGCATGACCGATAACAACGAATTTATCTGGCCCACCATGCAGATAGGACCCTCCCCGATGGCTGGCAAACGCAGAGTGTATGTGCTGGCCCGCAATACACAAAGCGGCTCCGCCTTTGGTGCAAGTGACAATGCTTATATCGCCTATGCAGATTTTAATGGTAATGATTTGGAAAATGGGGTTCCCTTGATATGGAGCCATACCAGCATCCCCCAGTTGAATCAATGGAATATCGATCAAAGTGTATACCGCAGACCCTTCCAGGCATTCACTGTGGATAATTCTGGCAATCTTTACTATGCCGGCTATCACAGAGCACTTGGAGCAGATGGCATAACCTCCATCGATGAAGAACTCCTGGATATATTTGTATGTCCAAACTATGGTGAAGGGCAGTGGACACGCCTCAGCTTTTGGGACCAGCTGCCCACCTGGAATCCACCCGCCAGCCCCAATAACCCAGCCGGTTACTTTGTTGATAGTTACGGGCAGCCCCTTAGCGATGATCAGCTTAGTTTCAGAATTGCCAATTGCTCAAACCACAATGCCTCCGTAGATCAATATGGCAGGGTGCACGTGCCGTGTATCTACGCCCTTTCCTCAAATGAAGGACACTACTATCCAGACTTTCAGTATGTAAAAGAATTTGTATATGACCCAGCCACCCAGAGCGTTACCATCAATGACATCTATCCCCAAAGAACCGCTGGGGATGACTTTAACCCTTACTTTACCCCTTGGGATGTGGAAGCTCCCTTTGGGGTGGTGGATGGATATGTGGATTCCGGTGGCATCACCGCTCCCAGGATGGTGACAGATTTCCCCTTCCCGCACTGGGATCTCAGCGCCCATAATGACGGCATGATGTTCCATTATAACAATCTCAAAATCAGCAATGCAAACGAGCATGGCATGATGGTGGCTGTGTGGCAAAGCTCCCACCGTGCACGTATGTATAACGAATACAACGACAGTGATTATGCAGCCTTTGCCGATACTCCTGAAATCTGGATTTCCGTATCTCCCAATAATGGAGATTATTGGAGCGAACCCATAGTGCTGAACAAAGTGGAGACCCCCGAATTTGGCGATGTTTACAATATCAAACCCATGTGGGCATATCCCGCAGACAGTGTTATTTTCAGCGGCATGTTAGGCGATCTTAAAAAGGGCAAGGTGGGGCTGATGTTTTATAATGATTTCACTTGGGGTGCAAATTCCCTCACCCCTCCCTATCATGCATACCAAGATGGCGGCAAGGTGATGTTTGCAGAATTGGAGGTTGTGTTTCCAGAGCCGGGAATCTATCCCGAAGATCCTTTTGGCGAGCCTGTGGCTTTAAGCAGCAGCATGACCCTGATGGCGGAAGTGACCATTGATGGAATCCCTGCCACAACCAATGATATCTTGGCTGCTTATGTTACGGTGAATGGGCAGGAACAGCTGCGCGGCAAGGAAAACATTGTGATGGTAAATGGCGTGGCGGGCTGCCAGATCGAAATATTCACACAAACCAATGGCGAAGACATCAGCTTCCAAGTATGGGATAACGACGGGCATCGGGTGTTGCCTACATCTGCAGGCATTACAAGCCAGCCAAACGAGGTTGTGGGTTCCTGGCCGGATGATTTGTTTCTCATCAATGCCGGTATCGGCGCACAAACCGTGGAAAACCCCACATTCGATCCCCCAAATGGTAACTATGTAAGCGCACAATATATTGAGCTTGGCTGCTCCACTCCGGGTGCCATGATCCGCTATACCACCGATGAGAGTGATCCCACCGAATATTCCTCCCTCTATACAGAGCCCATCTACCTGCCAGAAAATAGCAGTATCAGAATCAAAGCAAAAGCATTCAAGGGAAATTGGACACCAAGCCAGATTGTTAGTTCGCGTTATTTCATAACAGGAACGGTTGCCACCCCCATCATGACTCCTCCCGCCGGACATTATACAAGCCCACAATACGTGACCATAAGCTGCCCCACATTTTATACCCAGATACGCTATACCATGAATGGAACTGAACCGTCTCAAACTTCTTCCCTTTATACAGCTCCCATCAATCTATCTACAAATTCAAACTACACCATCAAAGCAAAAGCATACAGGACCGATTGGATTCCCAGCCCCACCGTTAGCGCACACTATTACATCACCGGAACTGTTCCCACACCCATATTCGACCCTCCAGCGGGAATGTATATGGGAGAAGTGCAAGTATCCCTCATTTGCCACACGTCCAACGCCAATATCCATTACACCTTGGATGGCAGCACACCGGACGAATCATCTCCCCCATATGCAGGACCCATCACCATTACTGAGGATACCACGCTCAAGGCAATAGCATTCAAAACCGATTGGACGACCAGTGGGGTAGCCGAAGGCTTGTATGAAATCATCCCGGTTTCCAACCCCGATGATACCCAAGCCCCTCTCTTTACGGGAATACACAACGTCTACCCCAACCCCTTCGCAGATGCCATCACCATCCGTATCGGTATCAAAGAACCCGACCCCCAGTATCAATTGAATATCTATAACCTGAAAGGACAGCGTGTACATCAGTATGTGGGTAATGCAAAAGGATTCCAAGATTACCGTTGGGATGGACGCGATGCCTCTGGCAAAAAGCTGCCCGCCGGTATCTATTTCCTGCGCATGCAAACACCCACCCAAACAAGCATCAAGAAGATTGTGAGGCAGTAAGACAGACCATTAACCATACCACTATTCTTTCATCCAGGCGGGTATCCGGCGGATGACAGAAATTGACGATTGAAAATCTGCATGGGTTCCATGAAGATTAAAACAATATAAAAAATATGAGGCTTTTATTACAAAAGTGAGGTTCTTATGAAAAAGATGCTCTTGATTTTACTGCTCGTTACTTTGTGCTGGATGGTCTCAGCAGAAAAAGTAGAGGAAAGTATGGCTATCCGGATAGCAGAAGGATTGATGGGAAACATGACCAAGAGGACAATGACAGCCTTCTCGGTTCATCCCCACATGGGTCAGGATGCCAGCAGCCCGGATTTTTACGTTGTCAGTTTTTCTCCCGGGGGGTTTGTATTGGTGGCAGGAGATGATCTTTCTGCTCCCGTTTTGGGATATTCCACAAATGGTCTTTTCCCCACAAAAGAGATGCCAGCCCATGTGGAATGGTATCTGGGGCAGTACAGCCGCAGTATGCAAGAAATACGCGCCAACCCTCAATGGGGAGTGGATCCGGGCTGGAACAAATTGCTAAGGAAAGACTTCTCTGACTTTGTGATCACAAGAGATGTGGCGCCCTTGTGTGCCACCACCTGGGATCAGGGTTGGCCCTATAATTCCCTGTGTCCGCCAGATGCAAGCGGTCCCGGAGGTCATGTGTATGCAGGCTGTGTGGCAACCGCCATGGCACAAATCATGAAGAAGTGGAATTATCCCGCAACCGGCAATGGGTCTCACTCATATTATGCAGATGGTTATGGCACTCAAACCGTAAATTTCGGTGCCACCACTTACAATTGGAGTTTGATGCCCAATTCCATTTCCCAGGAAAACATACATATATCCACCTTGCTCTACCATTGTGGGGTGGGTGTGGATATGATGTATAGTTACGATGGCAGCGGTGCATATAGCGACGATGCCAGGGATGCCATGGTCAATTATTTTCGTTACAACAATGCGGCTCAACTTCATTGGGCAAATGATTACAGCTCCACAATCTGGGCATCCATGTTGAGAAGTGATTTGGACCAAGGGCGTCCCATATATTACAGGGGACAAAATGATGGAGGACACGCCTTCGTCTTGGACGGATACCAGGGAACCGATTATTTTCATTTCAATTGGGGCTGGAGCGGATACTATGACGGATATTTTTATCTCAGCAATCTCAATCCAGGTTCACATTCCTTCACACAGTATCAGGGGGCTATTCTCAATCTTTATCCAAACCCGGTTATAAACAATGACTTGGCGGCTATATCATTATCGGGCAATACAGTACCCACCGTAGGCACATCGACAAACTATCAGATTTCCGTATCCAATGTGGGACAAAGTAGCCAAAGCAACTACCAGGTGAGGCTGTACAGGGCAAACGGAATCTTGGTGGGATCTGTGTCTGGAACATATATCCAATCTGGTCAAACCCTCAATTTTACCATTCCCTGGACTCCTTCAACGCAAGGACCTGAGACATTATATGGCAAAGTGGTTTTAAGCGGTGATCAAAACACTGCCAACGACAACACCCCCACATTGAATGTAAACGTGATGGAGGCTGGGCTCCTGGTGGTTCAGGTGGGTGATGGTACAGCCATAAACGGCAATACCGGCAGTCCCACCCCTTACGGCACCTGGTATAAAGCTTTCCGCCAACAGTATCTGTATAGGGCTGACGAGATTTACGCCGCCGGCGGGGCATCCGGTCTTATCAAATCCATTGCCTTTAACGTGATGAGCGTGGATGATTGTACACCTATGACCAACTATCAGATTCGCCTCAAACACACGGCACAAACGGCTCTTGGCTCAACGTTTGAAGCCGGTGGATATGAAGTGGTCTTCCAGGCAGATACATTTATGCCCGTGGAAGGCTGGAACCTGCATGTATTTGATGTGCCTTTCTTCTGGAACGGTACAGACAACCTTATCGTGGAAGCCGTAACCGATCTTTGCGCTGGCTCTTATGCCCGCAACGCCCTGGTCTATTACAGCAGCCTCGGTTTCAATAGCTCCCTGCGCTTCCAAAGCGACAGTGCCCATGGCAGCACTGGCACAAGCGGTACAGTATCTGCCAACAGATCAAATGCCAGATTCTTTATGATTGTGGACGATATGGGCAGCATGAGCGGAACCGTAACCGCAGATGGCACCCCTCTTGGCGGAGCCACTATTTGGGTGGAGGGCACTACATACAGTGCCACCTCTCTTGCAAACGGCTTTTACAGCATACCTTATGCACCGGTGGGATATCAAACAGTATCTGCCACCAAACAAGGTTATGGCACGGCAAGCCATAATGTCAACATCATGGCGGGTCAAAATACCGTACAAAACTTTGCTCTTAGCGCATCCAACCTTCCCCCTCAACAAGTGGAGGCAACGGTGGCAGGCAATGACGTATATGTCACTTGGCAGGCACCTGGAAGCGTACCTCCTCCACCCGATACTTTCATGGATGGCTTTGAGACCTATACAGATTTCGCCCTCTCCTTCGATCCCTGGGTGACCGTGGACGTGGATCAGAGCGGCACCTATGGCATGACTGGTGTCAGCTGGCCCAATGCCTATGCAGCCCAAGCTTATATCATCTTCAATCCCAGCGCCACCACTCCGGCTGTTACAGACCTGAACGCTCATGGCGGCAGCAAGATGGCAGCCTGCTTTGCGGCTACCTCCTCTGCCAATAACGACTGGTTGATCAGCCCCATATTGCAGCCTCAAACAGGGCAATCCTTCAACTTCTGGGCACGCAGCTATACCGCTCAGTATGGATTGGAGCGCTTCAAGGTGGGCGTCTCCAGTGGCAGCACCGCCCCTGCAAACTTCACCATTATCACCACCGGCAACTATGTGTCGGCTCCCGTGGATTGGACCCTTTACAGCTACGATCTCAGCGCCTACGCCGGTCAGCAAATCCGAGTGGGCATCCAATGTGTGTCCGATGACGCCTTCTTCTTCCTCGTGGATGATGTGAGCTTTGGTGGACGTCCTTCCCATATCTATCAGGGACCCTATGCCGGCGCCTTTATGGGCGGTCTCACCCGCACCACCGGTATCCCCATTCCCGGTATTGCAAGCACCACCGGCACCCGTGACCTGCTTGGTTATAAAGTGTATCGTGATGGCGTGTTGATCAACACCATCAATAACCCCGGCATCCTGGATTATGGCGATCTCAATCTGTCAGCGGGAACTTATAGTTACGCTGTGAGCGCCGTTTATACCAATGGCGAATCCAATCCTGCAGGCCCCGCCACGGTGACCATTGGTTCCACCCTATATCCCCCTGCCAACCTCACTGCCAACGTTGAAGCCCGTGACGTTACCTTGAACTGGGAAAGCCCGGAAGCCCCGCAACAGGGCGAATGGATCACCTGGTGTAACGATGTACTGGGCAATAGCATCGGCACTGGCAGCGCCGCCACCTTTGCCGTGGCTCACCGCTATACTCAGGCAGATCTTGCCAGCGTGGCAGGCGGCACCATTTCTCAGTTGCGTTTTGTCCCCAACGAGCAAAACTGTGTATATACTGCCAAGGTCTGGACTGGCGGCTCTGCCTCCAACGCAGGAACCCTGGTTTCCTCCCAGGTGGTCTCCAATCCCATCATGAACGAATGGAACACCGTGGTGCTGAATACCCCCGTGCCCATCCCCGGCACCGGTGATGTATATATTGGTTATGAGGCAAACACACAGGGCGGTTATCCTGCCGGCTGTGATGCAGGTCCTCCCATCGAAGGCAAAGGCAATATGATGTATTTCCAAGGTGTTTGGGATACCCTTTCCAATATTGCCAGCTCCCTTACCTACAACTGGCTTATTCAGACCTTTGTGGCTACTGGTGCCGGTATGAAAAACATTGCCCTTACCCCCATCGTGGAAGCTCCCCAGATCACCCACACCTATGCCAAGGCTGATTTTGGCGTGCTGCACAAAGATATCGCTCCCTCCAACCGTGCCGTGTCTGGCTTCAAAGTGTATCGTGACAATGTGCTGATAGCTACCTTGAATGATCCTCTTGCCACTACTTACACAGAGCTGGAATTGCCCAATGGCACCTACACCTATGGAGTATCTGCCATCCACACCGCAGGTGAATCTGCCCAGGCCACCATCCAGGTGACCGTGGATCTGCAGATGGCAGAGGTTGTATTTGAAGACAACTTCGAAAGCCATGCTGATTTTGCCACCATGTTTGCTCCCTGGACTCTGATGGATATTGACGCCTCTGAGACCTATGGCTTTAGCGATGTGCAATTCCCAAGCTCCGGCAACGCAATGGCATACATCATCTTCAACCCCAGCGCCACAGTGCCTCCCATGACCGGTCTTGATCCTCACGGTGGCAGCAAGATGGCAGCCAGCTTTGCCGCTGTCCACGGCCCCAATAACGACTGGCTGATCACCCCCAGAATCCATTTGGGCACAAACAGCGCCATCAGGTTCTATGCCCGCAGCCACACTGCCGTTTATGGGCTGGAGAGATTCCGCGTGGGAGTGTCGTTCCTTCCCAATATCATACAGCAGGGCTTCCAATGGATCAACGGAGCCTATAGTGAGGCCCCTACCAACTGGACTGAATATATCTTTGACCTCAGCGCTTATGACAACCAGAGCGTATATATTGCCATTCGCTGCATCAGTAATGATGCCTTCGTATTCTACGTGGATGACTTTAGCGTGCACAGCGATGGTAGCTCCACCAATTACCAAAATATACCCCTGCAATCCGGCTGGAATCTGATATCATTGAATGTGTCACCACCCGATCACTCAATTGCAACCCTCATCAGCCCCATTGCCACCCATGTGCAGCAAATCAAGAGCACCGAGGGGGTATATGAACCCGGAAATCCATATTCAAACCTAACATCCCTCAGCGACGGCAAAGCATATAGCATCCAGATGAGCTCTTCTGCCAATTGGCAGGTGCAGGGTACGCAAATCCCGCCCAACACCCCCATCCCCCTCAGCAATGGATGGAATATGGTGGCTTATTTACCTCAAACTCAGATGAATACAAGCATCGCCATATCTTCCATCTCTGCTTGGCTGCAACAGGTTAAGGGCTCGGATGGGGTATATATTCCCAATAATCCTTATAACACGCTTAATACTTTGTATCCCGGCAAGGGTTACTGGGTCAAAATAAGCGGTAATCACAGCCTGATCTATCCCAACCGAGGCAGCCAGGAGAATGGTCTTGCTGGGACAATGCGGAGGGAAGAGCTGCCGGAAGTGACTCTCAAACCCAATAGCGCAGTTGTTTTGGCACGCTGCGATATTGCTGAGGTGGGAGACATTCTGCTGGCGAGGGTGGGTCAAGAACTGCGGGGTGCGGAAGTCCTCATCGCTCCGGAATCCTTCCCTGCCGCCCTCATTCAAATCTATTGTGAAGAGGCTGGGGAACAAGCCCACTTTAGCATCCTCAAACCTGATGGGCAGGAGCTGCCCTTGGCCACCTCTGTGGAACTGGAGCCTGGGCAAAGCTATGGCACCCAGTCTGGCTTCATCATCTTGGAACCTCAGAGTGTGGCGGCGGATGATATCCTCGCCTTGGAGACCGCTCTCAAAGGCTCCTATCCCAATCCTTTCAACCCCAGTACCACCATCAAATATGATGTGGCGGCCGACAACACGCCGGTCACACTTGCGATATATAATATTAAAGGACAGAAGGTTTGCAGCCTGATGGATGCACGCATCGACAAAGGCTCCCACACTGTCGTATGGAATGGTACAGATGATAAAGGTAGAGAGGTATCTTCTGGAATATACTTCGTCACCATGAAATCACCTGGCATCACTAAAACACACAAGCTCTTGCTCAGCAAGTAACACCGAAAGGGAGGAACCAATGAAAAAACTTATACTTGTTCTGCTGACCATTGCTCTCTTATTAAACGTGGCGTATGCCAAACAGATGCAAACAAGCACAAACCGGAAGCCCCTTGCATCTCCCTTGGGATACAGGATGCCACCAAGACGCAATATACCGGATTATAACTTTAGCAAACTGCCCACATCCATCATGACCAGCTATTATGACTATATGATAGGCTCTTACAACGGCTTGCCCCTCAGGGTGATCCCCCCATCTGCAGGTGGTGGATATTTTATGACCTATCACGGCCGTCGTGCCCCAACCGGCGTAAGACGCGTGTTTTACTCCTATTTGGATGCCAATGGCTATTTGGTGGCAAACAACGAAATCACCAACATGCAGAATAACGAGGGCTATCCTGCAATGGCTGTTGATCCCATCTCGGGCAAGCCCTTGTATGCCTGGCATGCCAATACAGATGCCGATGCAGAACTGGAGGTTCAGTTTGTATCTGACGCCTTCCTGAGCGGCTTCTCTGGATTGTGGAACGATGCCCAAGTGATTATCAACAACCCCACCCAGGTCACCCATCCCAATGGCACCGTCACCTACCACAGCGAATTCATCTGGCCTTCCATGCAGATCGGACCCTCTCCCATCGCGGGGAAACGCAGAGTATATGTGCTTGCCCGCAATGGAGAAACCATGAGCTATGGACCCTGTGAAAACCCCTATATCGCCTTTGCCGATTTTAATGCAAATGACATCGAAAACGCCATCCCCTTGGTTTGGAGCCACACCAGCATCCCGGAAATGGATCAGTGGAATATCGACGCCCAGTGGCGCAGACCCTTCCATTCTCTCACGGTGGATAACGCTGGAAATCTATACTATGCCGGATATCACTTTGCCACGGAAGCAGATGGAGACACCGCAATCGATGAGGAAGACCTCGATATCTTTATCTGTCCAAACTATGGGCAGGGACAGTGGGCGCGCCTCAGCTTCTGGGATAAACTGCCCACTTGGAACCCTCCCACGGGTCCCAGCAACCCAACGGGCTACTTTGAAAATAGCGATACAGGTCTGCCTTATACAAACGATCAACTTACCTTCAATATCGCCAATAGCTCCCACCTCAATGCCGCCATCGATCAACATGGCAGAGTCCACGTGCTGTGTGTCTATGCCCTTTCCACATACAACGGATACTACTACCCCAACCTCCAATATGTGAAAGAATTTGTATATGACCCAGCCACCCAACAAGTTACTGTAAACGAAGTGCACCCCAAAAAGCCTGCGGATGATCACTTTAACCCATACTTCACTCCCTGGGATATCGAGACTCCCTACGGGGTGGTGGATGAATTTGCCATCTCCGGAGACGTCACCGCTCCCATGATGGTCACAGATTTTCCCTTCCCCCACTGGGATCAAACCGCACATTCCGATGCCATGCTGTTCCATTACAATAACTTGAAGATAAGTAACGCCAATGATCAAGGCATGATGGTGGCTGTATGGCAAAACTCATACCGCGCCCGTATGTACAACGAATATAACGATAGTGATTATGCCGCTTTTACCAATACCCCCGAAATCTGGATTTCCGTATCTCCCAATAATGGAGATTATTGGAGCGAGCCCATTGTGCTGAATAATGTGGAAACACCCCAGTTTGCCAACATCAAACCGATGTGGGTCTATCCCGCAGACAAGGTGGTTTACACCGGCATGCAAGGGCAAAACAAAGTGGGAAAAGTAGGGCTCATGTTCTACAACGATTACACTTGGGGCTCACACGTCATCGATCCTCCCTACCACCCTAATTCGGACGGCGGTCAAGTGATGTTTACAGAGCTGGAGATTGTGTTTCCAGAATCTGATGCCCCATTGGAAGACCCTTTTGACGACCCCTTGGTTCTGAGCGGAAGCATGACCGTGATGGCGGAAGTAACCATTAATGGAGCCCCTGCCTCAAGCAATGATATCTTGGCAGCTTTCGTTACTGTAAATGGACAGGAACAACTGCGCGGCAAGGAAAACATTATGGTGGTTGATGGCGTGGCAGGATGCCTCATCCAGATATTCACAGAAACCAACGGCGAAAACATCAGCTTCAAAGTATGGGATTATGATAGACAACTGGTGCTGTCTGCATATCCGGGTGTTACAAGCCAGTTAAACGGTGTTGTGGGTTCCTGGCCGGATGATATGTATCACATCAATGCCGGCAGTGGAACACAGACCGTTGAAAACCCCGTATTCAATCCTCCAGCGGGAGATTATACAAGCCCACAAAACATTATCCTTAGCTGCCCCACTTCAGGCGCCCAGATCCGCTATACCACTACTGGATCAGAGCCCACCGAAAATTCCGCCCTCTATGTGGAACCCATCCACCTGCCAGAAAACACCATTGTCACCATCAAAGCAAAAGCATTCAAGGAGAATCTGACACCCAGCCTTACTGTTAGCGCACATTATGTCATCACAGGTACGGTTGCCACCCCCACCATTACTCCTCCTGGAGGATATTATACAACCCCACAATACGTGGTATTAGACTGCCCCACTTCATATGCCCAGATACGCTATACCATGGATGGAACTGAGCCCTCTCAAACTTCTTTCCTTTATACTGCTCCCATCAATCTATCTACAAATTCCAACTACACCATCACAGCAAAAGCATACAAGGTAGGTTGGGTGCCCAGCTCCTCTGTTTATGCAGAGTATAACATTACCGGAACTGTTACCCCACCCATCTTCGATCCCCCAGCTGGAATGTATATGGGAGAAGTGGAAGTATCCATCAATTGCCCCTCGCCAAACGCCAATATCCATTACACTCTGGATGGTAGCACCCCGGATGTATCTTCTGCCCAATATGCAGAACCCATCACCATTACAGAGGATACCACGATAAAGGCAATAGCAATAAAAACCGATTGGGTGCCCAGTGATATAATCGAAGCCTCGTATCAAATCATACCGGTTTCCAACCCCGATGATACCCAAACCCCTCTCTTTACCGGAATACACAACGTTTATCCCAATCCCTTCTCAGACACCGCCACCATCCGCATCGGTCTGAAAGGGCCCAACCAGGATTATCAGCTGAGTATCTATAACCTGAAGGGACAGCGTGTACACCAGTATGTGGGCAAAGCAAAAGGCTTTCAAGACTACCATTGGGATGGCAGGGACGCCTTTGGCAAGAAGCTTCCCGCCGGTATCTATTTCCTGCGTATGAAAACGCCCACCGAAACAAGCATCAAGAAGATTGTGAGGCAGTAAGACAGATCATTAACCAATATCCATAACACTATTCTTTCATCCCAAGCGGGTTTCCGGCGGATGACAGAAATTAAGGATTGACAATCTACATGGGTTCCATGAAGAGTAAAATAGTGTGAAAAGCATGAAGCTGATAATGCAAAAATGAGGTTCTCATGAAGAAACTGACGATTGTCCTTCTGATTTCCGTCATCTGCTGGGCGCTTCTGGCAGAAAGAGTGGAAGAAAATACAGCCATCCAGATAGCGGAAGGCTTGATGGGAAGTATGACCAATAGAGCTGTCACAACCCTGTCGGTTAGTCCCTACCATGGCCAATACTCCATCCGCGCAGATTTTTATATTATCAACCTCTCCCCGGGAGGCTTCGTATTGGTGGCGGCAGATGATCTTTCCGCCCCCGTCTTGGGATACTCCACAGATGGCTCTTTCCCAGTGGAAGACATCCCTCCACACATAGACTGGTATCTGGGAGAGTATAGCCGCAGCATGCGGGAAATCCGCTCCCATCCAGAATGGACTGTGGATCCTGGCTGGAACAAGCTGCTAAAGAAAGACTTTTCAGACTTTGTGATCACCAGAGATGTTGCGCCCCTGTGTGCCACCACCTGGGATCAGGGCTGGCCATATAATTCCCAATGTCCGCCCGCTGCAAGCGGTCCCGGAGGCCATGTGTGGGCAGGCTGTGTGGCAACTGCCATGGCACAGGTGATGAAGAAGTGGAATTATCCCATAACCGGTAATGGGTCTAAATCTTACCATGCAGATGGCTATGGCACACAATCTGTAAACTTCGGCGAAACCACTTACAATTGGAGCTTGATGCCCAATTCTGTTACTCAGGAAAACATTCATGTAGCCACCTTGCTTTACCACTGTGGAGTGGCGGTGAATATGATGTATGGTGTTGATTACAGCGGTGCATATAGCTCTGATGCCAGACACGCCTTGGTCAATTATTTCCGCTACAACAGTGAGGCATATTATTACCGTGCCAATGATTACGACGCCACCACCTGGGCATCCATGCTGAGAAACGATCTGGACCTGGGACGTCCAATTATCTATCGAGGACAAGGCTCCGGAGGACACTCCTTTGTGTTGGATGGATACCAAGGTACAAACTACTTTCATTTCAACTGGGGTTGGAGCGGAGCATATAATGGCTACTTTTACCTGAACGACCTCAATCCAAATCAATACGACTTCACAGTGCAACAGGCAGCCGTCCTCAAACTATACCCAAGCCAGGTTATAGACAACGATTTGGCAGCAGTTTCCCTAACCGGAGATATCGGTGCCATCGCAGGAATATCAACTGATTATCAGATATCCGTAAGCAATATGGGGCAAAGCAGCCAGGATGATTACCAGGTGCAGCTTTACAGAGCAAATGACCTCCTTGTGGGATCAGTATCCGGAACTCCTATCCAGCCTGGGCAAACCCTCGTCTTCACCGTTCCCTGGACGCCCACTGCGGAAGGGGCAGAGGTGTTGTATGGCAAGGTAGTTCTAAGCGGTGACCAAAACCCCGGTAATGATACCACAGAACTTTTGGAGGTAAACGTTGATGCTCTGGGCAGTCTCAGCGGAATCGCCTCTGTAGCCGGAGAGCCTCTTGCCGACGCCTATATCAGCGTGGAAGGCACAGATTTCAGCACTGTTTCCACCATAGACGGCACTTACAGTCTGCCTTATATTCCCATGGGCTCATACACTGTATCCGCCTCCAAACCGGGCTATTATGACGATAGCCACAGCGTCACTATCGTGGGAGGAGAAAACACCACACAGGATTTTACCCTTGCTGATATCCTCCTCCCACCTCAAGAGGTGCAGGCGCTTGAGGAGAATCTTGACGTCATAATAATCAGCTGGAGTGCACCCTCCTCCAGAGCCCTCATTGGCTACAGGGTGTGGCGTCTGGTGCATGGAGAAGAAAACAATGAGGACACCTGGGTGTCCCTCACTCCCATTCCCATTAGCGTAACTGAATATCTGGATATCTACTGGAATACCGTGGATTATAACAGCTACCGCTGGGCGGTGAAAGCTTATTACACCGGTGGAGAGGCATCTCCCGCTACCTTTTCCAATATCATTACCCTGATTCCCCTCTTAACACAGGATATCGCCCTGCAATCCGGCTGGAATCTGGTATCCTTGAACGTTTCCCCGGCTGATCCCACGATAGACGCCTTGGTAGGCTCCCTTGCGCCATATCTAATACAGATCAAAGATAGCGAAGCAGCCTACATCCCCGGCAATCCATTTTCCAGCCTCACGTCCTTCAGCGATGGCAGGGGATACAACATCTTGATGAGTTCTTCCGCCACTTGGTCTGTGGAGGGCAGGCGCATCCCATCAGATACCCCCATCCCCCTCGATACCGGCTGGAATCTGGCAGCCTATCTGCCCCAAACGCCCATGGCGGCAACCACCGCCCTTACAGGCATTTTCCCCTATCTCTTGCAGGTGAAAGGCATGGAAGGCATCTATGAGCCCGGCAATCCATACAACACCCTGCACACCATGAGCCCCGGACGGGCTTACTGGATCAGTATGGAAACCCCTGTATCCTTTGTCTATCCAGCGTCCACGCGTGAGATAGCTCCAGCCCAACACATCCCCGTCCTGGCAAATCACGGCTCACCGCTGGTCAAATCCGACAGCCAGGTCATACTGTGTGGATTGGACGACAGCGCACAAGAGGGCGACATATTGGCAGCCTTTGTGAATGCCGAATTGCGCGGATTGGCGCCGGTTATCCATCATGAAGACAAGCTGGGAACCCTGCTGCAGGTGTATAGTGAGACTGCCTCTGAACCCATCGATTTCAAACTCTTTAAGCCTGATACAGGGGAAATGGTAGAGCTTACTCCTGGCATCCTTAGCCAACCTGGCACCACATTAGGCAGTTATGCCAAACGCAGCTTCCACCAGCTGAAAGCACAGGACACCGATGCCCCCATGCTGGTCACAAGCTTGATTTCTTCCTGGCCCAACCCCTTCCAAGCTTCCACCACCATCCGCGTGGATATCGCCAAGGATCACACCCCCGCCAAGCTGGAGATATACAACCTGCGCGGGCAGAAGATCAGAACCCTCCTCTCGGGACCGCAGGCTTCCGGCAGCCACCATCTCGCTTGGGATGGAAAGGATAAACATGGCAACGCCGTGGTCTCCGGCATCTATTTCTGCCGCCTGAGTGCAGATGGAAAACAGCAAACGATGAAGCTGATGCTTTTGAAGTAAAGGGAAGTCATATGAAACTGAAAGCTCTGTTGATACTTATGTTGGCGCTGATTTGTAGTACCTTGTTGGCGATTGCCCCTTGGGACGAGCCGGAAATCCTCACCGGCAGTATGACCGTGATGGCAGAAGTGACGATTGATGGCTTGCCTGCCTCCGCAAACGATGTCTTGGCGGCATTTGTTACGGTGAATGGAGAGGAAGAGCTGCGCGGCAAGCAAGACATCTCCGTGATAGAAGATACCGCTGGATGCCTGATTTTGATATATACAGATACCGATGATGAAGAGATCACTTTCAAGGTGTGGGATGATGATGCCCAGGAGGTTGTACCGGCTTATCCCAGCATCTTTAGCGAGGTAAACGGAATGATCGGCTCCTGGCCGGATGAGCTTTTCCTGATCTATGCCGGCAACAACTTGCAAACCGTTGCAGACCCCGTATTTGACCCTCCCGCGGGAACATACCACATGGAGCAAGATATCATGATAAACTGCTCCACCCCTGGCGCCCAGATATATTATACCCTCAACGGAAGCGATCCCACAGAAGACTCCATACTTTATACCAATCCCATCCACCTGCCGCCGCAGACCCATACCACCATCAAAGCCAGAGCTTATCTCAGCGGCTGGTTGCCCAGCCCCATCTCCACCGCCATCTATGAAATAATTGGCGTTGTTGAAGCCCCTTATTTCACTCCGGCAGCAGGAACCTATGCAACTGAGCAAAACATTGTGTTAAACAGCTTTACCCCCGGTTCACAGATACGTTATACCACCGATGGCAGCGAACCCACAGAAGCCTCCACCCTCTATACAAACCCCATCCATCTGCCATTAAATAGTACAACCACAATCAAAGCAAAGGGGTTCAAGACCGGGTGGTTGCCCAGTCCCACAGCCAGCGCCGAGTATATCATCACCGGCACCCTTCCCGCACCCACCTTCGATCCCCCTGCCGGTTCTTACAAAGAAATGGTGGAAATCTCCCTCAACAGCAGCATATCTGATGCCGCCATCCACTACACCATCAACGGAAGCATCCCTAACTCCTCTTCCCCCCTGTATTCAGCACCAATCACTATTACCCAGGATACCACCATCAAGGCAATTGCAGCCAAGGACGGCTGGATCTCAAGCACTATCGCCACAGCCACATATCAAATCCTGCCAGTAGCCAATCCTGATGATACCCAAAGCCCCGCCTTCACCGGCATACATGGCGTTTACCCCAATCCTTTCCGAGATGCCGTCTCCATCCAGATCGGCATCAAAGAACCTGCCAACCAGTATCTGCTGAATATCTACAATCTGAAGGGGCAATGCGTTCACGAGTACCAAGGCAATGGGAAAGGCTTTGTGGAATACAATTGGGATGGCTGTGACGCCTCTGGAAAGCCCCTTCCTGCAGGTATCTATATCCTGCAGCTGAAGACACCCACCACGTCCAGTATCAAGAAGATTGTGAAGCAGAAGAGCGCCCTTTTGAACCACTAATTACACGAATTAAGCGAATTTCACTAATTATTACACTGAATAAAGAAATTAAGATACACATCATATAGTTTTCTACTCTGTGCGTAGAATATTGGAGATTAGATACTATATAAAGAAGTGTCAACTGGCATCTTGGCGCCAACTGTAAGTCAAGCGCCCATTAGCCTCCCTTGTACCACNNGACAAGGGTGGTTAACAGGCAAGGAGTGGGAAAAAAGGGAGTCTGGTAGGCTGCACTAAACTTAAGAACTTTAATCAATTTTGAAAAAAAATGTTATCAGATTCCAGTAGCTGCGCACTTTCTTTTGCTGGATTCGCCTCCCTTCCCTATTAGATACGCTTGCGATACCGTTGCCTCTCCCAGCAAATTGCTGGGTATCGCAACGGCATCACAACCACATGAAGCAAGAAAGGAACATCGTGACCGCCCAGCCGTGAGCGAAGCGAGTTCCCTGCGGCAGAATGCCGCCCACCCTGGTCTCTGGCCTCTGGTCTCTAACCCCTCAGCCAGCAGCCAGCGGCTGGCTGGCGATATTTCTTGACATCCCAGCCCCATCATTTTTTGTGGGTAAACTGGTGTAAAGCCATGAATTGCAGTTAAAAACACTTGCGAATAAACCAAAAAGGAGAGATAGATGTTTTTTAAGGTTCCCGAACCCAAAAACGAACCCATTTTCCCTTATGCTCCCGGCACTCCGGAGCGTGACAAACTTCAGGCCACCCTGAAAGAGATGTACAATAGCCAGATCGAGATCCCCGCTCTCATCGGCGGCAAAGAGGTCTTCACCGGCAATCTTGCCAATTGCATTTGCCCCCACGAGCATCAGCATATCCTGGGCACTTACCACAAGGTGGGTGAAAAAGAGATCAAGATGGCGATCGATAGCGCCCTGGCAGCCAAGCGCGAATGGGAGGAGATGCCCTATTATCACCGTATTGCCATCTTCCTGAAGGCAGCCGAGCTGCTTTCCACCAAATACCGCAATATCCTGAATGCCGCCACCATGTTGGGTCAGAGCAAAAACCCCTTCCAAGCCGAGATAGATTCCGCCTGTGAATTGATCGATTTTTGGAGATTCAACCCCTGGTTTGCCCAGCAGATTTATGAACAGCAGCCGCCCGTATCTCCCAAGGGTGAGTGGAATAGCTCCCAATATCGCGCCTTGGAAGGCTTCATCTTCGCCATCACGCCTTTCAACTTTACCTCCATCGCCGGCAACCTGCCCACCGCCCCAGCCATGATGGGTAACACAGTGGTCTGGAAACCCGCTTCGTCCGCTGTCTATCCCGCCTATTTTGTCATGAAGCTCCTGGAAGAGGCTGGGCTGCCTCCGGGCGTGATCAACTTCATCCCCGGGCCCGGCAGCACCGTGGGCGATCTGGTCCTCAAACACCGGGACCTGGCAGGCATCCACTTCACCGGCAGCACGGAAACCTTCCAGAACATGTGGAGGACGGTGGGCAACAACATCCACACCTACCGCACCTACCCCCGCTTGGTGGGTGAAACGGGCGGTAAGGACTTCGTCTT
>LSQX01182437.1_pt1 | contig 21645 bp, 36 predicted proteins | sample 654561 | NCBI WGS metagenome assembly LSQX01 (sample SAMN04489861, study PRJNA283612) | anaerobic digester metagenome | isolation source: 4 biogas reactors fed with cattle manure at either 37C or 55C with and... | place: Denmark: Kongens Lyngby | collected 2014
CGTCCGCAGTTCTACTTCCGCACGACCGACGTGACTGGTTCGTTGGAACTGCCTGAGGGTATGGAGATGGTTATGCCCGGAGACAACGTTACGATTAGCGCTGAGCTGATCGTGCCGATCGCTATGGAGCAGGGTCTGAACTTCGCTATTCGCGAGGGCGGCCACACTGTAGGCGCCGGTGTAGTCTCCGAGGTTATCGAATAGATTCACTTGGCTGACGCTATCCGCTGTAACGCGGATAGCTAAAGGCCGAGGACCGGAGAATCAATAGTATGCGAAAAGACAAGGTAAGAATCAGGCTTAAGGCGTTTGATCATAGAATACTTGATCAAAGTGCTGAGCGGATCGTCGAGACTGTGCGCCGAACCGGCGCAAAGATCTCAGGTCCGGTGCTGCTGCCGACGGAGAAAGACATCTATTGCGTCAACCGTGGGCCTACCATCGACAAAGAATCGATGGAGCATTTTGAGACTCGGACGCACAAACGGCTGATTGATATCCTGAACCCTGGGCCTAAGACAATAGACGCTCTTATGCGGCTGGACTTGCCCAGCGGTGTGGATATCGAGATTAAACTTTAGGCTCCGCCGCTGTGGTCTTTTCAGGCCCCTCGCGAATAGGCATAGCCTGTGTCGCAAGGAAGCGTGAGCGACGATGACCTCGTTCAGAGATGAACCGGGCAGATTGGGGATCATATAATGATCAATGGAATTATCGGGAAAAAGCTGGGGATGACCCAGGTCTTCGATGAGAGCGGTATGCTTGTCCCCGTGACTGTAATTGAAGCCGGCCCCTGCGTAGTGACGCAGATAAAGACGCTGGAAAAAGACGGTTACGAGGGTGTGCAGATAGCATTCGGAGATGTAAAAGAAAATAAAGTTACAAAACCGGTGAAAGGCCAGTTCGCTAAGTCAGAATCGACTCCCAAGCGATACATTCGGGAAGTGCCGGTAGATGACGTGGCGGAATTGAAGCTGGGCCAGGAGATTCGCGCTGATCTCTTTGAACCTGGTGAGCACGTCAAAGTCACGGGGACTTCCAAAGGTAAGGGTTTTGCCGGAACAGTGAAGCGATACCATTTTCACGGGGCTGATATGACCCATGGTTCGATGATTCACAGAAAACCGCAGTCGGGTGGAGCGACAGACGCTGCTCGCACGTTCAAGGGCGTCAAGCGACCGGGACGTATGGGAAACGAGCGAGTCACTCAACGTGGGCTTATTGTTTATCGTGTGGACGCGTTCCGGAACCTGCTTTTGATTAAAGGTTCGGTTCCTGGGGCCAATGGTGGACTGCTTCTTATCGCCAGGCAGATGGTGGGAGGATAATAAAATGCCTAAAGTCGGCTTGCGAAATATGTCAGGAGAATCTGTCGGCGAACTCGAGCTGCGAAGCGAGGTATTTGCGGTGGCGGCTAACGTGCCGCTGATGCATCAGGCTGTGGTGGCAGAGCAGGCTAACGCTCGCCAGGGAACCGCTAGCACCCTTACCAGGGATGAGGTTAGTGGCGGAGGGAAGAAGCCGTATCGTCAGAAAGGCACTGGTAGGGCCAGGCAAGGCTCCACTCGGGCTCCTCATTGGACACATGGTGGAGTGGTCTTTGGGCCGCATCCGAGATCCTACGTGAAAGCTTTGCCGAAAAAGATGCGCAGAGGCGCCATCAAATCGGCGCTGTCGGCGAGACTCGTCGACGAAGCGATCATAGTGATAGACGAAATCAAACTGGAAAAGATCAGCACTAGGACAATGGCTGGCATCCTTAACAGCCTTGGGGCGTTTGGAAAAACGCTGGTGGTGTTGGATAGTTTCAACGAGGTCATTGCAAAATCAACACGAAATATTCCCGGTGTTCAACTCCGAGTAGCGCCGGCGGTAAGCGTGAGAGATATCCTGGACGCCGAAAAGGTCGTGATGACCAGCGGCGCGGTGGAGAAGCTACAGGAGGTCTTTGTAGGATGAAAGATCCGTATTCGATAATCAAACGGCCTCTCATTACGGAGAAGAGTATGGACATCGCGGGGTCCGGCAAGTATGCTTTCGAGGTGGATATAAACTCCAACAAGATAGAAATCGCCGAGGCGGTGCATAAGATTTTCTCTGTCGATGTAACAAAGGTCAACACTTTGCGGGTAAAGGGCAAAGCCAAACGAGTCGGCAGATTTCCTGAGGGCAAGACACCTGATTGGAAAAAAGCCTATGTGACCCTGAAGCCCGGTCAGCGTATTGACATCTTCGAGGGAGCGTAAAAATGCCTGTCAAACAATATAAACCGATAACACCGGCACGGCGATATTATACCGGCTCAACGTTCGAAGAGATCACCAAGAGTACACCGGAGAGGCAGCTGCTTAAGCCCATCAAACGCCAGGGCGGACGCAACAATACTGGCAGGATTACGGTTAGACACCAGGGGGGCGGCCACAAACGACAGTATCGAGTGATCGACTTCAAGCGAGACAAGATCGGCATACCGGGCAAGTGTGCGGCTATTGAGTATGACCCGAACCGCACGGCTCGGATAGCTTTGATTAGCTATGCAGATGGAGAGAAGAGATATATTCTTTGGCCGGTTGGGCTGAAAGTAGGAGATCCTGTGATCTCTGATGAGAGCGCAGACATCAAACCCGGCAACTGCTTGCCGCTGCGCAACATGCCGTTGGGAACCATCGTACATAACGTCGAGATGAAGCTTGGCAAGGGTGGCCAGATGGTTCGCAGCGCTGGTAGTGGTGCGCAGTTGATGGCTAAAGAGGGTAAATACGCCCAGCTTAGACTGCCATCCGGCGAGATGAGAAGCATTCTGATTGGATGCAAAGCGACCATTGGGCAGCTCGGGAATGTTGAGCATGAGAACCTTTCGATTGGAAAGGCCGGGCGCAGCCGCTGGATGGGCAAACGTTCTGCGGTTCGTGGCGTAGCTATGAACCCGAGGGATCACGCGCACGGTGGCGGAGAGGGCAAGGCGCCGGTTGGGCGCAAGACCCCGATGTCCAAGTGGGGTAAGCCGGCACACGGTGCGAAGACCCGCGGTCGAAAGCAATCCGATCAGTTTATCGTACGACGACGAGGAAGCAAATAGGAGGAATAGCTAGTGGCGCGTTCGCTTAAGAAGGGGCCGTATGCGGACCCAAAATTGCTTTCGAAGATCGAGGAAATGAATGCCAAGGGCGAAAAGCGGATCATACAGAGTTGGTCTCGACGTTCTACCATCTTCCCACTGATGATCGGTCACACGGTCGCGGTACATGATGGACGGAGACATATTCCGGTGTTTATCACCGAGAACATGGTCGGGCACAAGCTGGGTGAATTCGCACCGACACGGACCTTCAGAGGCCACGGTCATCACACTGAGCGTTCGACATCTTTGAAATAATGCCCTGAGGGGCAGTGTTATTGCTCGCTTTTGAAGCGGGGTGCGTGTGGCGTGTAGGCGCAGTGAAGCCAGCCACACCGGAGCTGTAGCTCCGTATTTTCCAGGGAGGCCAATCGTAATGCAGGCATATGCAAAGGCGCGTTTTGTGCGCACATCGCCGAGGAAGGCCCGCCTTGTCATTGATGCGATCAGGGGCAAGGATGCGAAAGAGGCGTTGGCGATATTGCAGTTTACGCCGAATTTCGCAGCGCGACTGATTGAAAAGGTCTTGAAATCGGCCGTTGCCAACGCCGAGAACAACCATCATATGGATGTTGAGAACCTCAAAGTCGCTAGAGCGGTCGTAGACGGCGGCCCAATGATGAAAAGGTTAAGATACGCGCCGATGGGGCGCGGTTACAGAATGGTTAAGAGGTTGAGCCATATCACCATTCACGTCGAAGAGACGGAAGCTAAACCTGAGAAGAAAGCTAAACGAAAAGAAGTAGCACGCACGGCCAAGGCTCCGCGTAGAGGCCCGGCGGCAAAAGCGGCCGATACCGGCGAAGCGCCGAAGAAACGTGCGCCTCGGGTTAAGAAATCCGTAGAAGAGACTTCAGAAAAAGGAGGAGAGTAGTTGGGACAAAAAGTACACCCAATTGGATTCCGATTAGGGATCATTCGTGAAAGCGAGAGCACGTGGTACGCAACAAAAGAGTTCCCCGCGCTGCTCCTTGAAGACGCCAAGATCCGCAAGCATATCAAGAGCACTCTTAACGCTGCAGGCGTGTCTCGAATTGAGATCGAGCGTGCTGCAAATAAGATGAAAATCACTGTGTTTGCCGCGAAGCCCGGCATTATCATTGGCCGTGGCGGAAAAGGTATTGATGATCTTCGAGTCGACATAGAGAAGATCAGCAGTGGCAAGATGGTGCATGTGAATGTTCAGGAGATCAGGTCTCCGGAACTAGATGCCCAGCTTGTGGCGGAGTCGATTGCTCAGCAGATTCAGAAGCGTATTTCTTATAAGAGAGCTATGAAGCAATCTGTGTTTCGCAGCATGCGTATGGGAGCCAAGGGTATCCGTATTCGCATAGCCGGGAGACTTGGGGGAGCTGAAATGGCCCGAGTCGATAGCGATAAGGCTGGCAAGGTGCCGTTGCATACGCTGAGAGCCGACATTGACTATGGCTTCGCGGAAGCAGCGACAACGTATGGCAACATCGGAATAAAGGTGTGGATCTATAAGGGAGACATACTGCCGGGTACCAGACGGGCTGAGCCTTCAGACGAAGAGATTATGGCTGCCAGAAGGCCACGTACACGGGGCAGAGATGACCGCAGAGACCGCGGCGATCGTGGCGATCGCGGTGGTCGAGGTGACCGGGGTCGATTCAGTGGTCGCGGCGGTGGACGAGGCGGCGATAGGAGACAGAGCTGACATGCTGATGCCCAGGAAAGTCAAGTATAGAAAGCAGCAGCGCGGCTCCCGCAAAGGCCGTGCGACCGCTGGGACCAATGTCGATTTTGGCGAGTTTGGACTTCAGGCGCTTGAGGCTGCGTGGATGACGGCAAACCAGATCGAATCCGCCAGAGTTGCAATCACAAGGCACGTCAAACGCGGTGGTCAGGTGTGGATCCGGGTATTCCCGGACAAATCAATCACCAAAAAGCCGGCAGAAACCCGAATGGGCAGTGGTAAAGGCTCCCCGGAGGGTTGGGTCGCGGTGATTAGACCTGGCCGAATGCTCTTCGAGATGGCCGGGGTCGACGAGGCGCTGGCGCGCGAAGCTATGAGATTGGCGGCACACAAGTTGCCGTTTGCGGTCCGGTTCGTGACCAAGAAAGAGCAGGGCAGCATAAGTGAGACAATCTGAGTTTGTTAGAAAGATCAAAGAAGCCGGGGATTCCGAGCTTGATAGCATTCTGTTGCAGCAGAGAGAGAGCCTGTATAAGATGCGACAGCAGATTGCTTTGAAGCAGTTGGATAATCCTCATGCTATAACAAATGCCAGGAAAAACGTGGCGAGAGTTCTCTGCGAGAAGCACGCCCGTCAGTTGAAGGCAGGCGAGGGATCCTAACATGGAGAGAGCTAGACGTAAAGTCCGAAGCGGAAGAGTTGAGAGCGACAGCATGGATAAGACCGTTGTGGTCTCCATCGAAACGCTGGTTAGGCATCCGCTTTACGGTAGAATTATGAGGCGGACAACCAAATTCAAGGCGCACGACGAATTGAACGAGTGCGGAGTTGGTGATACCGTCGAAATCATGGAGACCAGGCCAATCTCTAAAGAAAAGAGATGGCGGGTGGCTCGCATAGTTGAAAAGGCCAAGTAGATTGCGGACTGGCTTCATCTGATACCGGGGTGAACCCGAAGACGATGCTGAAGTTTGCAGTTTACTGGAGAGGAATCGGGAAATGATACGGCCCTATACGAGACTACGATCGGCTGATAACTCGGGTGCGAGAGAGATTTTGTGCATTAGAGTGCTCAAGGGATCAAACCCGCACTATGCGAGTATCGGCGATATCTTTATCGGCGCGGTGAAGCACGCCACACCGGGCGCGACCGTTAAAAAAAGCGAAGTCGTGCGCTGCGTGGTTGTGAGAACGAAAAAAGACATACAGAGACCTGATGGATCGATTCTGAGGTTCGATGACAATGCGGCGGTTGTAATAAACAATGCAAACGAGCCGCGTGGAACCCGAATCTTCGGCCCGGTGGCCAGAGAGTTGCGTGAAAAAGGGTTTATGAGGATTCTCTCGCTGGCGCCTGAGGTGTTATAAGGTTCTGCTTGAATAAGCAACGGAGACCTAGTCATGAGGAAAAAGAAACCAGTATATGAGGGCAAGATGAACCTGAAAAAAGGCGACGAGGTCATCGTGCTGTCCGGCAAGGATAAAGCCAAGCGCGGCAAGATCATCCAAACCGTTCCTGAAGAAGGAAAGGTGATTGTGGAAGGGATCAACGTCGTCACACGGCATCAAAAACCGCGCTCGGCTAGTTCGCGCGCTATGGTGAAGCAGCAGCTCGGTGAGATGCAGAAACCGATGGGTATAAGCGTCGCCAAGGTTATGCTCATCTGCCCCAAATGCCATAAGGAAACGAGAATGGCGCGCAGCGCCGCAGGTGACGGCGCGATGGTTAGAAGCTGCCGCAAATGCGGAGAGTATGTAGACGACTAGAGGAGTTGACGAATGCCTAGACTCAAAGACAAATATAAAAACGAAGTGGCGCCTGGGCTGGTGAAGCAGTTTAATTACGGCAACGTAAATCAGGCCCCGCGGCTCGTGAAGGTCGTCGTCAGCATGGGCGTTGGTCAAGCCACGCAGGATGCCAAACTCCTGGACGCCGCGGTCAATGACCTGACCCTGATAACGGGACAGAAACCGGCCATCACACGTGCCAAGAAATCTATTTCTAATTTTAAGCTGCGTGAGGGTATGCGCATCGGCGCCAAGGTTACTCTGCGCGGCGCGATTATGTGGGAGTTTCTCGATCGGTTGTTCAATGCGGTCCTGCCCAGGATTCGCGACTTCGGAGGCATTGCCCCGGATTCGTTTGATGGGCGCGGCAATTTCGCCATGGGGCTGAAAGAACAACTGGTCTTCCCGGAGATAGACTACGATAAGGTGGATCGAACACGAGGGATGAACATCGTGATCGCCACGACAGCGAAAACGGATGAGGAAGGCAGAGGTCTGCTTAAAGCGCTCGGGTTGCCTCTGAGAGAGGCTTAGCCAAATGAAAAATTATCCGATTAACGCAATTAGAAACATTGCCCTTGTCGGCCACGGCAGTACGGGCAAATCCTCCCTGGCGGAAGCTATGCTGTATTCGGCTGGGGTGATTAGCCGGATGGGTCGGATAGACGATGGCAGCTCGACCAGTGACTTCGATCAGGACGAAATCGCTCGCCAGATGAGTATCAATGCTGCGGTGTTGCCGTGCGAGTGGAAGAAGACCAAGATCAACCTGGTTGATACGCCTGGTTATCCGGACTTTGTCGGGGACGTAGTCGGCAGCCTACGGGCTGTGGAAGCCGCAATGCTTGTGGTTGACGGATCGGGCAACATTGAAGTAGGCACGGAAACGGGTTGGGATCTGGCCGAAGAGGCTGGAATCACCAGGCTGTTCTTTGTCAACAAGCTGGAAAAGGAAAACTCGGATTTCCCTAGAACCCTCGAAGCTTTGCGCTCGAAGTTCGGGACTAGTGTGGCTCCGCTGCAACTGCCGATCGGCTCTGAAGATAAGTTCGTCGGAGTAGTCGATTTGCTGACGCATAAGGCCTATACGTGGGCAAATGGGAAGATCAGCCCTGCTGAGATTCCTGCGGATATGGCCGACCAGATCGAGAGTATGCGCGAGTCTCTTATCGAGTCTGTCGCTGAGATGGACGATTCTCTTATGGAGAAGTATTTCGAGGAAGGGACTCTTGCAGACGAAGATATTGCTAAGGGGCTTGAGATCGGCTTGACAACCGGCAAGGTTGTTCCGGTGCTGTGTGGTTCGGCGATGAAGATGGTCGGTGTCGACACCCTGCTGGATTTCATCGTGTCGAGTGTACCCAGCCCTGCCGCTGTTCCTCCAGTGGAGAGCGTGGACGGCGAGAAGCGCGGGCCGGAAGATTCGTTCTGCGCACTGGTCTTCAAGACGATGGCGGATCCTTACGTCGGAAAGCTTACATACTTCAGGGTATACTCCGGCCAGATCAAATCGGACTCGCATATATTCAACGCCAACAAAGAGCGTGAGGAGCGAGTCGGCCAGGTCTACTTCTTGCTTGGCAAGAATCAGGAAGCGACGTCGTTTGTAGGCGCTGGAGATATCGGAGCTGTGGCTAAATTGCAGGACACTTCGACAGGTGACACCCTGTGCGAAAAGTCCAAGCCTATCAAACTCAAGCCGATTGCTTTCCCGGATCCTGTATATTCCCTTGCTGTTAAAGCTAAGACGAAGGCTGATGAGGATAAATTAGGCCCTGGTTTGCAGAAACTTGCCGAAGAAGACCCGACTTTCCGCACATCACGTGAAGCGGCCATTTCTCAGACTCTTATAAATGGGATGGGCGAAGCGCATCTCGATATAGTTGTCGAGCGGCTCAAGCGAAAGTTTGGAGTCGAAGTTGAGACTGAGACTCCTCGTGTCGCCTACAAGGAGACTATCACAACTACTGCTGAGGCTCAGGGCCGACACAAAAAGCAGACCGGTGGCCGCGGGCAATTTGGCGATTGCTGGCTTCGTTTGGAGCCTCAGCCCAGAGGCGAGGGTTATGAGTATGTCGACGCGATCGTCGGAGGGTCCATACCCAGGCAGTGGATTCCGTCGGTAGACAAGGGAGTCCAGGAGGCGCTTGGTCGAGGCATCCTGGCGGGGAATCCTGTTGTCGATGTGAAGGTGACCTGTTATGATGGCAGCTTCCATACGGTAGACTCGTCTGATATGGCGTTTCAGTTGGCCGGGGTGCTGGGTTTTCAGGCTGCGGCTGCGAAGGCCAACCCTGTGATCCTTGAGCCGGTCAATGAATTGCAAATCACTGTCCCCGAAGAGTATATGGGTGACGTGATCGGCGACATTAACACCAAGCGCGGGAGAGTCTTAGGGATGGAACCGGTTGGCGGAGGCAGGCAGCAGATAAACGCTCAGGCGCCGCAGTCGGAGGTTATGCGTTATTCGATCGATTTGAGGTCGATTGCGAGAGGACGAGGGAAGTTTACTTCGAAGTTCTCGCATTATGAAGAAATGCCGGCCCACGCAGCCCAGCAAGTGATAGCTGAGGCTGAGAAGGCCAGAAAAGAAGAATAACGGATTGGTGAGCCATGGCTGCAGGCGCTGCCTTGCGACCTGGCCCATAAATCCGTAGAGGAGAGATCACGTGGCAAAACAATGCCTGATTGAGAAACAGAAGCGTGCGCCGAAGTTTAAGGTCAGAGCTTATAACCGCTGTAGTATGTGTGGTAGGCCGCGAGGCTACATCAGGCGGTTTGGCTTGTGCAGAATCTGTTTCCGTGAGATGGCGCATAAGGGGCTAATCCCAGGCGTCACTAAGTCTAGTTGGTAATCTAATATAAATAACGTTTGACATCAGGCCGCACAAAGTGTTAACATCTGTATTTGGCGGCTCGATGACGGAGGATCATAAATGACCGTTACAGATCCTGTAGCCGACCTGCTTACGAGGATCCGGAACGCAAACTCAGCAAAGCATGACTTTGTGGAGGTCCCGGCCTCAAAGCTAAATATGGAGATACTTAATATTCTCCAGGGTGAAGGCTTTATCAAAAACTTCGAGTCGATCCAGGATCGGCAATTTCCGACCGTAAAGGTTGCTTTGAAATATGGCCCGAAGCAAGAAATGATCTTGAGCAACCTCAAGCGCATCAGCAAGCCCGGACTGCGGGTTTATGCAAAGCATAAAAAGGTGCCGAGGGTGCTTCGTGGGCTGGGCGTGGCTATCATAAGCACGTCCCGAGGAGTTATGACCGACCGTGAAGCCAGAAAGCTGGGCATCGGCGGCGAAGTATTGTGCCACGTTTGGTAGAGTGGGGGAGTCATTGTCGTGAGTAGAATAGGACAATTGCCGATACAAGTGCCCAACGGTGTGCAGATCAGCCAGGCCGATGGCCAATTGACGGTGAAGGGCCCGAAAGGAACACTCAGCCGTCGCTTGCTGGCCGAGATCAGCATCAAGGTGGAAGACGGCAAAATTATCTGCCAAAGGCCATCGGATGCCAGGCCGCATAGAGCCAAGCACGGGTTGGTGCGTTCACTGGTCAACAATATGGTTGTTGGCGTAACCGAAGGCTACGAAAAAAGGCTGCAAATTATTGGTGTGGGATATCGAGCTGAACTGCAAGGGAAGAACCTGGTGCTGTCGGTTGGTTATTCTCAGCCTGCGACTGTTGAACCGATGGAAGGCATTAGCTTTGAAGTCGGACAGGAAACCAACACCAGGATTCCATTCGTAATAGTTCGTGGGATCGACAAAGAAGTGCTTGGGCAGCAGGCTGCTGAGATCAGAGCGATCAGGCCGCCGGAGCCTTATAAATATGTTGTTTCGCAGGGTATGCACGGAAAAGGTATTCGCTATCATGGCGAAGTCGTGCGCAAAAAGGTCGGTAAGACCGGCGCTGCGGGCAAGTAGTAGAGCCAGGAATTATACGCGGTGGTTGTGAGTTTTGACCACTCACATCCTAAGTGGTTGATTTGATTAAGTGTTGTTTGGTGCTGGGTCGCTCAAAGGCGTCGGGTGCTCGATGGGATGCGAGATGGGTGCTGGCGACCAGCCTGGCCAAACAGGATTTTCACCTGGAAACCTGAAGCCTGGGGGATTGGAATGTTAAAAAAAGAGGCGCTTCGAAGGAAGCGACACCGAAGACTGAGAAACCGTGTTATCGGCACGGCGGAAAAACCGAGATTGAACGTATTCAGGAGCTTGCTCCATATCTATGCTCAGGTCATCGACGATGCGACGGGGAACACATTGGTCTCCGCTTCGAGCCTGGACAAAGATATCAAAGCTCAGGCAAAAAACGGTGGCGATATACCGTCTGCTAAACTGGTTGGAGAGCTGGTCGGTAAAAGAGCCGCCGAAAAAGGCATAAAAGAAGTCGTGTTTGATCGCGGCGGTTATCAATATCATGGCAGAGTAGCTGCGCTGGCGGATGGCGCGCGAGAAGCCGGAATGAAGTTTTAAGATGAAATATCTCGATTGGAGGGGCTATGCGTAAGATCAATCCGGATGCGCTTGAACTGGAAGAGCAGGTCATCCGTACTAACAAGGTTCAAAAGACGCACAAGGGCGGACGAACGCTGAGCTGGAACGTGCTTGTGGCAGTGGGAGACCGTGCAGGCCATGTTGGCGTGGGTCTGGGCAAGGCCCGAGGCATTCCGGACGCTATCCGCAAGGGCATGGAAGAAGCCAAAAAGAATATTTTTGAGGTGCCTATGGTCGAAGCTACCATACCGCACGAAATAGAAATGAGATTTGGCGGAGCTAAGGTGAGGATGAAGCCGGCTTCCCCGGGAACTGGAGTTGTGGCCGGCGGAGTAGTGAGGCCGATTCTGGAATTGGCTGGCGTCAGAGACGTGTTGGCTAAGAGCCTTGGTTCTCCGAACCCGATCAACACTGCCTGGGTTACGGTAGACTGTCTCAAGAACCTGCGATTGGCAGAAGATGTGTGCCGGCTGCGCGGAAAGTCTCTGGAGGAGCTTGTTCCGTGGCTGGCAAAGAAGCGACAGGAAGAGTCCGTGGCTTTTGCCGAAGTGGAAACGGTCGAGGAGATTGAAGAAGCCGCCATTGAAGGACGAGAAGAAGAGGCTTAACGACGATGTTGAAGTTAACTCTTAAAAAGAGCGTAATTGGTTTCAATAAAAAACAGAAAGCTACGGTGAAGGCGCTTGGACTCGGCAAGATTAACTCGTCGGCTGTCCAAGCAGAAAGCCCGGCTGTCCTGGGTATGATCCGAAAGGTGACGCACCTGCTGGACGTGCAGACTTTGCCCGAGCCTGTGGAGGATAACAAATGAGATTACATGACTTGCGTCCTGCGAAAGGTGCAACTCACGAGCGAAAGCGAGTGGGGCGCGGTATCGGATCCGGAATGGGAAAGACTTCTACAAAGGGCCATAAAGGCCAGAAGGCGCGCTCCGGCGCATCACCCAGACTAGGGTTCGAAGGCGGCCAGACTCCTCTGCATCGCCGCCTCCCGCAAAGAGCCGGCTTCAGGAACGTTAATCGTAAAGAATATGCAGTCGTCAATCTCGATGACTTGGAGCGATTTGAAGCCGGAACCGAGATTAACCCCGAACTGCTTATCAACTGTGGTATTGTCAAGAGCCCCAAGGATGGGATAAAGATCCTCGGGAACGGCGATCTGACCAAGGCTCTTAATGTTCGAGCTAATAAATTCAGCAAAACTGCTGAAGAGAAACTCAAAGCTGCCGGTGGAACGGCGGAGGTACTATAGATGCTATCATCGTTGATGGCGGCATTCAAAATTCCAGACCTAAAGAAGAGGATCACCTTCCTATTTGCGATGTTTGCCGTCTATGTCGTGGGACTTCATATCTCCGTACCGGGAGTCAATACCGAAGCCCTGGGCAAGATGTTTGGTGCTGATAACAGCTTGTTTAATCTGTTCGATGCGTTTACGGGCGGTGCGTTCAAAAAGTATACTATCTTCGCGATGGGAATTATGCCCTACATTAACGCGTCGATTATTATGCAGCTTTTGACAATCGCCATCCCGCAGCTCGAAGCTCTTCAAAAAGAAGGCGCTTCCGGACAGAAGAAGATAAGGCTGTATACGCGCTGGCTTACGGGGGTGTTGGCCCTGTTTCAGGCCTATGGAACCACGATGCTTCTGCGAAGCGCTGGGGCGCTGCAGGGTGGTTCGTCGTGGCAGGTTCTGCAGATGGCCATTGTTCTTGTAGCTGGAACTGCGTTTCTTATGTATATGGGTGAGCAGATCAGTGACCGAGGTATTGGTAATGGTGTGTCGGTAGTGATCTTCACTGGTATTGTCGCTTATCTACCGGCGCAGATATGGCAGACGATACAAGTCGAAGGGATATTCAACCATAGATGGTTGGTTATCGCAACGATGGGAGTTTTGTTCGTTTTGACCGTGGCTTTTGTTGTAGCCATCACGCAGGCGCAGCGAAAGATACCGATCCAGCACGTTAAGAGGATCGTAGGCAACAAGATGGTTGGCGGATCGTCCAGTTTCCTGCCTTTGAAGATCAACTCCGCGGGAGTTATTCCGATCATCTTCGCTGTGTCGATTATGTATTTTCCTATGACTGTGGTGAGCTTGGTGCAGCGGGGCAAAACAGAGGGCCTGTTGTATAATTTTGCGCACGGCGTGCAGCCGGGTGTGACTTGGTGGGGATCACTGGCCTATGCGGCGCTTATCATCTTCTTCACCTATTTCTATACGGCGGTCACGTTCAACGTAAAGGAAGTATCTGACAACTTGAAGAAGTGGGGGAGCTTTATTCCTGGTATTAGGCCAGGAAAGCCCACCCAGGACTACCTGGACAAGATTATGACCCGCATTACCCTTTCGGGAGCGGTGTTCCTTGCGGTGATCGCACTTATGCAATACCTGATTCCGCAGTGGCTCAGGGTAACGACATTCAGCCTCATTGGTGGAACGTCGCTGCTGATTGTAGTCGGTGTTGCCTTGGAGACGATGCAGGCGATAGAGTCGCATCTGTTGATGAGGCACTACGAGGGATTCATCAAATAGTTGTCGGTTGACAGTCATCAGTCGTCGCGCAGCGGCGGCTGATGAAAGTGAGCTGATAATTAACGAAAATAACTGAGGGCGGATTTGCGAATAGTATTATTTGGACCCCCCGGCGCGGGCAAGGGAACGCAGGCCGGGCTTTTAAGTGAGAATTTTGGCGCAGCTCATATATCGACCGGCGATATTTTGCGTGAAGCAGTCGCTAATAAGACGCAGGTCGGCTTGTTGGCAAAATCATACATGGAAAAGGGCGAGCTGGTTCCTGACGAGGTTGTGATAGCCATTGCAAAGGATAAGCTGGAATCATTGGGAGACAAAGGGTTCATCTTGGATGGGTTCCCAAGAACGATTCCGCAGGCGAAAGCTTTGGATGCGGCTTTGAAGGATATCGACAAACCGCTTGATGCTGTGGTAAACTTACAGGTTGATGACGAGGAGCTGGTGCGCAGATTGTCTGGGCGTCGGGTGTGTCCGAGCTGCGGCGAGCCGTATCATGTGGACTCGAAGAAGTCTGAAGTTGAGGGTAAGTGCGATAAGTGTGAGGGCGAATTAGTCCATCGCGCGGACGATCAGCCCGAAGCAATTAGGAACAGGCTGAAGGTATACAACGATCAGACAAGTCCAGTGCTTGGCTATTACGAGCAGGCACGGATTCTGAGAAATATAGCGGCTTGTGGGGATATACAGGATATCTTCGGGACAATAACAACGGCGCTTGGCGAATAGATGATAATAAAGAAAACACCGGCTGAGATCGAAAAAATGAGAGCGGCAGGAGCCGTTCTAGCCAGGTGTATCAAGGAAATAGCGGACGGCATAGTGCCGGGCAAGACAACAACCTTAGATATTGATGTGATGGCGGAGGAACTGATACGCAAATATAAGGCTATCGGTTCGTTCAAGAACTATCGGGGCTACCCGAACACTGTTTGTGTGGCGGTTAACGAAGAGGTGGTACACGGGATTCCGGGGGCAAGAGTAGTGTTTCCTGGGGATATAGTGGGAATAGACCTTGGAGTTATTGTGGATGGGTGGCATTGTGACTCTGCGATTACGGTGGCTGTCGGGGGGGAGGTGTCCCCTGAAGCCGGGGCGTTGTTGAAAGTTACGAAAGAAGCGCTGCATAAAGGTATTGAGCAGGCGAGGCCGGGCAACCGGCTTTCTGACATAGGCCACGCAATCCAGTCTTATGTGGAGAAGCGCGGCTATTCGGTTGTTCGGGATCTTGTCGGGCACGGTATAGGGCGCAGCTTGCACGAGGAACCGAATGTGCCGAACTTCGGCAGGCCGGGCAAAGGTGTCCGACTTGAAGAAGGTATGACGTTGGCAATAGAGCCTATGGTTAACATAGGTGGATTTGCAGTCGAGACTTTACGGGATAATTGGACGGTCGTAACGAAGGATAGATCGCTGTCTGCGCATTTTGAACACACCGTGGCGATCACAAAGAACGGACCGGACATTTTGACGATGGCGCCTGTGGAGGAGGCCTGATTTTAATTATGGCTAAGGAAAAGCCGATTGCGGTTGAGGGTCGTGTGACGGAGTCGCTGCCGAATGCAGTATTTCGTGTGGAACTCCCGAACGGACATACAGTGCTTGCGCACGTGTCAGGCAAGATTCGGATGCACTTCATAAAGATTTTGCCTGGGGACAGGGTGCAGCTCGAGCTGAGTCCGTATGACCTGGCCCGTGGACGGATAGTATATCGCTACAAGTAGGACAAAGGACTCGCGGCTGGTTCCCGTGGATCACTTCCGTAATTTTTCGGGGACCGAGTTTTGTGTTTCTACGAGTTCGAGAGGTAAGGGCAATGAAGGTAAGAGCTTCGGTTAAGCCGATGTGTGACAAGTGCAAAGTGATCAAGCGTAAAGGCGTGATCAGAGTTATTTGTAAACAATACCCAAAACATAAACAGCGACAAGGCTGATTGGGGTTGATTATCTCGAAGACGGGGACGTCTTCGAAGGAGGGTAACGTAGCTTGGCGAGAATTGCAGGTGTAGACCTCCCAAGGGACAAAAAGATAGAATATGCGCTGTGCTATATCTATGGGATAGGGCTTACGAGCGCGAAGGAAATCGTAGCCTCGGCTGGCGTTGATCCGAAGACTCGAGTGCGCGATCTGACCGAAAGCGAGATCAGCGATCTGCGAAAGGTCATTGAAAGCAGTTATCGAGTCGAGGGAGACCTCAGACGAGAGTTGACCATGAGCATCCGACGCCTTATGGAGATTGGCTCATATAGGGGCCTTCGCCATCGACGCGGGCTGCCTGTGCGCGGTCAGAGAACAAAGACAAATGCTCGAATGCGCAAGGGTCCTAAGAGAACCATTGGCGTTCGACGCAAGAAGTCCTAAGGAGGTTCACAGTGGTCAGAAAATCAACAACGACTCGCGGCAAACCAAAGGAGAAGAAAAATATTCTCCAGGGAGTCGCGCATATACAAAGCACATTTAATAACACGATTATTTCGATTACCGATATGACGGGCGCTGTCGTCTCGTGGGCCAGTTCAGGCACGGTGGGATTCAAGGGTACCAAAAAAGGGACACCGTTTGCAGCGCAGTTGGCTGCCGAAGCAGCGGCGCGCAAGGCGATGGAGCACGGGATGAGAAAAATCGACGTGCTGGTGCGGGGGCCTGGGTCCGGGCGAGAAACCGCGATCCGCTCGCTGCAAGCCGCCGGGCTTGAAGTCAGTCTGATCAAAGACTGCACTCCGATCCCACATAACGGCTGCCGGCCGCCCAAGAGGCGCAGAGTCTAAAATAGCTGGGGAGTTTTTGACGATTGCGGTGACGATGACTCCCGCTATAAGGGTAATCTTAGGAGACGATTAGCATATGGCAACTGATAGCAACGCCGTTTGCAGAAAATGCAGGCGAGAAGGCGTAAAGCTGTATTTGAAGGGCGACAAGTGCTATTCCCGCAAATGTCCTGTGGAGAGAAGAGCTTATCCTCCCGGACAGCACGGCCAGGGAATGCAAAGAAAACTTTCGGATTACGGTGTTCAGCTTAGAGAGAAACAGAAGATGCGCAGGATCTATGGAGTGCGCGAGCGGCAGTTCCGCAACTATATCGCCGAAGCGATCCGCAGACCCGGAGTAACTGGCGACATTCTGATGCAACTTTTGGAGATGCGGCTGGACAATACGGTCTACAGACTTGGACTGGCGGCCTCCAGAGCACAGGCCAGGCAATTCGTGTGTCACGGGCATATTCTGGTGAATGGGAAGAGAGTTGATATTGCTTCCTACCAGGTGCGCCCGGATGAAGCGATTGAGGTCGCTGAAGGCGCAAAGAAGATCGCGCCTTTGGTTGCAGCGATTGAGAGCACCAAAGGTGTGCCGGCATGGCTGCAGTTTGATGCAAACCAGATGAAGGGCAAGGTAGTTTCTGCGCCAATCAGAGATGAGATCGACACAGACGTTCAAGAGTCAGTGATTGTCGAGTTCTATTCTAGGTAAAACGGAGGCGACCGAATAATGGATATGGTGACGCCGCGGATTGAAATCCTGGAAGACGGCGAGACTTACGGTAAATTTGCTGTCGAGCCGCTGGAACAGGGGTTCGGTTATACGATCGGCAACGCCCTTCGAAGAGTGCTTCTCTCGGCGGTGCCGGGCGCTGCAGTTACATCAATCAAGATTGATGGGGTGTTGCATCAGTTCTCGACAATACCAGGGGTTAAGGAAGATACGACGGAGCTTATTCTTAATTTGCGAGATTTGTATGTTGAGATGGAGCCGGCCGTCGCGGATAGCGAGCCGCTGATCGCGCGACTCGACGTTCACGGGCCAGGGGACGTAACCGGAGCCGATATACAGACTCCGCCGGAAGTCAAGATCGTGAACCCTGAACTTCATATAGCGACGCTAAATGATGAGGTGGCCCACTTGTCTGCGGAGATGACCGTGGAAAAAGGCAAGGGTTATGTGCTTCCGGAAAACCAGGAGAACATAAACGAAAGTATCGGAGTTATCCCGGTGGGAGCGGTATTTTCGCCGGTGAGGAAGGTCAGCTATACTGTAGACCCGTGCAGAGTCGGCCATAAAACCAACTTCGACAGATTGGTCATCGAGATTACGACCAATGGCACGATTATGCCGAGCGATGCTTTAAGCCTCGCGGCGAAGATACTTGATCGCCAGGTAAGGCTGTTCTTCGATTTTGCAAGAACGCATAAGGGTCTTGGTGCCGAATATGGCGACCCTAGTGCAAGTGCGGCACCCGGCCCGCCGGAGGCCCGCGTCGAAGAACTGGATTTCTCTGTGCGAACCTATAACTGCTTGAAAAAAGCAAATGTGCTCACGATCGGCGAACTGGTTCAACTAAGCGAAGCCGACCTTATGAATATCAGAAACTTCGGCAGAAAATCGCTTGAGGAAGTCAGAGAGAAGCTGAAATCGCTGAACCTGGATCTTAAGCCGGTCGGCGATAGAAGTGAACTGAAGATTCTTCCCCCTGAAGACGACGATTTGCAGGATTTGGCTGGTGTCGGCGATGAGGAAGACGAAGAAGCGCTGATTGCTGAAGAAGAGGAATAGAGACGAATGCGACATCGTGTTGCTGGAAGAAAATTAGGATTGCCGTCTGATCAGAGGATGGCGCTGCTGCGCGGTCTGGTGAGGTCGCTGATAATGTATGAAGCGATCGAAACGACTGAGCCGCGGGCCAAAGAGGCCAGGGTCATAGCAGAGAAACTGATCTCGCTGACCAAGCAGAACTCAGTGCATGCAAAGCGACAGGCTCGCAAACTTCTACCTGCTGCGCCGGCTCCCAAGGGTATGCTGCAGACGGCAGGAGCTGCGCAGAAGAAAATGCGCGAGGAGATGATAGCCAACGATCCCGTTAAGCGGTTATTCGACGTGGTGGGGCCGAAGTTCGCTGATAAGCAGAGCGGGTTTACCAGAATAACGAAGATTGGTTTTCGCAGAGGCGATGCCGCGTCGGTTGTAAAGCTGGAGCTTGCGGTAGACTAGTGCGTAATATCAAGGTCGTCGTAAGCTACGACGGCACTGACTACTACGGCTTTCAATTTCAGCCGTCGGTGCGTACGGTTCAGGCGGAACTGGAACGGGTTTTGGGTTTGATTACCAAAGAGCCGGTGACGATATATGGCTCTGGGAGAACCGATGCGGGGGTGCATGCCGCGGGTCAGGTGATCAATTTTCGAACTCAAGGCTCGATTCCTGTTGAGAGGTTGTGTTTGGCGATGAATTGCCTGCTGCCTCCGTCAATTGCTGCGATGGAAGCTGATGAGGTGGAGAATGACTTTCACGCCAGATACCACGCCCGATCCAGGCTTTATGTGTACAGTATACTGAACAGGGATGTGCCGGATGCTCTTGCGAGTCGGTTTTGCTGGCACGTAAGGCATCCGCTTGATGTGGACGCAATGCGCGAGAGTGCGCGGGTTCTGATTGGGACTCACGATTTTAGTTCTTTTGCGTCTGCTGACAGGGATCAGACTAGCCCGATGCGAGACTTGAATGGGATCGAGATCAGGCGTCTGGGGGAGCGTGTGGAGATCGCTGTAAGAGCCAACGCTTTTCTGAGATCTATGGCGAGAGTCATTGTTGGAACGTTGACAGAAATTGGGCTTGGTCTTAGGCCCGGTTTGGATATGAAGAGAATACTAGAGGCGGCGGATCGCAGGCAAGCCGGCAAAACGGCGCCCGCCCGTGGACTGTGTCTCCGGGAAGTTGAATACTAAAGAGGATACGATGGGTACATATTTCGCTAAGCGTGAAGATATCACCAGGAAGTGGTTTGTGGTTGACGCCGCCGGTATGCCGATTGGACGCCTGGCGGTTGAGGTTGCAAAAATCCTGAGGGGAAAGCATAAACCAACGTTTACACCGCACGTCGACTGTGGGGATCACGTGATTGTGGTCAATGCGGAGAAGTGCGTGCTGGTCGGGGCGAACAAGGCTGATGAGCCTGTTTACAGGCACTCGGGTTATCCCGGCGGCCTTAAAAGCGTAACGAGAGGCGAGGTCCTTGCAAGGACGCCCGAAAAGGCTATCTATAGGGCCGTTAAAGGCATGCTGCCGCACAATAAGCTCGGCGATGCCATGATTAGTAAATTGAAAGTCCATGTAGGGCCGGAGCATTCTCATCAGGCCCAGAAACCGGAAGAGCTGAAAATAGCCTAAAGGTTTATATTGGAGGGCCGAGGGGCTGTCAGGTTGCGCTGTGCACAGGCAGGCTTGCGGACCATCCAACACCAGAGCCGGAGGAAAATATTGGAAGAAACCGCGAGATACTACGGAACGGGTCATAGAAAAAATGCAACCGCTAAGGTGTGGATGACCCCTGGCGAAGGCAATATAACGATCAACGGTGTCCCGATGGAGCAGTATGTGGGCCGAAAGGTTCTAGAGATGCTCATTAATCAGCCTTTCGAGGCTGTTGATGCGGTCGGACGCTATGATGTAGTAGCCAAATGCCAGGGCGGCGGCATTGTTGGGCAAGCCGGAGCGGTGCGCCACGGAATCAGCGTGGCGTTGCTGCAGGCGGGAGCCGACATGCGCACACCTTTGCGAAGACAGGGATTCCTGACTAGAGACCCGAGAGTTAAAGAGCGAAAGAAATATGGACGAAAGCGAGCGAGGAGAGGCTTCCAGTTCTCCAAGCGCTAATCGCTGCCGCTCCGCATTTACGAGACGACGATTGAGCCGGGGTATAATCCAAGGCCCAATCGTCGTCTGTCATTTACTCGGTAGCAGTATCACGCAACAATGCATCAGCAAGGCTTCAAGTTTAGGGCGCTTTTTTAGTTAAGCCGGACCAATAGCGGCGATGGCCCAATCCGACAACTCCCAAAACCAGTGCAGACCATAGTCGAGAAAACGATTTCATAATTGCGCCACTACGCATATTGCGTATGGCGCTGCCCAAATAATAATAGACTATCCTGCCTCTAACCCACGGATCCTTTACATCTTGCAAGCTCGTCCGTATTAGCCGTATACAATCTCGTCTATCAAAAGCTTTTTCCCGCACCATCCGATCCATCTCATCACGCAACCAGTATTTGGTATGTGAGGCATCTGTGTTTCCCAAGCGTATTCGTGCAACAGCCCTGCTGACCACAGCGACCTCGCCCAGCGCAGCAATTTGCAGAAAAAAATCTGTGTCCTCGGAGGTGATAAATTGGGAGTCGAAACCGCTGGTTTTCATGATGGTATCGCGACGTATAATGGCTGGCTGTTGGATGTATACCTGCCCCACCATACGCGCGGCAAATAAGCGGCCTTCTAATTTAGGGCTTAGTGTTTCCAAAAAAGTATCTTTTCTGTCAACAAACTCGATAGCTCCCTGCACCCAATTTGCGCCGGAATCCTCGGCACGCGCCAATAATGCCGCAAAGGCGCCGCGCAAAAGAATGTCGTCGTCAGCAAAAATATGAACGTATTCCCCTTTGGCATCGCTATTCCAGCGTTTCTCGCATAAGAACGTTCTGCTCTATTTGTGGTGTAAATTCTTACTCTGGGGTCATTCTGCCAGTCAGCGTGAGATAACGCTTTGCCGGCATCGTTCATGACAATAATTTCGAAATTTGCGTCGCAGTCTTGAGTCAAAACACTTTTTACAGCCCTTGCAAGCAATTCTTCCCGATTATAGGTAGTGATCACGCTGGATATTTTCATTAACTACGCTCCTAAAATGTTCCTATTTATCTGGCTGCAGGCGCCCAAGCTTATACTCAAATTATACCATTTACCCACACATAGAAGTAACCAATTTTTGTATAGAGGGCGCATGTCAAATTTACGGAATCATGCTGCAATCTTGGCAGCCTCGATAATGGTGTGAGTTCTCCCGTTGAGCACCGCCGATCTCAGATGAGCAATTGCCTCAATTCCCGGTTTCTTCCAGCGCATGCCGGGTACCTTGAGTCTGCCCTGGCCGTATTGCTTGCATGCGCTTTCCACGGAACCGCGCTGTTATAGTTCCCTTTAAATCCCCGGTATGCTATAATCAGGTGTATCCGATACTACGTGAATATGGCGTTATAGTTCCCTTTAAATC
>LSQX01142872.1_pt2 | contig 21636 bp, 18 predicted proteins | sample 654561 | NCBI WGS metagenome assembly LSQX01 (sample SAMN04489861, study PRJNA283612) | anaerobic digester metagenome | isolation source: 4 biogas reactors fed with cattle manure at either 37C or 55C with and... | place: Denmark: Kongens Lyngby | collected 2014
GTCAGCCACGACCGCTACTTCATCGCCAAATGCTGTGCTGGCATCTTGGGGTTTGTCGACGGCGTCCTCAAACCGTTCGACAACTATGAGAAGTACCGAACGGCAAGCCTGGTGGCGCGCGCCTCCGACCAGGCCGGATCCCCGGGTGCCGCCCGGTCCGACCGGGCCGATGCAAAGGTCGCACGGAAGACACCCTCCCCCGTTTCCGTCCGCGCCCCCAACCGGGCGGAAGAACGAAAGCAAAACGCCGCTCGCAAGGAGCGGCTGCGCCGTTTGGAGGTGGATATCGAGACGATGGAGCGGGAACGGGACGAACTGGAACAGACATTTGGTGCGGACACCCCGCCCGACACGTATGAAACCTATGCGGAGCTGGTCCAGCGGATCGAGTCAGCTTACGAAACGTTCGTCTCCTTGTCGGAGGAGACATGAAAACACTGCGTGAAACGGCCTTTGTCCGGATTGTGCTGCAAATTGCCCGGTTCGCCGCGGGGTCCCTGGTCGCCTACAGCTCTGAGATCGGAGCTTTCGCGCTGCTGGTCAAAGTGGTGTTTCGGCGCGAAACCGAGTGGGTCATCTTGTTTTCGATGGTGGCCGCGCGCGCGTTGTCCATTCTGGTTCAGTACACCATCAACCGCACTCTCGTCTTTCATTCCCGCATCCATCTCGGGATGAGCTTCGCGCGATACCTCCTGGTCAACCTGAGCCTGCTTGGCTGTTCATATGCCCTCGTGAGACTGGCCCGTTCGGTCATTTCGTTCGACATTACCTTCATCAAAATGGCGGTGGATCTGCTGTTGTTTTTCGCCAACTTCACTCTCAATCGGGTATTTGTGTTCGTCGCGGGCGCGGAAAAACGGGAGCATGAACATCCATCACCGAACTCGAAGCCGGACTCCCGGAGGCAGCAGATCATTTCTGCCCTTCGACGACCCCGGATCCCCGGATCACCTGCCGCGCGGTCAGCCACAAAATCTTCAGATCCAGGGCAGGACCGCAATGAGCGGCGTAGTATCCGTCGAGATCCGCCTTGACTTCGATGGGGAGCTCGTCGCGACCGTTGACTTGTGCCCAGCCGGTCAATCCGGGCCGGATACCGGACGAACCGTTGGCCTGTCGAAGCGCGATCAGATCCTCCTGATTCCACAAGGCGGGCCGGGGTCCGACCAGACTCATGTGACCTGCCAGAATATTGATCAGCTGCGGCAATTCGTCAAGACTGCTTTTGCGCAAAAAACGCCCGACGCGCGTGATGTGAGAATCCGCTCCCTTCAACAGGTGCGTCGGCATATCAGCCGGCGTGTCGGTCCGCATGGTTCTGAATTTGACAATCCGGAAAAAAGTCCCGTCCCTGCCTGCCCGTCGCTGCAAAAAAAACACCGGCCCGGCGGAATCCAACCGGATCGCCAACGCCAGCACAAGGAGGAGAGGACCGGCAATCACGATCGCAACCAGCGCGAACAGCAGATCCGCGATCCTCTTTACGCCTCTGTACAAAGCGGCACCTCCGCCGTCGCCGGTACATCCATAGCGTGGACAAGATCCGGTGTATAGGTCGGAATCAATCGCATCAGCGCCTGCCGCACGTCGCCGTCGTTGTCCAGCGTCTCATGCAGCAAGTCCATCATGTGATCCAGCTCTTCCGTCGAAAAGCCACTGTCCTGCGTACGCATGATTTTGGTATCTTCCGTGGGAATGAGTTCTTCGGCCGCCAGCGACAGCTCCTCGTACATTTTCTCGCCCGGGCGGAGTCCGATGTACCGGATCTCGATGTCCTTGTCCGGAACCAGACCGGCCAGCTGAACCATTTTGCGGACCATGTCGTCGATCCGGACCGGTTCGCCCATGTCGAGGATGTAGATTTCGCCAGGCTGCGCCTTGGCACCGGCCATGATCACGAGACTGGCTGCTTCCGCGATGGTCATGAAATACCGGGTGATGTTCTTGTCGGTGACCGTCACCGGTCCTCCTTCGGCAATCTGACGTCGGAACAGCGGGATGACGCTCCCGTTGCTCCCCAACACATTCCCGAACCGCACGGCGGAGAACACAGTCGGACTGTGGCGGCTGCTCATGCCCTTGACCACGAATTCACACAGGCGTTTCGAAGCCCCCATCACATTGGTCGGATTGACGGCCTTATCCGTAGAAATGAGAATGAAGCGTTCCGCCCCGTACTCCCGCGCCATGTCGCAAACGTTATAGGTGCCGAACACATTGTTTTTGATCGCTTCCTCCGGATCATTTTCCATCGTGGGCACATGCTTGTGCGCCGCCGCATGGAACACGATTTGCGGTCTGTATTTTTGAAAGGTGGTGCCCAGTTTTTCCCGGTCCCGGACACTGCCGATCACGAGAAAGACCGGGAGGAGCGGATATTTCTTACCAAGTTCCAGTGTCAATTCATACGATGTGTTTTCGTAAACGTCGAAGATCACCAGCCGGGCAGGGTCACACGACGCGACCTGGCGGCACAGCTCCGCTCCGATAGAGCCGCCGCCGCCCGTGACCATCACGGTTTTGCCTTGCAGCCAAGCCCGGACACGTGCGTCGTCCATCGTCACAGGATCCCGTCCGAGCAGGGTCTCCAGTGGAATCTCCCGCACGCGGATCCCCGGCAGATCCAGACTTCTCGTATCTTCGTCTGCCGTTTTCCCGATCGGGGTACCGTGGATGACGTCCGCCAGATCGACCCGCTGTATCTCACAACCGGTCTCGAGACAGATCTCGAGGATGGCTTTCATGTCCTCCGCGGAGGAGCGGGGAATGGCGATAAAGATGCGCTCCACTCCGAATTCTCGGACCAGTTTCGGGATGGCATCCCGGTTGCCCGCGACGCGGACGCCCAGAATTTTGAGACCACGCTTGCTGGAATCGTCGTCGACCAGCACGACCGGTATCCCGCGTTTGCTGGGATCGTCCCGCATCGTGCGGATCAGGATCGCCCCTGCCTCACCCGCGCCGATGATCATCGTCCGCTTGGCGTTCAGGTACCGACCGGAGGTCATCATCGGAATCAGCCTGCGCATCGCGCGGTATCCGAAGCGGATGGCCGCCATCAGGAAAAACATAATGAGGAACGAGGGGATGTACATCCCGGGTCCCATCCGCCAGGGGATCGTGTCTGCCGCCAGATAGAACAGCAATCCGTCCAGTAAAACCGCTACCATGAGTTTGACGAACTCGGTCAAACCCGCGTAATGCCACAAACTGGAATACAGCCCGAACACCGCATTGACCAGTAATACAACCGGAGTCACATACATGGTCAAGGACAAAACAAAATAGCGGGAGGTCGGCCAAAAATCAAACCCTTGAAAATCCAATAGATTGTTGAAAAAAGCTGCCAGAATAAAGGACAGATTGACGATTAAAAGGTCTGCGAACGCCAACGGCAGTCCGCGCTTCACGAGTTGATTCATTGAACTCTCCAAACGAAGTGATGCGCCCTTGTTTCCCGTGGTCGGGCGAATGTCTGTCTCAGCCCATATTTAAACATATTTGCATGCTCCTCTCAACACGAGACACCGCGTGGAATGAGGTCAGATGTTCTCATGAAGCATGGCTTGCACCGTGCGAATGCCGTCCACGGCGGACGAAACGATGCCCCCGGCGTAGCCCGCGCCTTCTCCACAGGGATATACACCTGACACCGATGCTTGACCGTCTGCACCTCGCAACAGCCGCACGGGCGAAGAGCTGCGCGTTTCGGGTCCGGTCAGCAGCGCGTCCGGATGATCAAACCCGCGGATTTTTCGTCCAAACAAAGGCAGTGCTTCCCGCATGGCGTCGACTACGTACCCGGGAAGATAGGTATCGGGTGCGATTGCCACCACACCGGGGCGATAGGACGGCTCTGGCCGCTGTACGGGCGTCTCGTGCGGAGCCGCCGATGAGTGTCCCAGCATCACACCGGCGCGCACCGAAGGGGCGAGGTGGGACCCTCCAGCCAGCCGCCAGGCATCCCGCTCAATCTTCTCCTGATACGCGATACCGCCCAAAGCGGAGCCGTCCGGATAGTCTGCAGGGGTGACCGCGACCAAAAGCGCGCTGTTTGCGTTGGGCCCGTCACGCAAAAACGAACTCATGCCGTTGGTCACAATCCCGTCGGGCGTCGAGGAAGCCGCCACCACGACACCGCCCGGACACATGCAAAACGTGTAGACAGACCGCCCAGACGCCAGGTGGCAGGAGAGTTTGTACTCCGCAGGCGGCAAGTCCGGATGTCCCGCAGCGCTCCCGTATTGTGCCTGGTCAATCCATCTCTGCGGGTGTTCGATCCGGACCCCGACGGAGAACGGTTTGGGCTCCATCGCAAATCCGAGTTCTGCCAGCAAACGGAGAGTCTGGCGGGCACTGTGCCCCACCGCGAGGACGAGCTGCCGGCACTCCATTTCGTACTCACTCCCGGAATCGGTGAGCTGCACCCGGACGGTACGCAAACGCTCCGCCTCCAGCCCTGCTCCACAAAAGCGGTGTCCGAACCGGTATTCCCCTCCCAGCGCTTCGATTTTGCGCCGGATGTTGCGGACGACGCCGTGCAGACGGTCGGTTCCGACGTGCGGCCGGGACGACCAAAGGATCTCGTCGGGTGCTCCGGCCAGGACAAGTTCCTGCAATACGGCGGCTACACGAGGGTCCCGGATCCCGGTGGTCAGCTTGCCGTCGGAGAAAGTACCGGCCCCGCCTTCGCCAAACTGCACATTGGAGGTGGGGTCGAGAGATCCGCCGGCAAAAAAGCGCGCGACATCCTGGGCGCGGGTGTCCACGTCCTTGCCTTGCTCGAGCAGGATCGGCCGACGACCGGCCATCGCGAGCGACAAGCCGGCAAACATGCCGGCGGGGCCGGTGCCGACCACAACCGGCCGTACTAGAGGATCCCCTCCGACGGCGCGGAGCGCAAAAGAGGGTGCGTCCGCCAGGAGCGGCGACAACCCGACGGGGACCGGAGCGAGCCCGGTGCCAACAGAATAGACAAAACAGATTCTTGTCTTCACGCGCGCGTCCACTGAACGCCGCAGCACATGATATGCCGTGCGACTGCCGTACAGCGCAAACACCGCCCGGTCCAGCGCGTCCGGGCCTGCACCCAAAGGAATTCGGATGCCGTCAACCCGTCGAGAGATTTCCTGTCGCGACATGGAGGTCAAGCCTCCAGGGAACGGGCCGCACTATTTCCTGCGACCAGTCCCGACGCCCAGGCCCAATGGAGGTTGTATCCGCCGCAGTCGCCATCGACGTCCAGGACTTCCCCGCATGTGTACAATCCGGGAATGATCCGGGACTCGAGGGACTCAGGCTCAAATCCGGACACCTCGACGCCTCCGGCCGTCACCTGGGCTTCTCGCCATCCCTGCACACCGGTCACTCGGATCCGCGTGTCCTGGATGGCATTCGCCAGACGCGTCGCCGTCGCAGGATCCAGCACGCCGACCGGATCCGTCAGTTTTTGTCCCAGACCCGCCTTGAAAACGGCCTGGCCGACACGCTTGTTCAGCGCTCCCGACAAAAAATCCATGCCCGTGACGCCGGTCAGCCGCTCCGCACGGCGGATCAGCCAGTTGGTCAGTGTGGCCCGATCCATTTCGGGGAAAAAATTGATCGAGATCTCCAGCACCTCCCCACCCGTGTCGATCGCCCTGGAAACCATCCCGCCCAGTTGGAGCGAGACGGGGCCGGACAACCCGTAATCCGCAAAAAGAATCTCACCTTGTTCGGACCGGACCGGGTTGCCATTCCGGAGCAGCGTTGCCACCCCCTGGACACGAATGCCAGACAGACTTTTAACAAACAGCTTCTCGGTTGTGATCTGCACAATGGCGGGCAACAGCTGTGTGCTGACATGCCCGAGCGAACCCAATAGCCGGTGTCCCGTATCGCTGCCGCCCAGCTGGGGTGCCGCGGGACCGCCGGTCGCCACGATGAGACGGCTGGTCCGGACGACGCGACCGTCTCCCGCCACCAGTTCAAACGGACGCTTCACATACAGGGGAGTGTCTTCCAACAAGATGGGATCCCGTACGCGAACATCTCCCACATCGAAACCGCTCAACGTCACAACACCCCGTCGCTGCGCCTCCAGCCGGAGTGCGTCCTGGACGGCGGAAGCCTGCGCTCCACAGGGATATGCGCGTCCGTCCGGTTCGGTTCGGCAGGGGACGCCGATCTCATCAAAAAAATCCATCACGGCTCCGGCGGACCAGGTGTGCAGGACCGGAGACACAAATCCCGGATCGGCTCCGTGATATCGCTCGACGGAAACGTGGAGGTTGGTCAGATTGCAGGTGCCTCCCCCCGTCGCAAGCAGTTTGCGCCCCACCCGGTCGGCACGTTCCAACAGCAGCACGCTGTGACGCCCGGCGGACAGACGTGCGGCCGCGATGGCTGCGGCGTGTCCGGCCGCTCCTGCACCGACAACGGCGATGTCGCAGTCGATCATCTCGTTATGCCTCAGATCCCGGATTTTGGCCGGCTGTGATGTCCAGCAAAGACGCGAGTTCCGTTACCAGCGCTTCGAACTGAGCCAGCCCCGTCCGTACCGGGCCGCCGTCCGCCATGTCCAATCCCGCCTCGCGCAGGATTTCGAGCGGATAATCCGACCCGCCGGCACCCAGGAACCCAAGGTATCGTTCGACTGCCGGGGCGCCTTCCTTGTCCATCCGGTCGCAAAACGCGGCGGCGGCAGAGAAGCCGGTCGCATACTTGAATACGTAATATGCGTTGTAGAAATGCGGGATACGCGCCCATTCCCAGCGCATGTAATCGTCGATCTCCACCTCGGGTCCGAAATAAACGCGCAACAGATCGGCGTACAACCCGCATAGCGATTCTGCGGTCAGGGGTTCGCCCGCCTCCGCGCGTTCGTGTGCCATCATTTCAAACTCCGCAAACATGGTTTGCCGGAATACGGTCAGGCGGAACTCTTCGATCAGCCGGTTCACATAGAACGCTCGCTCCGCACGCCCTTCGGGGGTGGTCAGATCACATGCGTCCATCATGCGGCGGATCAGCAGGATCTCGTTGACCGTCGAGGCGATCTCTGCCAGGAAGGTCGGATAGGAGGCATCGACATGCGGCCTGCGGCAGGAAAACAATGTGTGCATGCAGTGGCCGGCTTCGTGAGCAAGGGTCAGCACGTCCGGCAGGCCTCCGCTGAAATTGATCAGCATGTAGGGATGTGAGTCATAGGTTCCCCACGCGTAAGCACCGCCCGACTTTCCTTCGTTTTCATAACGGTCGATCCAACGTTCCCCGAACAATCTGTCCAGGTTTTCTCCGTACTCGTGTCCGAGCACCGAAACGCCGTCGCGCACCAGAGAACAAGCCTCCGCGAACGTGAACTCCCGGGACGGAGCCTCGACGATCGGCACATAACAATCGAAGATGTGGAGTTTTTCGATTCCCATCACGCGTTTCCGAAGCGACAGGTAGCGTTCCATGGCGGGCATCGCCTCGCGGACCGCATCGATCAGGCCGGTGTAGACCGATTTTTCCAGCCGGTCGGAAAACAACGCGCTCGAGAGGGCGGTGTCGTATCCGCGCGCGCGGGAAAAAAACAGATCTCCCTTGACACTAGCCGCGTACAATGTGGCAATCGTATTGCCCATGCCGGCAAACGACTCGTGCATTTTGCGGAACGCGTCCTCGCGGACACGCCGGTCCGGGCTTTCACGGAAGCGGGAAAACCGGCCGCCGGTCAATTCGACCGCCTGTCCGTTTTCATCCTCGATGGTCCCGTACTTGAGATCGACATGATCCAGCATGTCGAATGTGTCGGACACGCCTTCGACAACCGGTCCGGCCATTGCGAGCAGCCGCTCCTCCCTCTCCGGAAGGATATGCGGCTTTTGGCGCATCAGATTGTCCAGATGGTGCCGAAATACCGCCAGTCGAGGCTCCTGCCCGATCCATTGGCGCAAGGTGGCGTCCGGGATCTTCGATATTTCGGGAGCGAGAAAGGCGACCTCCGCACTCAGACGATGATATGCGGCACTGGCCCGCTCAAACATCGCCTGATAACGGGGTTCGGCGTTGTCCTGGTCCTTGCGCATGCGCGCATAGGCATAGCAGGACATGATCCGGCGCGACAACAGGTCTTCCCGTTCCAGACTGTCTGCCAGCGTATCCGAACCATCCGCCACATGCCCGCGCAGCGATAAGAGGGATCCGGCCAGGCCATCCAGCTCGGTCAACGCGGATTCCCAGTGCCTTTCGGTCTCAAAAATGTCCTCGAGGCGCCAGGTGTCCTGCAGGTCGATTTCGGATCTCTTTTTTGTTTTTTCCATGATAAAACCTCGCATATCCTTCCAACCCCTAAGGGATGTCGATCCGGCCGACCCCTTCCTGTGTGACCGCTACGCAACCGTCTTCTCCATTCGCCCCGAGGCGGACGATTTCCGCACCGGCTCCCGTCATTCCCAGTAATTTGAACGGCTCCAGACCCACTGACCAGACTTCCGCCCCTACGGCAATATAGACACGCCGGCCCGAGACCGCCAATGAGGAGGGGATGCCGGTCAGGGTTGGCCCTTCCTGCATTCCTCCATCCGCATCGATCAAGAAGACCGCCGGAGGGTTCTCGGGCCCTTTCTCCGCTACGACCAAAAGTCCTTGCAGGGTCGTAACTGCCTGATGGACTTTGTGAAACTGCAGTCGATAGGCGGCGGTCGCGTCGGGGCGGAAAGCCGTGATCCCCTTGCTTCCGACGACCGCCGGATTGTCATCCACGCCGTAAGCGACGACCGTACTGACCTCTCCCGCCTCCGGCAAAAACTGCCCCAGGACCGCACCGGTCTGGGTATCCAACCGCTTCAGCATGGTCTGCAGGTTGTGACCGTCCGTGTCCATCGACACCACATCCAACCGATCGGCGGCGGGAGAAAATGCGGCGGACAGCACAAAACCGGACTTGCGGGATATGAAATCCCACTCAAATTCTCTGCCGGTATCCGCGGAAACCAGACGGACCAGTCCTTTGTTGCCCGACTGCTCGATCAACAACGCAAACCGCGTGTCCGGCGAGGGGGCGACCGAAGCGCCGGTCAACATGCCGGACACCGTTCCCTGCTTGCGTATCCCTTCCCTGTCGACCAAATAGTAGGAGCTTCCCCCGATGTCTGCGACCAGCATCAGCTCGCCTGTACCAAAACAAGTGGGCACGAGCATGGAGCAGTCCACTCCCCACTGTTCGGTCCCATTCATATCCAGTAAAGAAATGCGGGAGGGGTCGGTCTTGAGCACACCGCCCTGAAACGGATGAAGCCGTGCGGCTTCTGCCGCATTGCAGGCAAATCCGCCGACCACTATCTGAGACGAGCTCGGCGCGGTACTCTCGGGAGGCTGCCTTTTGGACAGCAGAACGGCAATCGTCACGGATGCCGCCATGACGACCACAGACAAAAGGGCCAGGATCACCAAGGTGAGCCTACCCTTTGTCCGTTGACCTCGTTGATGGGAACTCATGCGTTTTGCCTGTCCCTTCGTCGATTCGGTCAGTTGAACACCCCGTCCACGGCTTTATCCATCGCGTTGACCATCCCGCTATAGGCGGTACGCAATCCGGAAGGTAACACGTTTCCGACATCGAAATCGGTGTCGTCGAGCATGTCAATGTCGACATATCCGCCCGTATACTCGCCGTCCAGGAATGCATACAGGGAATAGGCGTCGCGGGGTACAAATGCGACTTTCACCGGATCGCCGTCCCGGAACGTGTATTCGATCTTTACGATCGCTTTGGACAAGTCCGGATTCGCCTCGCGGTCCACGCCTTCCAAGGTCGCCCCGATGATGGTCTGGTAGAACGACTTGAAATAGCTCCTGCCAGAGCTGTCTTTGATGTCTGCGTCTTTTCCGTTGATCTTGAACACATTGGGTTCCGACTTGCCGTCGATCTCGATGTTCAGTTTTGTGTTGTCGAATGTGAGATCGACCTTGGCCACTTCCGTGATGTTTGCGAGATAGACGAACTTGTTCATCCATTCCATCACAGGTGCTTCGACGAGGGTGAAGTTTTTTGTTTCGGTCAGAAACACCGCATCGGGAATCCGGCTGGACATGCCGTAATACAAGGTGGTGCCCGCTTTTGCACCCAAGGTGATGGTGTAGGTCTGGTTCGCGTCCGACACCTCAAACCGGTAGGAGGGATCGTCCAGACCATACTCCGCCAGATCCGCGTCGGAGACGTCCATCGCGACAAATTCTTTGGCTTTGGCGGCGATGATCTCGGTGATCACCGGTTCGATGGACATGGTATTGGCCATCCAGTGCAGCGGCTCGTCAAACTTCCACTGGAGTTCCACCAGCTGTCCGGCGTCGTCGCGGAACGGTTTGCTGTTGGCGATGATCGTCGCCTGATCTGTTTTGCGCTGGATGGAGACCCGCAACAGATCCATGTATTGCGCACTGCATAGCGTGGTGTCCAGCATGCTCATCGCCGGTTTGAGTACAGACTCGCCGACGCCGGTCCCGATCAGGTGAACCTGATTGGTGCCTTCGACCATCGCATAGTAATTGCTGCCCGACCCCGCCCGGTTGCCGACGAGGACCGTGCCTTCGCTTCCGTCGGTCTTCCGGATCGTCGCGCGGCCGGCCGGTTTGTCCAGACCATACAGCGCGAGATCGGAATCGCCGTCTTTGATCAAACGTACCGAAGCCATGGCCCGCACCGTGGAAACCAGGTTGGATACGTTCGCCTGCGCATAGGCCGGATTCGCGGGAGAGTTGACGTTCCACTGCTGCACCACCGCACCGGTCTCATCCTTGGTTTCTTTGCGTTCCAATACGATTTCCCCGTGCTCGTTCTCGATGGTAAGCGTCGAGACCTCCGCTTCGGGCGAATAGTAGACGTAGGTCAGCGGGTTTGCGGTCGTGGTCGGCGTTCCGCCGTTGTCTTTTCCGAGTACGCTGACCAATACCAACCCGACGACGAGGGCAGCGAGCAGGATACCGGGCAAAATCAGTTTTTTCCAATGATTCATGGGCTATAGATCCTCCGCGGACAACTTCGATGGGGAAGCGTGTGATTACAGATTTTTCCGTTTGCGGTACACCACCAGCCCGACCACCAGAAGGACGGCAGGGATGATCGCCAGTGCTGCAACCGAAGCGAAGATGTATCCGGTCTGAGTGCCTTTTTGCAGCAGATAGGAAGGCAGCGGTTTTTCCGCGATGTACAGACCCGTGTCCTGCGCGTCGGTCAGCCAGTTCACGGAGAAATAGAACTGGTTTCCGTTGTAGGTGTTGAAGCTTTTGAGCACGGTGTCGCTCATCATGTTGACACTGCCAATCACGATCACTTTGCTCGATTCCGTGACATTGCTGGACACCCAGCCGGTATTCTCACACAGGGCGGAAAACACCTGGACACCCGGAGCGGAGATTTTCGTGGGATCTCCCTTGTCCTCTACGACGGCACTGGAGCCGGTCTGGGAGAGCGGTTCAACTTTGACCCACTCCTTGGCGTTGTCCAGGATACGGATATGGCGCGCGTTCACCCCCAGCAGAGAGGTGTTGTACGCCGCATCGTTGAGGCTGCCCGCCGGCCAGTCGGAAACAAATGTATACGGCTGCTCGTTGAAGCGGCGGTCGACATCGTCTTCGCGCACCTTATCGTCTGTGATTTCGATGTTGAAGTCGACCAGCACTTCGTTGAGCCGGGGGAACGAATGCTCGTTGAATTCGGTCAACACCATCAGGTCTCCGCCCTTTTGGAGATATTCCGACAGGATACGTTTCTCGTCGGGTGTGATGTCGTCCGAGGGATTGATCATGACCAGCAGCGCACAATCTTCCGGGATGTTGGGGTCGATCATCAGGTTCAATGTGCTCTTGATATCGACATTGTTGGATCCCGTCAGGATGGAGACGAGGGTCGGGAAGGTTTCGATGGCGGTTTCCTTGTGTCCCTGCAACGCGTACACCGTCGGCGTGACTGCGGCGGAGACGTACTTGATCGCACCGCTGAACGCGGATTCGGCCGTGATACCGGTTACCGCGACTTCACCGGTGTTGTAGTACCTTTCTTCATCGATCATAAAGAGTTCGCTTTGCTGGACTTCACGCAATCTGCCGGTTGTCATGTTTTTGACGATGAAGGTACCCGCGTTGAACTCTTTCATACCGGTGGGGTCGAGATCCCGTCCGATGTCCGGCACTTCATCCATGTTGATGTAGCGGACTTCCACTTTGCCGTCCGCCTCTTCGACATAACTCTCCAGCGCCTTCTCGATCCGGAGAAGATTGGATGCCGTGCCCTTTTCATACAGTCCCGTGATCTGGATATCGGCCCCGAGGTCGTCCAGCAGTTCCCGCGTCACATCGCTGATGGAAAACATTTTCCCGAAGGACCAGTCCCACTTGAGCTTGTCACCCAGCACTGCGTCAAACAGGATGTTGAACAGCAACAGGATGGCGATAAAAACGACCGCGGAAATCAAGGAAACCCGTCGCAGGGTGCGGTTGCGCTTGTCGACCGCGGCCGGGGCATTCTTTTTCACTTTGTTTTTGTTAAACAAACCCATCATCATCACCTCTGGCTCCAGCGCCGCTTCTCAATGATCCGCATGGTCAGGTAGAGGAAAACCGCGATCAGGCTGACAAAGAAGATCAATGGGGCGATTTCAAAGATGCCCGCAGAGATGTTTGCCAGTCTGGAACTCGGGTTGATCCACTGGATCCCCACCACGATGGACGTGCCGAACGATGTCAACCAGGTGTCCGGAATCAGATTGAGAAAATCAATTTTGTTCAGGAAGGAAGCGACGCCGTTGCCGATGATGCTCCCGATCGAATCGACGATGTTGAGCGCGAGGATGCTGATGAACGTGACGACTGCCGCGATGATCTGGCTTTCGGTCAACGCCGAGGCAAAAACGCCGATCGCAAGGTAGGCGGCGCCCAGCAGAATGAAGCCGATATAGGCGCCGAGCACGCTGATCTCGATCAAACCGCCAAACAAGACGATCATCAGAACATGAACCACCGTCCCGAAGGTCATCAGCAGGAAGATGGACAGGATCGCCAGATACTTGCCCAGCACGATCTCCGTGAGAGAGGCGGGTGAGGTCAAGAGCAGCACATCGGTGCCGTTCCTCTTTTCCTCCGAAAAGGTCTTCATCGTCAACAGCGGGATGATGATGAACAGCATGGACTGTACAAATGCGATTTCACCCGCCATGTCCGCCGAGGAATAGGACAGACCGGCCGCAAGGTAGACGCCGCTCACCGCCATAAAGATGGCGAACACGACCCAGCCGATCGGGGACTTGAAGTAGGAGAGCAGTTCCTTTTTCAGGATGGCGTTCATTCGTTTCATCTTTACGCCTCCTCGCTTTCAGCGGATGTTCCGCTGGTCGCCGCCAGGAAGATGTCTTCCAGGGTCGGTTCCAGCGATTTGAGTTCCAAAATGGGCCATGCGTTGCGCGCCATCTCAAAAAACAAAGGCTTTCTGGCGTCCACGCCGCCTTCGCAGTCGATGTTGACGGCACAGATCCCCTCTTTTTCGGCCACGAGATCGGCGGACCGGATGCCGGGAAGCATGCGGATTTTCTGGAGGACGTCTTTGTGCGGACCTTCGACGGTCATCTGCATTTTGCTGATTTTGCTCATCCGGGTGGACAGACTGCCTGGGGTGTCGATTGCCGCGATCCGGCCGCGGTTGATGATGACGACCCGTTCGCAAACCGCCTGTACCTCGGGCAGGATATGGGAACTCAGGATGACGGTGTGCCGCTTGCCGAGCTCTTTGATCAGGTTGCGGATCTCGATGATCTGCTTGGGGTCGAGACCGACCGTGGGCTCGTCCAGAATCAGGACGCTCGGGTTGCCCACCATCGCCTGTGCGATGCCGACGCGCTGACGATATCCTTTGGACAGGTTCTTGATCAGACGGCCGGCGTGGTCGGTGATCCGGACGCTGCGCATGATCTCGGTCAGCTGGCGGTTGCGAACCGCAGGCTCCACACCTTTGAGCTCTGCGACAAACCGGAGATACTCCGTCACTGTCATGTCCAGATACAGAGGCGGATGCTCGGGCAGGTAGCCGATCGAGCGTTTGGCCTCCTGCGGCTTTTCGAGGATGTCAAAGCCGTCGATGGCGACATGACCGGATGTGGCAGACAAAAAGCCGGTCAGGATGTTCATGGTTGTGGTCTTGCCGGCGCCGTTCGGCCCCAGAAAGCCCAGAATCTCGCCGTCATGTACCGTAAACGAGATGTCATCCACCGCTTTTTTGTCGCCGTAAAACTTGACCAGGTTGCGGATTTCGATCATTGGAACTCCTCCTGAACTCCCGGCGGGTTAACAATTTACGCGCCCTATGCGGACGCTGCACCGATTATAGCGTAATAATCACACTCGGTAAATCCGGTGTCACAATTGTTCGATATTCACAAATCACCGGCACCGCGCGCTGCATCCTCGTATAGAATCGCCCGAAAAACCGACCGACCGGTGGGAGCGTCGCATCCCTCCACATGGAATACACGACCCTTCTCGGAAGGTAGTGCATCCGCATAGACGGCCAGTTTATCTCCGAACCGTGCTTCTGAGATGTATTGGATGTCAATGCCGCTCAACCGCGGTCGATCCGTGACCAGCCGGTGGACCGCATCCACACTCCAGGCCACATAGCGGGTGTTGTTGACGTGTAGATTCCGGTCGATGTCACAAGCGTCCGCGTACTTGACGATCGTTGGCTCTTTGTCACACAATCCGGGCCGCGCCGGAAGCGAAGGCGCGTTTGCCAAAAGCGCGCACAAGTCGGGCCGCACCCGATCCGGATCGGACGGGACGACGTCCGGCCGCCGCAATTTGCGGGTGTGCATGTCCACCAGCACCCAGGAACTGGTGGCGCCGCCGATCCGCACACGCCGGTTGCCGTCGCCTGACGGAAGCCAAAAAGTAAAATCGCGTAGAAACAACAGCCGCTCCAGGCCTCTAGGCCAGGTCTCCACATACAGCTCATCCCGCCAGGTCGGAAAATCTTCCATCCGGACCGAGACACGAAGCAGTACCCAGCGCACGCCCAGCGGATCCAGTACGTCGGGTCCCCAGCCGCACGTCTCCGCATTGCTCAATGCGGATTCCTGCATCAGGGAGAAAAGGGCAGACAACTGCAGCCGGTCCGCCCAGTCGGTGTCCGTCCCGCGGATGGAATACTGTGCGCCTTCGACAGAAAATGCCATCTCTTATTCGTTCTCCCCGTTCGCGGCGCGGTTGCGGGATTCCGTTTCCGCCAGAGACCGCCGGCCGAGGGTCAACAGCACGAATGCAATCGCAAAAAAAGCGGCGATGCTCAGAATACCGAGGGAAGAGCGCCCGGTTGCCTGCGCCATCAATCCATACAGCAACGGTCCGAGCACCGCGGCGTACTTCCCGAATATATCGAAGAAGCCGAAGTATTCACTGGAGCGCTCCGGCGGAACCAATTTCCCAAAATAGGAGCGGGACAACGCCTGGATTCCCCCCTGGACCGTACCGACCATCACGGCCAGCACCCAGAACAGCGTTCCCGCGCGACGGACCGCCTCCGCCATTTCCTCCGCTGACGCACTTTCCACCATGCGTCCCATCAGGAAGCCAAGCAGACAGATCGCGACATAGGTCAGGATCGCAACGAGGATCACACGGATCGATCCGACTTTTGCGGCAATCCGACCGAAAAGAATCGAGCAGGGCACTGCCACGATTTGCGTCACCAGCAGCGCGAGGATCATCCCGGTGCTGTCCAGCCCCAGGGTGCTCCCATAGGCGGTCGCCATGTGAATGACGGTGTTGACCCCATCAATGTAAAAGAAATAAGCGATCATGAATACGACCATGCCGTGGTCGCGCAGGATCGCGCGTGCGGTGCCGGAGAGATTCCGCAAGGTGTTGCGCACCAGTTCGGTACGGGGCGTCTCGACAAAATGCACCTGTTTGACATTGCGGAGCATCGGGATGCTGAAGACAGCCCACCAGACCACGGTGAGCAGCACACTGGCCTTGACCGCCATCGGATTGTCCATGCCCATGATCAGCAGGATGCCAATCGAGAGAATGAACGGGATGGTACTGCCACCGATGTACCCCATCGCATATCCCCAGGCGGAGACGCGGTCCATCCGGTTCCGTGTGGTCACATCGGTCAAAAAGGAATCATAAAACAGGCAGGAACCCGTAAATCCAATATAAGCCACCACATACCCTGCAAGCATCATCCGCCAGTTGTCGGTCAGCGCCATCGTCAGGGTGAAGACCAGCCCCAGTGCCAAAAAGAAACCGAACAGCTTCTTCTTCATCCCGCGGTAGTCGCCGACCGCTCCCAGAAAGGGCGCCGCCAGCGCAACCGCAGCCGTAGCGGCCGAAGTGCCATACCCCCAGTACACGTCTCCCGGGACCCCTGCCGCACCGGCTACCGATGAAAAATAGATGGGAAAAATGGCCGCCATGATATTGGTGGCAAACACCGAATTGGCCCAATCGTAGGTAATCCAGCTCTTTTCGAGCGAGGTAAAGCGGTTGACTTTCATGCCCATGGGGGTGCTCCTCCGTCCGATTCGGTCAGCCGTGCAAAGCCGGATTGTATTTGATCCGGGAAGGATTGTACCTCTTCAGACTCGCAAGCATCCGGCTGTCCGGATCGAAAACGACCATCAGACGGGCGGACTTGTAATTGGCGATAAAGAACCAGCTGCTGTCGGCGCCGGGAACCGCGGAGCAGTCGACCACCTTGATGCGACCGGCTTTGCGCTCCTGCGGCAATCGCGCCGCGGCCTCCCGGAATTCGTCGCTGTCCAGCCGGCCCATGATTTCAAAATCCTTGGAACGTCCCGAAAACAAGCGCTTCCGCTTGCGACGGTGTACGATGGTGTCGATGTCGATCTCCCCGTTGGTCACGATATACTCAAACTCCACATCCATCGAGGTGATGGCCCACCAGACGCCGTACAACGTCGCGGCCAGTGTGATGGGAACCAGAAACGAGATCGTCGGAATCGCCAGCAGCAGCCAGACCAGGGTGATCATCACAAGGACCGCCGTGAGGATCAGGGAAACCATCTTAATGTAGTATGACGCGTCCTTTTTTCGGTGTACGATCCGCTCCATGAAAATATCGTCCATCATATGCAATCCCTCCTTGTCTCACGCACAGGACCCGGCCGCCATGCCTGCGAGCGGCCTTAAGAGCATCAGGATCCGAAATACGCGAGAGCGTTGCCATAGCAGATGTCACGGACCATGTGTCCGAGCAGTTCCATATCGGCCGGGGCTTCCCCGCTGTCAACCCACCCTCCGATCAGATCGCACAGGATCCGGCGGAAATACTCGTGCCTCGTATAGGAAAGAAAACTGCGGGAATCTGTGAGCATCCCGACAAAGGTCGACAACAGCCCGCAACTCGCGAGCGCGGTCATCTGTCGGACCATTCCTTCTTTTTGATCGTTGAACCACCAGGCGGAGCCCATTTGCATCTTGCCCCGTACCTCCCCCTGGAAGCACCCGATCATCGTCGCGACGGCGTAATTGTCTCGCGGATTGTTGTTGAACAACATGGTCTTGGGCAAGCTGTCGCTTTCGTCCAGCACTCCGAGCAGCCTCGACAACCCGGCCATGTAGACACCGTCCGCGATCGTATCGAACCCGGTGTCCGGACCGACCGCGCGGAACATCCGCAGGTTGTTGTCCCGGAGCGTTCCGACGTGCAGCATCATGACCCACCCGCGTTTGGCGTACTCGCGGCCGAGGAACACCAGCATACGGGTCTTGAACATTCTGGCTTCCGACTCGGTCAGCCTGGCCTTGCCGTCTCCCTGGATCACTTTGCGGAACACGGCATCCGCATCCGCGTCTTCACACTCTTCGTATTCCACGGTCTCGAGCCCATGGTCGGCAGCGCGGCATTTTTCAGCATGGAAGAAATCGATGCGTTGCCGGACCGCGTTCATAAAGCCTTGGAAAGAGTCGGCGGCACCGGGAGTCAGGATGGCCAAGCGCCTGACCCAGGGCAGGAAGGTGGACTTGTCGATCTGGATCGCCTTGTCCGGACGGAAAGACGGGCGCACAACGGTCGAAAAACCGGGCATCTCCCCGTCCCGCTGGCGCCTGGCGATTTCGATATGGTGCTCCAGGGTGTCCAGCGGATCGTCGGTGGTCGCCACATACCGGACATTGGAACGGGCGATCAACGCCTGGGCCCGGTAATCGTCCCGGGAGAGCAGCTGGTTGCATTTGTCCCAAATGGCCGGAGCCGTCTGCGGGTTGAGAAGCTGCTCGATGCCAAAAAAGCGGGACAGTTCTAGATGCGTCCAGTGGTAGAGCGGATTGCCGATCATCTGGGGAACGACCTCCGCCCATTTCATAAACTTGTCTTTCGGGTCCGCGTCCCCGGTGATGAAGCGTTCGGGTACACCTGCGGCACGCATCGCGCGCCATTTATAGTGGTCTCCGCCCAGCCACACATCGGTGATGTTGTCATACCGCTTGTTGGCGGCGATCTCGGCGGGACTCAGGTGGCAGTGAAAGTCGTATATCGGCATGTCCGCCGCGTATTCGTGGTAAAGCTTCCTTGCGGTCGCTCCCCCCAGCAGAAAGTCGTCGTGGATGAACGGCATGATTGGTTCCCTCCTCTTGAATGGTCAATAAAGAATATACCACTTTTTGCCTTCCCGCCGCCGATCACCGAAAGGGGGCCGCTCCGTCTAAACGAAGCGGCCCCCTTTAAGGTGATGGTTGGATCAACGGTTGCGGCCGTTTAGTACATCCCGCCGCCACCGCCCGCCGGCATCGGCGGCTCGGGCTCGGGGATGTCCGCGACGACGGCTTCCGTGGTCAACAGCATGGCGGCAACGGATGCCGCATTCTGCAGAGCGGAACGGGTGACTTTGGCCGGATCGACGATACCGGCTTCGGTCATGTCGACATAAGCTTCCTTGAGCACGTCGAAACCCTGTCCAATAGGACTGTTCTTGACTTTCTCCACGATGACACTGCCATCCAGACCGGCGTTGGTGGCGATCTGACGGATGGGTTCCTCCAGCGCCTTGATGACGATCTGGACACCTGTCTTGACATCGCCGACGCTGGTCGCGAGCAGTTTTCTCACATCCTCGATCACGTTGACAAACGCGGTGCCGCCGCCGGCCACGATGCCCTCTTCGACAGCTGCTTTGGTCGCCGCGAGCGCGTCTTCGATGCGCAGTTTCTTTTCTTTCATTTCGGTCTCGGTCGCAGCGCCGACTTTGATCACGGCCACACCGCCGGACAACTTGGCCAGACGCTCCTGCAGTTTTTCACGATCGAAATCGGACGTTGTCTCTTCGATTTGCGCGCGGATGCTGGCAATACGACCTTTGATGTCCGCGTCGTCCCCTGCGCCGTCGACGATGATGGTGTTCTCTTTCTGGATCTTGACCTGGCGTGCGCGACCCAGCTGCTCCAGCGTGGTCTCTTTGATATCCAGGCCGAGCTCTTCGGTAATCACGGTGCCACCGGTCAGTGCGGCGATGTCCTGCAGCATGGCTTTGCGGCGATCGCCGAAGCCGGGTGCCTTGACCGCGACACAGGTGAAGGTACCGCGCAGCTTGTTGACCAGAAGGGTCGCGAGCGCTTCGCCCTCGACATCTTCAGCGATGATCACCAGCTTCTTGCCGGTTTTGAGGACTTGCTCCAGAATCGGGAGGATATCCTGCACATTGCTGATTTTCTTGTCGGTGATGAGAATGTAGGTGTCGTCGAGGACCGCTTCCATTTTCTCATTGTCGGTGACCATATAGGCTGACACATATCCGCGGTCGAACTGCATGCCTTCGACGATCTCAAGCTCGGTCATCATGGTCTTGGATTCCTCGACCGTGATGACACCGTCCGCAGAAACTTTGTCCATGGCATCGGACACCAGTTCGCCGATCAGCTCTTCGTTCGCGCTGATTGCGGCGACACGTGCGATGTCGTTCTTGCCTTTGATCGGCTGGGAATTCTTGCGGATGCCTTCGACCGCGTTTTCGACTGCGGCCAGGATCCCCTGCTTGAGGATGATGGCGTTTGCGCCGGCCGCGATGTTTTTCATTCCTTCGCGGATGATGGCCTGTGCCAGCAGGGTTGCGGTCGTGGTGCCGTCGCCCGCCACGTCGTTGGTTTTGGTCGCGACTTCCTTGACCAGCTGCGCGCCCATGTTTTCAAAACGGTCTTCGAGGTCGATCTCCTTGGCGATGGTCACACCGTCGTTGGTGATCAGCGGAGCGCCGTACTTCTTGTCAAGAACCACGTTGCGGCCTTTGGGTCCGAGCGTAATTTTGACGGTATCGGCCAGTTTATTGACGCCACGTTCCAATGCGCGACGGGCTTCCTCGGCGTATTTCAGATCTTTTGCCATGGTGCTGTCCTCCCCTGTTTATTCTACGATCGCCAGGATATCGTTTTGCCTGACGATGGTGTACTCTTCTTTGTCGATTTTGATTTCGGTGCCGGAATATTTACTGGTCAGGACACGGTCTCCCGCCTTGACGTGCATGGTGATGTCCTTGCCGTCGACGTTGCCGCCCGGTCCCACTGCGACGACTTCCGCCACCTGGGGTTTCTCTTTGGCAGTGCCGGGGAGAACGATCCCGCTCTGGGTGGTTTCTTCGGCTTCGATCATTTTGATGACGACCCTGTCACCCAACGGTTTGATCTTCATGATTCTCTTCCTCCTTGCTTGACATGAATTGGTTATCGGTTGAAAATCGATTAGCACTCTCGAATAAAGAGTGCCAAGCACGCCCAATATAAACCATCCGTCAAAGAATGTCAAGCAAGGCATAGCCCGTCCGGACAAGCCTTTTCGGACGCGGCTTGGCGCTGTTGCGGGAGGCCTTTTTCGGGCGGATCAAGTCGCCCAGGAAGCGAGTTTGGCGAGAAGAGACAGGAAGAGATTGAAGTCGTAAAAATACCGGGCGATCACCGATGTTTTCAGGGTCTCGGACAGTTTGGGCGCCATGGGAGCGAACAGCCCCAGTATCGCCATCACGATCAAAACGATTACGATCCCGTTGACGACACCTGCGAGCAATCCCAGTGACCGGTTGGCAGCGTTGAGAAACCCAATTCTGGAGAAAAAAGCGTTGAGTACACCCGACACCAGGCGGAAGAGAATCAGCACTCCCACGAAAACCAGGATCGCAGCGATCCCCGTCAGGAGAAGCCGAAAAGCGGTCTCTGCGAGCTGGTCGGCGCTTTCCGTCAGAGGAGACGACAGGTCGAGCTTCCCTGCCAACGGTTTTTCGAGAAATCCGGGCAAATGCAGCGCATCGATCGATTCCCCGATGGTCTGCCCGATGTCGTCCGCACGGCGCAGGAAAAACGCGCGGATCCCGTCTCTCATTTTCCCGAAAACGCCGCCCGCATCCGACAAAGCCGCCGCGATCGGGCGCGCCAGTATGAAAGCGGCCAGATAAGCACCCAAGGTGGAAACCAGCGCGGTCACCATCGTGATCAGCCCCTTTTTGAATCCGATCACGGCAAACAGCACGATAACGGCAATCACCAAAAGGTCGGGTATACCAAGCGATACGGGCATTGGATGTCTCCTCCTCTTCTTGCTTGCCTTCACGGCAGGCACTAGACCCCTGTCAGGGTTGTGCGGCGGCTGTGGTCGTCGGCGTTGCTTCCACCGGAGAT